>Ga0160428_1002031_pt1 | contig 13282 bp, 19 predicted proteins | sample SolpanmetagenomM_FD_108198 | JGI IMG/M metagenome (GOLD analysis project Ga0160428, IMG submission 108198) | Solar panel surface microbial communities from Lawrence Berkeley National Laboratory, California, USA - M | ecosystem: Engineered > Built environment > Solar panel > Unclassified ... | reverse complement strand
CTGCAGGCCAGCCTGCGGGCGGAGCAGTCCGAGGGCGCACCGGGCGAGGTGGTGCTGGCTCGGCCGGTGCTGGAGCTGTCGACCACCACCGCGGTGCGCACGGCCGTCATCGAGGGCGCGGGCCCGGCAGTGCTCAGCCACCTCGCCGTCGAACAAGACGTGGCCGCGGGACGTCTGGTGCTCGTGCAGGTCGAGGGGGTGGATCTGCGGCGCACCCTGCGCGCGGTGTGGCCGAGTGGCCAGCGCCCCCCGGGTCCCGCCCAGGACCTGCTCGCCATCGTCGACACGACCCCCCGGCGGGCACGAGCCCGGTGACCGCGTTCTGATCCCCGGCCACCGGGCTACCAGCCGAAGGCGCAGTCACCGCCGGTGGTGCGAGGCCCTTGATGTCCCGGGCGCTGACCTCACCGACCTCCTGCACCGCATCCGCGGAAAGCCGATCACGCAGAGTTCGCCGACTCGCGGTCGTCGAAGACGTCACGGGCACCCGGAGAACTCACGAGATCGACTGTGCGGTGATCAGCCCGATCGGTTCATCCCACTGGCGACCGCTCACCGGGGATCCAGGGCCCATGACCACGTGGCCCACAGACCGGGCGAGGAGCCGTTCCTGCGAGACCCGCCCGTTGAAGGTCCCCACACAGGGGCGCCTACCGGCACACGCCCAGAACGTGATGCGATCTTGGAGGTTGTCTACAACCGAGTCGTCTGTCCCGCCATCGACCGGTTGTGCGACAAGACAGGGGAGCAGCCTCCAAGGCCGACACGCCGTCTCACAACCCGTGTCCACAACCGGCGTCTCACCCATGCGACGCCAAAGCTTTCTGAGACCGTCCGGCTGTGCCCACTCACGCTCCCGTCCATCTGCTCGGCTACGCCCGCGTCTCGACCACCGCGCAGGACCCCGCCCTGCAGCACGACGCCCTCGCCGCCGCCGGCTGCTACCGCGTGTGGACCGACACCGCCTCCGGGGCGCTGACCGCCCGTCCTGCCCTGGACGACGTCCTCGAGCGCCTCGGCCCTGGGGACGTCCTCGTCGTGTGGCGTCTGGACCGACTGGCTCGCTCCTTGCGCCACCTGCTGCAGCTCATCGACGAGCTCACCAGCAGGGGAGTGGGCTTTCGGTCCTTGACGGAGTCCATCGACACCACCACCGCCACCGGGCGCCTGGTGCTGCACCTGTTCGGGGCGCTGGGGGAGTTCGAGCGCGACCTGCTGAGGGAGCGCACCGCCGCCGGGCTTCAAGCCGCAGCCGCCCGCGGTCGCCGCGGGGGCCGGCCAGTCCTGATGACCCCCGCCAAGCTGGCCGCTGCGAAGGCGCTACTAGTTGACGAGCAGCACTCGGTGACCAAGGTCGCAGCCGCCGTAGGGGTCTCTCGAGCCACGCTCTACCGGGCCCTGGCGACAGCATCACTGCCCGGAACTGAGGGCTCACCGGGGGCCGTGAGCCCGCAACCGTAGCCGTACATCGCTACAGAGAAGGTCGTGATGGGCCGACAGCGTTACGGATTGGACTTCAGCACTACTTCAGCAGAGGATGCACGTCATGACCACCACCGTCCCCATCAGTGAGCTGTCCCGACAGACCACCAAGGTGACCGAGCTGGCTGCTGAGGAAGACGTGATTCTCAGCCGTCGCGGCGAGGCTGAGGACCTGTACCTATCCACCCGTGAGCGCCATGAGCGCGAGGTGCAGGCCCAGCTGATCACCACCGGGATGCTGGCCTCACTGGCGCGTACTCGCCCCGACGTAGCCGGCGAGGTCATGATCGAGAATCTGCCGTGGATGGCGTGGCTACCCACGCCGGCCAAAATCGAGTGCCTGCAGGAACTGATCAACGACCTACGCGCGGGCGCTCAGACCGGCGACCTGCGCCGTTTCTCCCTCGACGTGGCCTCCTGGAAGTCCACCGCCGTGGCCTACAACGACCCCGAGGTCTTGGCGGACCTGCGCCGGGAGCACTCCAGCGCCGCCATGACGCAGGAGGAGTCCCTGGTGGACTTCCCTGGTGAAGACGACGAGCTGCGAGACATGCAGGAGAGGCTGAGCACCGATCTCACGCCCGCCTCTGGACTCGAGCCCGCGACGCGCCCCGCTCGTTGAGTGCACCATCTGACAGCCCCGGTCCTCATGGACCGGGGCTGTCGGCAAAGAAGGAGATCATCACGTCATGGCGTCCCAGCGCGGTGAGCAGGTCCCGCATCCGGCGGCAGGCAGGTGGACCCTGCGCTTCGCCGATGACAAGACCGCTAAGGGCTGGCGCGACATCAAGGCCACGGCCAGGAACAACCTCGCCGAGGCGTGGGTCTGGCTGACAAACGACCCGCGCCACCACACCAGCCGTCAACACCAGCTCAGGTCCGACCTCGCCACCGGCGTCATGGACGGCAAGACGCTGGAGCAGTGGCAGTACGAAGTCACCAGCGGCGGCCGACTGCGCTACCTGATCGACGACGCCACCAAGACGGTGTGGCTGGTGCAAGCCAAGGCTGGCCACCCCAAGGACACCGACTAGCCCAATTTCGGACAGCCGAAGTTAAAGTACGAAAGGAAATGATGTTCAGTAAATCTATAGAACAGTTGGTCGAAGAAGCGCTTGACAGCTTCGATAACCCGAACGAAAACGTGGCTTCTCATGTGCGCCGAGTAATTCGGATCGCAACTAAGCGCCAGGACTACCCTACTCTGATACGGATTCTTCCGGAAACATTCGACCTAACAGTAGGAGGGAGAATTGATCACCCAGCATTCATGGATGCCCGCCAAAACTTGATCGCGCTCCTCGGCGCGGATGAGGGCGAACAGGAAATTGATCGCCTGATCACGCAGCAGCACAGAGACAGAACCTCCTCTGCCGACAAAAATAAGATTTATGGTGCCAGCATCGCTCAGATCGAACGGAACCTTAGTGAAATTCAAGAACTCATTAACTCACTTCAAAAGACGCCAGAGGGCCTAACCCCTATCGACACATACTTTGTCGCAAAACAGAATGATCAGTCTATTGCGGGTCTACTTCCATCGCAACGTGCTTTGGGAGACATCGTCGAACGTGTGCGGCAGTCGGTATATGACGTACTACTTGCTACTGAGCGCAGTATCGAGCTAGGTCAGCGGAGACCGACAGTCTTTGAGCGAGGACAAGAATACGTTCAGGCAGCTCTTGCGAGACGCGCACCAAGCGCCCTGGAAAGATTTAACGCGGCAGAAGCAGCCATTTCTGACGGGTCACCAGAAAGCCTGGCTCATGCTTTGACATCGTGCCGACGTATGATAAAGGCTCTTGCCGACGCCCTATATCCTGCCACCAATCAGAGCATCGTTGGTGCCGACGGGAAGGGGCGGGAGATGACCGATGACGCGTACCGTAACCGGCTAATGCAGTACGCGATAGAACGACTTGGAGGACAAACCCAGGGCAAACTAATATAGGAGACGTTGCGGAGTCTTGGCAATCGACTTGAGAAGTTGAATGAGCTCTCCTCCAAGGGAGTGCATTCCACAGTCGACCGCAACGAAGCAGAGACGTGCATCATGTGGACATATTTGACGGCCGCAGACTTCCTTAGACTAGAAGATGACTTCACGGCTGAAGCCGCCAACTAATCCAAGCCACATAACGTCCTTTATCTGCGGATGACACTTGCCCCATGAGCAGCTCAGGACCAGCTCGAGGCGTGTTGACCCGGTCGGAGGACATGGCCTCAGCCAAGGGAGCTGTGACACCGATGCCGCATCGTGGCCCGCACTCGCTCACGCAAGAAGAAGTCGACCCGCGGCGGTGATGACGCCGCCAGATTGGGTGTCGCCGCCTTCTTCGTTCTGATCCTCACCGGCACTGCGGGCGCCCTGCGCTCCTGGCTAACGATCTGGTGGCCTTTGCTCGCCGTGGCCGGCGCCGTCGTCATCGTGCTGTTCTGCTGGCGGGTCCTGGTGCTACGCCGGCGAGCACGGGAGCGAGCAGACCGCCAGGCCCGACTGGATCAGCAGGTCGCCACCACCGACGGGATGAGCGGACCAGACTTCGAGCAGCTCGTGGCCCGATTGCTGCGTCGCGACGGCTGGCAGCAGGTCACCGTCTCTGGCGGGGCGGGTGATCTGGGAGCTGACGTGACCGCTCGCCACCCCGGTGACGGGTCGCTGCTGGTGGTGCAGTGCAAGCGCTACACCGACCGCGCCATCGGCTCACCCGATCTGCAGCGCTTCCTGGGCACGGTCTTTCACCACCACCACGCTGACCACGCCCTGTACGTCACGACCAGCTTCTACTCGCGTCCCGCTCGCGCTCTAGCCACCAGCAACGGTGTGCACCTACTGGACCGGCAAGCCCTCGCGACGTGGATGATCGGTCAGCCCCTGACGGTCGGCACAGCGACCAGGACACTCACCCACTGACGTAGATGGCTCCCGTAGGACATCGAGTGACATAACAACGGTCACTACGGTGTCGATCCGCGGCCCGCATATCGTGCCCTGATGTGGCGGTCGGGGTGGAACGACCCGCTCGGCCAGGTCCTCCAGGCCGCGCGGCCGCACGGTAGTGCTGGTCAGCGGCAGCCCCGCCTGCGGCCACGCGAAGCTCGTTGCCGTTGATGGTCATCACGGTCATCTGCTCGAAGGTGCGCAGCTCGCGCAGGGCCCACTCGGTGTCCATTGCCATGTCCTGAACACTAGCGGCGGCCTCGGACAACTATGGATACTATGGCTGTCGTTCTGGTGGACATGAGTCCAGTGCGGCCCACTTACCCTTTGGCATCCCGGCTCGGGAGGCACCTCGCATCTTGCCCCCTCTACAAGTTCGAGACAGCGACTCCGCACGATGACGCGGGCTAAAGACGTCGACCAAACGCCTTGAAGTCATCATACCGACTCGTTTGGTATGCCTTTTGAAGTTCGTGACACTCGCCGGTCACCCGCTAAGGCCGAGCGTCCATGCCCGCGCGAGGCGAGCCAAAGCCTCCGCTGTACTTGATCGACGCAGGTGGACCAAGCTTTGCAAGGTGCACCCGTCCGCCACGCGATCAGCGCCATGATCGCGCAGTCAGCCAACTGTAATCACCCACAGATGTTGACTGTCGGCGGGCTCTAATCACCCCGACGCGCCCACTCCCATCGGCGAGCCATCGAACGTGGCGACTCTAAAGAAAATTGGTCGCACCAGAGCAGTGAACCACATGTCTTTACACTACCGGGGACCCCCTTTACTTGGTCACTCAGCTTGACTAGCCTTTGCCATATGGATGAGCGGAAGGCTTCTCGCGGCTGGGCCGCCTGGTTGTTGGTTCTGTCTGCTGCGCTTCCGACAGCCGCGGTCGCCCGCATGGGTTGGTTAGCGATGAGCGGCGCCTGGGACGCTGTACTGACTCAAAACCCAACAACGACTGGGAAAGCGCTCCTGTCCGACCGTTGGGCTATCTTCTGGTGGAGTAATCCTGCGATCACGACCCTACTTTTAATGGGGTCACTGCCGCTCCTCGCCCTCGCTGGCGCTATCATCAGCGGGCGTTCAAGCGCTATTAGTCTTAGGGGCGCCGCTCGCAGCGCTGCAACGGTTACCGGCACTTTTTCTACCTTGCTAGGCACGGTAGGGCTCGTCGGGTTTGCGGGTCAGTTCGGGGGACTGTTATCCGTACATACTTGGGGTTCAGCTATTCCCTCGCAGATGGATGCCTTCGCACCTTTTATTGCGGCAACTTTCACTTACACTATTCTCTGTTTCACTGGTACCGCTTTGTTATGGTCGAAGAAGGACGAACAACTACCGGACAGATTGACCGTCGATTCCACTGTGGTCGCGACTGATGCCCGAACAGAAGGCAAGGAAGGACCCGCTTCCCCCGAGCCCGCAGGCGAGGGTCAGGCGGATTTACACTCTCCTCAATTGGATACGCCGCCAAACTTTCCTACTCCACTAGCCACAGATCTTGACTTATATCGACGTTAAGAAAATTCTGACCTCGGCGCGAGTCAGGCTCGCTTCCCCGTGGCCGGAAGACTGCTCACCGCGGCAATCTCCCGACCGAAAGTATGGTTCTAAGTGGTCTGGCTCCTTCTGCTAGCCGCAAGCGCCTAACAAGGCTTGTGCGACCTCATCACCCGCCAAGGCGATGCCTACGCGAAGGGCGAGTTCTGGGCGTAGGGAACATGCGGCGTATACGTCAGCATCTTTGCTGACGCAAGAAGGACGCGCGATCAGCACTACCGCGCGCCTCACACAGGCACCTGCTTACGTGAAGCCAATCCGTTGTCGCGACCGTCCTAGTCTTGGCCTACCTAGCGCGCACCTGTGCAACGCACCTCAGTTTGACCGTCATGCCCGTAAAAAGAGGCTCGTTCCGTAGCTGTCCGCGGCGCTTACTTGAGGACGTACGGATTACCGCCACCACAGATAGTCTGCATATTAGTTGAATTCGTCATCGTTACACTGACCGTGTTACCGGCCTTGCCGATGCCGCTAGCAGTCCAACCAGCTGAGGAGGTCAACCCCGAGAAGTTTTGGTTAGTGCTGATATTCCGGATGAAGACCTTGTAGTCGCTAGTATAGGTGTACCTATTCAAGGTAGCCTTGTCCATACCGATGGTGGTACCTGACACGTAGACCCCGTCGCATCGCCCAAAGTAGGCAGCTGTGCCCGCTGAGGCCGTTGCTGCAGTGAAAAGTCCGAGCGGCAAAGCGACCGCCGTGGCCAACGTCATTGCGCGGAGGAAACGAGGACGAGTGATTGTTTGCATGCGGCGGAGCGTAAACCTAGCGGATTGCTTTCACAAGAGCTCGAACAGCTTTTGCGCACCCCCTAAAGGGGGCCTTGTGCGTGAGGTAGTCGAGCGGTTCGCTCCTGACCTGTATGCCTTCGCACTGCAGAAGGCGCCTGCTTTAAGCGCGCAGGCGCACAGCCCCCTCAACCGATGCGTGGTGGTCAGTCCAGGTGCACCATAAGCAAAAGCCGAGCGAGTCTATCTACGTTTTGGTCGCGCGGTCATTGAAAAGGGGTTTAAATAGTCCACCCACTCGACCGCTGCTATGAGTTTTTGACCCACTCCGCGACCCGGGGAGGGTTGTTGAGTGACGGCACTTGCATTACGCCTAGTTGGCTCGATAGAAACCTCGATCTGTTCTGCGACTTGATTTCCAAGCGCCAAGTCGAACTGAGTTAGCACCGAAAGGATGGCGCGAGTAGCACGTGCGCGATCTTCCAACTCAATCTCATTTGAGGTAACGAGAGAGGCCAAACGATTGACTGTCTGTTCTAGACCCGGAGGCGTCTCGCTGCTCATCGTCTTAATCTACCCCACCAACGACGGCTTGGTTAGAATAGGACGTCATCGACCTCAAACTCGACGGATGTGGCTTCGCGTCGACGGCGCGTTGCAGTGCCAACCATGCTGACGCGCACGGATCGACGACACGTAGCGCACAAGTGACCACCACACGGGATTCCGTACATTATCCCGCCTCATATTGTCTGGGCCAGAAGGGCCGCGAGGTGGCCCATCTGCGACCACCAGTGCCGGCATCACGGTGGAGGCCTCAGCACGCGCCCTGGCGCGCCAGCTTCGATCGCTCCCTCGGCAGCAAGCCACCACGAACGCCGTACCTGGTCCCGAGGCCCTCCTCGACATCCAGCGCATCGTCAAGGCACGCTCGTCGCACCGAGCAGCCGGCGCACACGTTGCTGGCGGTGGCGACCGGTCCCGCCTTCACGCGGCGGGTGACCTCGAAGGTCTGGTCGAAGACCTCAACCCACTCGTGGCAGGACGCGCGAGAGCGCCAATCGCCGTCGGTGATCATCCGGGGCCTCTCCGCTCGTGGATGGTGGCGACAAGCGGCCCCAGTGACGCCTGCCTCCGGGGTCGCATCGACCAACACGCTTGGCGACTTGAACGTGATGCCTCCCCCTTGTCGCGCCCCCGCGATGGCGTAAACGCGGGCGCGGGAGGAGCCGAGTGACCGAGGACGAAGCCGGGTACGTCGAGGCGGCCCGGGCGGCCAACACGATGCATATATCTACCGCTCGGACTGGCGTGAGTTCACCGCCTGGTCACCGGCCGTGATCTTTGATCCGCTGCCGACAGCACCCACCACCATTACCGGCTACCTGGCCGAGCTTGCCCGAGCCGGCGCCAAGGTCGGGACCATGAGCCGGCGATTGTGGGCGCTGAAGTTCGCCCACCAGACCCGCCACCGCTCCTTGGCCACGTTGGGTACCTACGTCCGCGTCCAGCATGGCTGGACCGACAACGCCGCGACCCTCTTAGGGCTGTAAGGGTGGCGGCTGTGACGTCGCCGTCGCCGTCGCCGCCCGGCGGCGGTCCTTGGCTCTGCCAGCACCACCCAGGTGACGGGGTCGATGCATGCCCTCGAGGGCTACCGCCTGCGCACCGCTCTCCCCGACTGGCGGGTGCGGCTCGCTCAGCCGCGTGCGACAGGATCACAGCGTGAGCGATGAGAGAAGCGAGCTGGAGGCGGCCGGCTACGTCGAGCTGCTGGAGGCCCTGAAGCAGCGGGTGCGCACCGCCCAGGTGCGAGCTGCCCGGGCCGCCAACACCGAGCTGCTACGCCTGTACTGGTCCATCGGCCGCGACATCCTTGACCGCCAGCAGCACGCCGGTTGGGGCGCCAAAATCATCGACCGCCTCGCCCGCGACCTACATGCGGCCTTCCCCTACCAGCGCGGCTGGTCACGCTCCAACCTGCACTACATGCGCTCCTTCGCTGCCGCCTGGCCCACCGAGGAGGACTTCGTCCCACAAGCTGTGGGACAACTTCCGTGGGGCCATATCCGCCTCCTCCTAGACCGCCTCGATGACCGCGATCTCCGCACCTGGTATGCCGGCGCCGCACTGGAGTACGGCTGGTCCCGCAACGTCCTGCACCACCACTTGGCCACCGAGCTGCACCGCCGCGAAGGTGAAGCAGCCTCCAACTTCGTCACCCAGCTACCCGCCCTCGACTCCGACCTCGCGCAGCAGCTGACCCGCGACCCCTACGTCTTCGAGCACCTGGCCCTGACCAAGCCAAAAGCCGAGCGTGAGCTCGAGCAGTCCTTGATGGACCGACTGCAGGAGACCCTGACGGAGTTCGGACACGGCATGGCCTTCGTCGGGCGCCAAGTTCGCTTCGACGTCGATGACACCGAGATGATCATCGACCTGCTGCTGTTCTCCGTCGAACAGTGCCGCTACGTCGTGGTGGAGCTCAAGGTCGGCGCCTTCGCACCCGCCTACACCGGCCAGCTCGGCGCCTACGTCGCCCTCGTCGATGACCGACTGCGGCGACCGGAACGTCACGCCCCGACCGTGGGGATCCTGCTGTGCACCGAGGCATCCCGGGAGCAGGTGGTCCGCTACGCCCTGGCTAGCACCGCCGCTCCCGTCGCGGTCGCGGCGTACACCTACGACACCTTGCCCCCAGAAGAACGGGCAGCACTACCCGACGCCGCCACCCTCACAGCCGCCATCACTTCACCGGAAGCCGGTGACGACCACCGCGGATGACGTTCGACTCGCTGGCCCAGCGGGTGCAAAAAGACGTTCTGCTGCAGGCTTATCGACCTCGGCCGCCCTGGAACTAACCATACGGAAGGGCACTTCTGTATGCTAAAGACCTCTGTGGCACCCGGACTGACTGTCCCCCCCTGCTCTCCCCGCCCCCGGCTATACGCTCGCTGCGCTGCTGCTGCCGCTGCGCTCTCGCTCGAGTCGGCGCTGCGACGATGCGCTGCCCGACACCCCGTTGTCTGCTGCGACTGCTTGCGGTGCTGTCCTGTCTGCTGCTGCCGGAGGTGCTGGCACTGCTCCTGGGCCCTGGTGGTGCGGTCAAGGCGCGGCTATCAGCCTTCGACGATCTCCTCAGTCACGGTGCTGGTCCGCCGCACGAGGTGCCACGTGACCGAAGGTCCTCCCGAGCGTGCCGCTTCAAGGGCATCCACCGCTTCCGCCCGCGTGCACCCGCTCTGGAACATGATCCACTTACCGTCTCGCTCACCAACGACGTCGTAATCCACCCGAGACGCGACCGTCGGCTTGAAGGTGAAGTCTACAACTCCCACCAGCTCGATCCCTCCTCACCACGGGTTTCACCGCTGACCACTCAGACGCTACCGACCATCCCCGACAGGTCACTCACGTGGTGGGTCCCAGCAGGATCTGATCCCGCTCATCAAGGCCTGGACCGTTCACTGGATGCGATATTGGACGGTCGTTTTGACGTAAGAACCATTATCGGTACTTTGCGGGAAGGTCCTGGGCACCTCGAACCGACCCCGTTCGGTTCCTCGCCCGGCTGCCTTGAGCGTCCCGCTCTGGGGACGCACCAGGGTCGATCAGACCATCAGCGCCCGTCAGACCACCCTCGGTCGTCTGGCGGCTGCCACTGATCCATCTGCGACTCCGACGTCGGCATATCGGAGTGACCTTTCGAGGTCAAAGCCATCCCGATGAGGCTGATCCCACCGACGACGACTAGAGCGACGCCGATCCAGCAAAATATCAAGGACGCCCGGTCCAGAATTTTCTCGAGCACCACTCTGATCTTCACCAGCACCATAGTAGTGACGTGTGTGTTGGCTAGGAGGCTCATCCACCATTCATGCCCTGCTCAGCGTTTTTGCTGAACAGGGCCTTAGCTCCCCCTCGCGGGGTGTCGTCGCTGACGCGCGCACCGGGCACGCCCTCGTGCCCGCGGCCTGCATCATGGCGGGGCCGCGCGTCAGGGAGTCGACTTCACGGCTGGAGGGTCCAGGCCGTCTCGTAGGTCGATGCCTCTTCGGGGGTCAAGATCCCCGTGACCCGCAGCAGCGCCCCACCGTCGAGGTAGTGGTACTCGGTCCCAAGCAGCGTGGCGCCCTGCACGATCGACTGGATGTAGTCGCTGCGCGCCTTAGCCGCGCCAGCATCGGGGTAGACCTCGATGCTGCCCCCGCGCTTGATGGCGTCAGCGTCCTCGGAGGCCACGTCCTCGACCGGGACCCGGGAGTCGGCGAAGGCGACCTTGCTGGTGTACCCACCGGGGCGACCGAGCAGGTCGTTCGGGTCGTTCGCCGCGTCGTAGACCATCAACTGACTCACCTGCGGCAAGGTCGCCATTAGCCTCGCCAGCCGGGCCTCGGCGTCCAGGGCGGCCTCCGGCTCAGCCTCGGAGGAGGTCTGTGCCGGGGCGCCCGCGGTCTCGGTAACCGTCACCGTCGCGGCCGGGACCGAGGCCGTCGACGGTGCAGCCTGCTCGGAGCCGGAGCAGCCGGTGAGCACGAGTAGTAGCCCGCACTGGGTCAGCAGTAGCGGGCGCATGACCGGGCGGCGGAGAGGATGACGTTTTGGCAAGGTAGGACTCCTCACGGTCGTGGCGTTGCACAGTGGGGTTAGTGCGGACACCGGGGCCTTCAGGCGGGCTCACCGGGCACATCTGTCCATGATGCTTGGTGTTCCGTTCGTGGTGAGAGTTCGTTGGCAATTCTGGCAAATAAACTCTTCGGGACCGTCAGAAAAATTGACTGAGGCGCACCCGGTGCATTCAAAAGAAAAGAACTCAAGCACTTCTCGACGGCCGACGCCGGGGCGGACATGCATCGCCAGTCGAGGATCAGACACGCCATACAAGTGCTGGGGGCGGGCGCGGGAGTCAGGAACCTCGGTGACCTTTGTGATCATAGAAGTCTTGCGCCATTCAGAGACTTTCGCCTGCGTCGCTTGCTTTTTTATTTTGAGGTACTCATTCGCCACCGTTGCCTGAGTGAACCTATAGCTATTCAGTCGCATCAAGTCGGGTAAAAATTTAGCGCATCGTTCAGTCGAAATCTCTGTGGAGAACTGCGTGACTCCTTTCCAGATGTCAGATTCGGTCAAAATTGCTTCTGTCGCATTAGAATCGAGGTGTTCAGCAACCACGTGATTGCAGAGCCGGATCATGTCTCGCGGTGAGCCGTGTGCCAGATGGCAAGCAAGCTTGTGGAAGTCAAAATCTAAGCTGGGCTCACACATAGAGTTTAATGATTGTATTCTGCTGCCTGAATGGGCTGTCAGTCTTTTGGTCATCATTTCCGCAAGGGAGCTCAACTGCCAGGCCAACTGAAACTCCCTGACTCTATCCGGTCTGCCCCCAAGTTCATGGTACCTGTCTCGCGAAAGATCCCATGCAAACACCTTTATGGCTAGTCCAGGCATCTCCATAGCTGAAAGGTCGAGAATCAAATTTGACACCAGGTCGATGGACTTTTTAGGGTCAGTGCTTGTCGCGGGTGTCTCGTCAAGGCGGTCAATCAGTATATAAACGGATTGGTACCCGATCAGCTGCGCGATTGAGATGAGTCGACTGAGGCGGTCGTGATTAGATGCTTGAGGAAGTTTAGCAATTTGGGGTCCCCAAGGCATCGTTGGGTCCAAATCAATTCCCTTTTTACCGAGAACACTGGAAACGATCGCCTTAATTGGGCCAGAATGGTTACGGACCCAGTCTCCCGCGCGACGTGACTCGCTTTTCATTGACCTCAGGAGCGTCTCAAACTTCTGGACACCTAACGCGTCAAGGCGCGCAGCTTCGCTGGCCAGAAACAAGCGGTCCTGCCTCTCAAAAGCGAGCCCTGACAGGTTCTCGTTTTCTAGCGTAATTAATATACCCATAAAAACGCGAGAGCATATCTCATCAAGGTGTTCATCTAGTGTGGGTGTAGTACGCATTGGGAATCTATCGTAGAGCACGCAGAGGTACTCGGAATCAGGGTCTCTTGAGTCTTCTTCGATGACTCGCCGCTGGGCCGTTTTCCCCCCTCCCCGAGGAGCAAACACGATGGTTGATTTCGGTTGTGTTGGCTGCCCGCGCACCGAATTGAAGTAGGGGGGCGGAACAAAATACTCAGATAGAAGATCCTCTTCTTCTGCATTTGTATGAGCGAACGGATCCCCCGTAAATCCCTGCGACCGCAAGAATTCTGCCAGCTTCATGGTCTTTCCCCCAGCGAATTAACTCGGATAGACACGTATATCTCAGAGTAGCAGTAGGGTATCTACTGGGTCGCCTAATTGAAGTACCAGATATCAAGTCTTGGGCGAGGCGACGCTTTAGGGTGAGCGAGCGGTCCGAAAACACTCGTTTTCGGGACGGCCGGACTAGGTGAGCGACACGCCGTCTCAAGACGGACCGAAAGTCCGCCCCGAAACCGGATCGTCCCGTAACCCGTTTCGGGACGTCTCCCGCACAGGTCGACGGCGCAGGCACGCGGGCCCTGACTTCCCGGTCACCGCGGTACGCACTGGCCCGACGCCGCGCCCCACTCCCCCGGCAGGTCT
>Ga0160428_1002030_pt1 | contig 13284 bp, 9 predicted proteins | sample SolpanmetagenomM_FD_108198 | JGI IMG/M metagenome (GOLD analysis project Ga0160428, IMG submission 108198) | Solar panel surface microbial communities from Lawrence Berkeley National Laboratory, California, USA - M | ecosystem: Engineered > Built environment > Solar panel > Unclassified ... | reverse complement strand
GGTCCGACAGCAAGTCCGGAACGGGGGAAGCCGGCCGGCCGGCACGGCCGCCCCATGATCCTCGTCGGAATCCAGATCCTGCGTGCCGTCGCCGCCCTGATGGTGGCGTGGCACCACGCGCGGCACGAGGCGGAGCTGCTGGCGAGCCGCGGGGCCGGGGCGGCCCTCGATCCCCACGCGCTCCTGCCCTGGTGGGGCGGCGTCGACCTGTTCTTCGTGATCTCCGGCCTCGTCATCGTCCACGCGAGCGGCCGCCTGTCCGGGATCCCGGGCGGCCAAAAGCGGTTCCTCGCCCACCGCATCGCCCGCATCGCGCCACTCTACTGGCTGGTCAGCCTCCTGTTCCTGATCCTCGCGCTGGCGCGCCCCGAACTCCTCGGGGACGCCGCGCGCCTCGTGCACGATCCCGGTGCGCTGCTGGCCGGGTTCCTGTTCTGGCCGTCGGCCCGGCCGGACGGCACCGTCCAGCCGCTCTACGGCCTGGGCTGGACCCTGAACTACGAGGCGTTCTTCTACGTCCTCTTCGCCCTCGGCCTGGGCTTCGGCCGGCGCGGGGCCGTCGCGTGGCTGGTCGCGGTCCTGACGCTCCTCGTGGCCGCCGGGGCCGTCGCGGCGGACCTGCCCGTGCCGCTCCGCTTCTGGGCGGATCCGATCGTCCTCGAGTTCGCCGCCGGCGCCGGGCTCGCCCTCGCCTACCGGGAGGGCTTCCGGCCGTCGGCGGCAATCCGGATCGCGTCGGCGATCCTCGGCGCCCTCGGCCTGCTGCTCTCGGCCCGCACCCTGGCGGGCCTCGACGGCGCCGACGGGTTCCTGCGCCCGCTCCTCGTCGGCGTGCCGGCGGCCCTGCTGGTGGCCGCCGCCCTCGGGCCGGAGCGCGCCGCGGGGCAGGTCGCGCGGCTGCCCGCCCCGGTGCGCGGCCTCGTGGTCCTCGGGGACGCGTCCTACGCCCTCTACCTCGTGCATCCCTTCGCCCTGCGCCTCGTGCGGGAGGCCCTGCTCCGGTTCGGCCTCGCTCCGGCCGCGCACCCCTGGACCGGCATGGTGCTGATGCTGCTGGCGAGCGTCGCGGCCGCCCTCTTGGTCCACCGCTGGGTGGAGCGGCCCCTGACCCGTCGGGCCCGGGCCCTGCTCGCTCCGGGCGGCGGGCAAAACCGTGTGGGCGCGGCCGCTTCCCCGGTTCCCCAGGGGCGCCGCCCGGATTAGCCTGCGGGCGAGGAGGACGCCGCCATGAAGACCCTGCTCGTACCCGTCGCGATGCACGATGCCCTGCCCTCCGTCTTCGAGACGACGCGGCTGGCGGCGGCGCGCTTCGGCAGCCTGATCGAGGGCGTCTCCCTGCGCCCGGCGCTGGCTGAATACGTCCCCGTCGACATGGTCGGCGGCATGACGTGGCTGCGGGACGAGGAGGCCGACCGGGCCGAGGCCGAGGAAGCGGGCGGCCGCTTCGTCGCGTTCATGGACGCGGCCGGCATCCCACGCCACGCCCGCGACGGCCTGTGCATACCGGACCGGGTGGCCGATGCGGGCCCACGCTACCGCTGGCGCCAGGACGTGCCCACGGGCGACGCGTTCCTGGGCCAGTACGCCCGGCTGTTCTCGGCCACCGTGGTGGGACGCCCGGGCACCACCGACAACGCGCCGCGCATGACCACCTTCGAGACCGCCCTGTTCGAGAGCGGCCGGCCGATCCTGCTCGCGCCGCCGGAGCCGCCGGCGAGCCTCGGCACGGCGGTGCTGATCGCCTGGAACGGATCCACCGAGACCGCCCGGGCCGTGGCCTTCGCCATGCCGTTCCTGCGCCGGGCCGAGCGGGTGCTGGTGCTGAGCGTGGAGGGCGGCATGGTGCCGGGCCCGACCGCACAGGATCTCGCCCAGGCGCTCGCCTGCGAGGGCGTGGACGCGACGTACCGGGCCCTGCCGTCGGGCCGGCGCGTCCCCGGCGAGACGTTCCTGGCCGAGGCCAAGGCCTTCGGCTGCGACCTGCTGATCAAGGGCGCCTACACCCAGAGCCGCCTGCGGCAGATGATCTTCGGCGGCGTCACCAGCCACGTGCTCGCCCAGGCCGACATGCCGGTGCTCATGGCGCATTGACGGGGGCGCACCCGCGATGGCCGGCCTGCCGGCCTCGGGGGCGCGGGAACCGCGGCGCCAGCTTGGCGTTCGGCACCCGGACCCGAGCGACGAGGAGCCCCGTGACGAGCCCCGTGAAACGTCTACTTCTGGCCGCCCTGCTGTCGATGTCTGCCACCTGCGCCGTCCAGGCGGAGCCGGTGCAGGTGCGTTTCCGGGGAACCGTCGTGCGCGCCGAAGCCGACCGCCTCGAGATCCGGCGGCCCAGCGGCAGCACCCTCGCGATGCGGATGACGCCGAAGACCCGCGTCTATGCCGTCAACGAGGCGACCCTGCGGGCCATCAAGCCGGAGAGCTACGTCAGCGTGGTCGGCATGCCCGGCTCGGAGCCGCGGCGTGCCCGGGCGGTGACGCTGTACTCCCCCTCCGAACGGGGCTTCGAGGCGGGCAGCCAGCCCTGGGACAGCGAGCCCGGCGCGACGCTGACGGCCGGCTGGGTCTCCGATCTGCGGGCCGGCACCCCGCTGCGGCTGGCGCTCGCCTATCGCGACGGTCAGTCGGCCTTCGAGATCCCCGCCGGCACCCCGGTGACCCAGCTCTCGCCCGGCGAGAAGGCGCTGCTCGAACCCGGCGCCGCCGTGACGGTGTTCGCGCGCTCGGACGGGGACGGCGCCCTCGACGCCGGAACGGTCGCGGTGGGCCGCCGGGGGGTCGTCCCGGGCCTCTGATCCCGGCGGCTCGGGCTGCGTCACCGTTCCCGACGCCGGACCGCGCGCCGGCGCGCGAGCTGCGCTAAACCGGTGCGCGATGAGCGACTCGGATTTCACCCTCGACCCGCGCCTGGCCGCCGACACCGTCGAGGTCGGCGACCTCGCCCTGTGCCGCGTGCTGCTGATGGACGATGCCCGGTTCCCCTGGCTGATCCTGGTGCCGCGCCGCCCCGAAGTCAGCGAGATCACCGACCTGTCCGAGGCCGATGCCGCGGCCCTGTGGCAGGAGATGCAGCTCGCGACGCGCGTGATGCAGGCTCTGGCAAAGCCCGACAAGGTGAACGTCGCCGCCCTCGGCAACGTGGTGGCGCAGCTCCACGTCCACGTGGTCGGCCGCTTCCGCTCGGACCCCGCTTGGCCCGGCCCGGTCTGGGGCTTCGAGACGCGCAAGCCCTACCCGCCCCACGCCCGCGCCCAGCTCCTGGAGCGCGCCGGTGCCCTCTTCACCGCGGCCTGACCCTCGCATGACCGATCCCCGCGACACCCTCGGCTTCGTCAGGAACCGCCTCGACCGGCACTCGGCCGAGCAGCCCGAGGAGGCTGTGCCCCCCTTCGATGCGCCGGACACCCGCCTCGTCCTGATCTGCGGCGACCGGATCGTGCTGCGCGGACCGACCGCGCTGATCGCCCCCGCGGACGCTGCCGGCGCCACGGACGGGACCCGCATCTTCCTCGGCCGCCGGGACGGATGCCCGGTCTTCGCCGCCGCCGCGCCCGCCGAGACCGCCGAGCGGTTCTCCGACGACCGGTCCCGCACCCTCGACCTGCGGTCGATCGCGACCGAATCCGCCGTGGAGCCCGAGGAACTCGGCCTGCTGGCGGTTGCCAAGTCGATGCTCGACTGGCACGCCCGCCACGGCTTCTGCGCCGCCTGCGGCACGGCCACCGTGGCGAAGGCCGGCGGCTTCCGGCGCGAGTGCCCCAGCTGCTCGGCCCACCATTTCCCCCGCGTGGATCCGGTGGTCATCATGCTGGTGCGCCGGGCCGATTCCTGCCTGCTCGGCCGCGGCCCGCACTTCCGGCCGCACATGTACTCCTGCCTCGCGGGCTTCCTCGAGCCCGGCGAGACGATCGAGGACGCGGTGCGCCGGGAGGTGTTCGAGGAGACGCGGATCCGCGTCGGCGCGGTCACCTACCGGACGTCGCAGCCCTGGCCCTTCCCGTCCTCGCTGATGCTCGGCTGCGCCGCCGAGGGTCTCGACGACGCCATCGTCACCGATCCGAGCGAGCTGGAGGATGCCCGCTGGTTCACCCGGACCGAGGTCGCCGCCATGCTGGAGGGCACGCATCCCGAAGGTATCCAGGCACCGCCGCCCATGGCGATCGCCAATTACCTGATGCGGGCGTTCGTGGCCGGGGAAACTTGATCCTGAGCGGCGAGCCGGGCTAGCCCGCGCCCGAACGGGCCGGAGCCGTCGACCGGACGCGCCGCCGGCGCGTCGGTCGTCCGGAGCGAGTGCGGCATATGTCCTCGGGGCGGTCGACGAAGCCCCCGCCCTCAGCGCCGAACCCTCAGCCTTGTCCGGTTGCGCCCGTGCGCGTGGTGGACGGACCCTGCGAGGACCGTCAGGGGCTTGGGGTGCGTGTGCGGCGCGGTCACCGTGTTGGCCGGGCCCTTCAACCGCCGCGCGACCGCGCTCCCGGGCATCGCGCCGCCCTGGACCGCTTCGGATCGTGCGTGAGGGCGGAGCAGGTGCTTCCGGACCCCCGGTCAGACCGCCACGCGGCTTCGCTCGACCTCGGCCTGGACGGCCCGCCGCGTCTCGGAAAACGCCTCACCCACCATCAGGAGCGCCGGGCCGTCGAGGCCAGCCGCCTCGACGCGGTCGGCGAGGTCGGCGGCCGTGCCGCGCAGGGCCTGCTGGTTCGGGCGGGTGGCGTTGAACACCAGCAGCGCCGGGGTCTGGGGTGCCAGCCCCTCCTCGACCGCGCGGGCGAGGAGCGCGCGCAGGGTCCGCTTGGGCATGTAGACGACGGTCGTCACGCTCGGATCGGCGAGCGCCCCCCAGTTCAGGTCGTCCGGCAGCGCCCCCCTGCGGTCGTGCCCGGTGACGAACTGGAGGCGCCGCGCCGCGTCGCGGTGCGTCAGCGACACGCCGAGGGCCGCCGCCGCCCCCTGCGCGGCCGAGATCCCCGGCACCACGGTGACCGGGATGCCGGCGGTCCGGCAGGCCTCGATCTCCTCGCCGGCCCGGCCGAAGACCAGCGGATCGCCGGATTTCAGCCGCACCACCTGCTTGCCCGAGCGCGCGAGCTGAACCATCAGCGCGTTGATGTCGTCCTGGCGGCAGGACGGGCCGTGTCCGGTCTTGCCCACCAGCATGGTGCGGGCCTCGCGGCGGGCGTAATCCAGGATCTCGGGGGCGACGAGGTCGTCGTACAGGATCACGTCGGCGCTGCGCAGCGCCCGCAGCGCCTTCAGGGTCAGAAGCTCGGCGTCGCCGGGACCGGCCCCGACCAGGGTGACCGCGCCGCCCCTGGGCGCGGCTTCCGTCTCGCCGAGCAGCTCCGCGAGATCCGATTCGGACGGCGCCCGGTCGGGCTCCGCGAAGGCGCGGTCTGTGAAGCGTTCCCAGAAGATGCGCCGTTCGGAAAATCCATGGAAGCGGGCCGTGACGCCGTCGCGCCAGTCGCGGGCCGCCGCGACCCAGCGACTGAACCCCCGCGGCAGCATCGCCTCGATCCGGGCGCGCACGGTCTGTCCGAAGACCGGGGCGGCGCCCTCCGTGGAGATGCCGACCACGAGCGGCGAGCGGTTGACGATGGCACCGAACTTCACGTCGCACAGGTGCGGCCGGTCCACCGCGTTGACGATGGCGCCGGCCCCGCGGGCGGCGGCCACGAAGGCGACGCACTCCGCCTCGTCCTCCAAGGCGCCGATGCAGAAGGCCGCGCCCCAGAGGTCGTCGGGGGTCCAGGAGCGTTCGTGCAGGATCACCTGCCCGTCGACGATCTCGCCCGGCACCCCGCGCAGCTCCTCGCCGGGCTCGGGGGCGTAGACGTCGACATGGGCGCCGGCCGCGGCGAGGACCTTCACCTTCCAGGGGGCACCGCCGGACGAGCCGGCGAGCACCACCCGCTTGCCGCGCAGGGGCACGAAGACGGGCAGCACCGCCAGCGGCTCCAGGCCAGCGGCCTTGGTCTCGCGGGGCGCGCGGGCGGCGCGCAGGGGTGTATCGGTCACGGGTGCGTCCTGAATCGTCCTGCTCCGGCTCGTTCCCCCGAACCCCCTCATCCGGAAGGGATCTGGATGGCGACGCCGGTCTGTCTTCTGCCGGGAGTGTATCAGAAATCAGGCGGCGCAGGCTGTCTGACCGGCGAGCATCTTGCGGATCTCTGGGATGCACGAGCCGCAATTCGTGCCGGCCTTGCAACCGGCGCCCACGGCCTCCACGGAGCCTGCCCCCCCGGCGATGGTCGAAGCGATCACGTCGGCGCCGACGCCGTGGCAGGCGCAGACCACTGGACCGGCCGAGGCCGTGGCGGCGCGACCCGAGAGCAGCGCCCGGCGCTCGGCGGCCTCCGGCGCCTCGGTGGCGAACAGGATTTTGGCGGCCTCCCAGTCGGGCCTCGCCTCCGCGGGTGCGTAGGCGAGGCAGGCGACCAGCCGGGTGCCGTCGTACACGGCGCAGCGGTAGCGGTCCCGGGCATGGTCGGCGTACTCGGCCAGGTCGCAGCCCGGCAGCGCCGCGCTCTGGATCAGGCCACGGACCATCAGCGCGACGCCGCGGGAACTCGTATCCGTGGCGAATTGCAGGCCCCAGCCCCCCGTGACCGCCGCCCGCGCCCACCACCAGCCGTCCGGCAGCGCCAGCTGCCGCCGCGACAGCAGGAAGCCCCGGGCCCGGTAGGCGACCGACGCGATGGAAGCCGGCGTCGCCTTCAGCTCGGGCTGGCCGGATACCGGGTCCGGCATGCCCCGCACCAGGGCGCCGACACGGGCCTTCGACGCGAAGGCGCCGCCCCAGTGCATCGGCATGAACAGGCTGCCCGGCACCACCGCGTCGGTGACCGTCACCTCCAGTTCGGCCTCGCCGTGCGCGGTCGTCACCCGGGCGAGGCCGCCGTCGGTGAGGCCCTGGGCGGCGGCGTCCTCCGGGTGAACCTCCACGAACGGAACGGCCCGGTGCGCCGACAGGCGCTGGCTCTTCCCGGTGCGGGTCATCGTGTGCCAGTGGTCGCGGACCCGGCCGGTGTTCAGCACGAAGGGGAATGCCTCCGAGACCGCCTGGGCGAGGCCCGGCGGCTGTACCGCCACGAAGCGGGCGCGCCGGTCGAAGGTGTAGAACCGGCCGTCCCCGAACAGGCGCGCCCTGCCCTGTTGCCCCCCTCGGAAGCCGGAGCGCTTCGGCAGAGGCCACTGCACCGGCGGGGCGGCGTCGTAGGCGGCATCGCTGAGATCGGTCAGGGCCCCGAGGTCGAAGTCGCGCGTGCCGTTGTTCTCGTAGGCCGAGAGCCCGGCATGCTCGCGGAAGATCGCCGCGGCGGAGTCGAACGCGAAGGCCCGGCCGTGCCCGAGGCGGCGGCCGACCTCCGCCAGCGCCGCCCAGTCCGGCCGGGCCTCCCCGGGGCTCGCGAGGAAGCGGCGCTGGCGCGTGATCCGCCGCTCGGAATTGGTGACCGTGCCGTCCTTCTCGCCCCAGGCCTGGGCGGGCAGCAGCACGGTGGTCCTGGCCCGGCCCTGGGCCGTGTCGGAATCCGCAACCGCCTCGGACACCACGTAGAGGTCGAGGCCGGCGAGGGACTCGCGGATCGCGTCGGCCCGCGGCATCGAGACCAGGGGGTTCGTGCCCATCACCCAGAGGGCCCTGATCTTGCCCCGGCTGACCGCCTCGAACAGGGCCACCGCCTTCATGCCCTCGCCGGTGACGATCCGCGGGGCGCCCCAGTAGCGGCGCACCCGGTCCACCTCCTCGGGGCTGAAGTGCATGTGGGCAGCCAGCATGTTGGCCAAGCCCCCGACCTCGCGCCCGCCCATGGCGTTGGGCTGTCCGGTGAGGGAGAACGGCCCCATCCCGGTCTCGCCGATGCGGCCGGTGATGAGGTGGCAGTTGATGATGCTGTTGCCCTTGTCGGTCCCTTGAGCCGACTGGTTCACCCCCTGCGAGAAGGCCGTGACCACCCGGCGGGTGCTGGCGAACAGGGCGTAGAAGGCCGCGATGTCGGCCTCCGGCACGCCCGTCGCGGCGGCGACCGCGGTCACGTCCGGGGCGATCTGGCGGGCGCGGTCGAGGGCGGTGTCGAGGCCGGCCGTGTGCGAATCGATGAAAGCGCGATCGCGAAAACCGGTGTCGGACAGGTAGACCAGCAGGCCCGAGAACAGGGCGGTGTCGGTGCCCGGCCGGATCCCGAGGAACAGGTCGGATTCCTGCGCAGTCTGGGTCCGGCGGGGGTCGATGACCACGAACTTGGTGCCGCGGCGCTCCTTCGCGTCGGCCATGCGGCGGAACAGGATCGGGTGGCACCACGCCGTGTTCGAGCCGACCAGCACGATCAGGTCGGCCTCATCGAGATCCTCGTAGCAGCCCGGGACCGTGTCGGAGCCGAAGGCCCGGCGATGAGCCGCAACCGCGCTTGACATGCACAGCCGGGAGTTGGTGTCCACGTGCGGCGTGCCGATGAAGCCCTTCGCGAGCTTGTTGGCGACGTAGTAATCCTCGGTGAGGAGCTGGCCCGAGAGGTAGAAGGCGATGGCGTCCGGCCCGTGCTCCGCGGCGACCGCACGCAGCTTCTCGGCCACCGTCTCGAGCGCCGCGTCCCACGAAACCTGTGCGCCGTCGACCTGCGGGTGCAGCAGGCGGTTCTCCAGCGACAGGGTCTCGCCCAGCGCCGAGCCCTTCGAGCACAGGCGGCCGAAATTCGCCGGGTGCTCGGTGTCGCCCGCGATCGCGGCGCCGCCCTGCCCGTCCGGCGTCGCGAGCACGCCGCATCCGACCCCGCAATAGGGGCAGGTGGTCCGCACCGTCGGCGCCGCCACTGGCTGGGTCATGGCTCGAATCCTCGAAGGGTCGTCCCGGGCAGGAGCAAGCTTCGCGCCGCCGCTTCCCCCCCCTGTGGGGAGGGGTTCGGGGTGGGGGTGGTGCAGAAGGCACCGCCCGAGCCCCATCCAGCGCCACCCCACCTCCGGCTCCTCCCCACAAAGGGGAGGAGAGCACGTTGCGGTTCAGTACACGTCGGCCTGATACCGCCCGGCCTTCCTGAGCGCGGCGAGGTAGGCCACCGCGTCCTCGGGGCTCTTGCCGCCGAACTGCGCGGCCACGTCGATGATCGCCCGCTCGACATCCTTCGCCATGCGCTTGGCGTCGCCGCAGACATAGAAATGCGCGCCGCCCTCGAGCCACTTCCAGAGCTCGGCGCCGTTCTCGCGCATCCGGTCCTGGACGTAGGTCTTCTCCTTGCCGTCCCGGGACCAGGCCAGCGACAGGCGGGTGAGCACCTTGTCGTCCTTCAGGCTGTTCAGCTCGTCCTTGTAGAAGAAGTCCGAGGCCTGCCGCTGGTGGCCGTAGAACAGCCAGTTGCGGCCCTTCGCCTGCGTGGCGGCGCGCTCGCGCAGGAAGGCCCGGAACGGCGCGATCCCGGTGCCGGGGCCGCACATGATCACGTCCTTCGACAGGTCGGCCGGCAGGCCGAAGCCGTGCGCCTTCTGGAGGTAGACCTTCACCTTGGTCTGCTCGGGCAGGCGCTCGCCGAGATGGGTCGAGGCGACGCCGAGCCGCAGTCGCGAGCGGTGGTTGTAGCGCACCGCGTCCACGGTCAGCGCCACGCGGCCGACATCCATCTTGGGCGAGGAGGAGATCGAGTAGAGGCGCGGCTGCAGCTCGTCGAGGGCTTCGAGGAAGACCTCGGCGTCGGGCCGCGCCCCCGGGAACTTGTGGAGCGCGCCCAGCACGTCGAGATAGGCGGCGTCGCCGTCCGGATCCTCGCCGGAGGCCAGGGCCTGCGCCTTCTTGCGGGCCGCGCCCGAGGTGAGCAGCGACAGGAGCTGGTAGAGATTGTCGGGCGCCGCGCCCAACGCGTAGTTGATCAACAGGTGTTCGCGCAGGGTCTTGTCGCCGATCACCCGCTCCGGACGGGCTCCCAGCTCGGCGATCACCGCGTCCACCAGCGCCGGGGCGTTGGCGGGGAACAGGCCGAGCGAGTCTCCGACCTCGTACTGGATGGGCGTGCCGTCCAGCCCGATCTCGACGTGCCACGTCTCCTTCTCGCCGCCCGGATCGTTGAGGCGGCGACGGGACAGGAACAGTGCCTCCACCGGGTTCTCGCGGCAATAGCCGAGCGGACCGAGATCGGCCCCCGCCCTCGGGGCTTCGTCGTCCGCCTTCGGGGAGGCGGGCGTGCCGCCGGCGGCACCGAACTCCTCGTCCAGCTTCTTGAGCATGCGCAGGGTCTCCTTGCCGCCGGGCTGGCAAAGATTCAGGCGCGCTTCGCTCTTCAGGAAGATCGCGTTGGCGTAATCGGCGCAGTTGTAGCCGCACTGGCCGCAATCCTGCTGGGCCATGGCGGCCATCAGCTTCTGCGGTTCGGGCCGGTCCTTGGCCATCGCCATCCGTTCGCCGATCGGAACGGAGGGATCGTGCCAGGGGGCGTCGTCGTTGTCGGCGAGCTTCGGGCCGGTCGCCGGCGCCTCGCCGGGCGCGAGTGCCGTGGCGCCCCCGACGGCGGGGCCCAGCAAAGCCGCGAAGTAGCCCGAGAGCCAGGCCCGCTGGTCGGCGTCGAAGGGCGCGGTCTCGGGGATCAGGACGAGGGGGGGCGGGACGTGCTGGGTCATGCGGCGGCCTTCAGGGCGGGCTGTTCCTCGGCGGCGTCGCGGAGCGCCTCCGCGCCGGTGCGGCTGGTGAAGGCCTGGAAGCTCTCCTCGGGCCCCTGGCGGCGGGCGAGGTAGGCGCGCAGCAGCGCCTCGACGCGGGAGGGGGCGTCCTCGGCCTTGACGGCCTTCCAGATCTCCGTCCCGATCTTCGGGTTCTCGGCGAAGCCGCCGCCGACCACGATGTCGTAGCCCTCGACGGTGTCGCCCTCTTCCGAGACGATCACCTTGGCGCCGATCAGCCCGATGTCGCCGATGTAGTGCTGGGCGCAGCTGTGGTGGCAGCCGGTGAGGTGGACGTTCACCGGCACGTCGAGGTTCGGCAGGGCCGTCTCGATGTGGTCGGCGATGATCAGGGCGTGGCCCTTGGTGTCGGAGGCGGCGAACTTGCAGCCCCTCGCGCCCGTGCAGGCCACGAGGCCGGAGCGGATGCCCGCGGCCTTGGTGGTCAGGCCCAGCGCCTCGACCCGCGACTCGACCTCCGCCACCTTGGCGTCCGGCACGCCCGAGAAGATGAAGTTCTGCCAGACGGTGAGGCGGATCTGGCCGTCGCCGCATTCGGCCGCGATCGTGGCCAGCGCCCGGACCTGATCGCTCGTCATCTTGCCGACCGGCAGGACGACGCCGATCCAGTTGAGACCCGGCTGCTTCTGGGCGTGCACGCCGACATGGGCGAAGCGGTCGGTGGGCTTGCGCGGCGCCACGTGCTCCGGCGCGACGCGGTCGAGCGTGCGGCCGAGCTTCGCCTCGACGGCGGCGAGGTACTTGTCGAAGCCCCAGGCGTCGAGGACGTATTTCATCCGGCTCTTGTTGCGGTTGGTCCGGTCGCCGTTCTCGATGAACACGCGGATGATCGCGTCGGCGACTGCGTTGCAATCCTCCGGCTTCAGGACGATGCCGGTGTCGCGGGCGAGGTCGCGGTGGCCCGAGATGCCGCCGAGCACGAGGCGCATGTAGATGCCCGGTGGCACGGATGCGCCGTCCAGCACCTCCACGGCCTGGAAGCCGATGTCGTTGGTCTCCTCCAGGGTCGGCATCACGCCGCTGCCGTCGAAGGCGACGTTGAACTTGCGCGGGAGGCCGTAGAGCGACCGGTCGTTGAGGATCCAGTTGTGCCAGGATTTGGCGAGCGGGCGCGTGTCCAGCAGCTCCTGCGCGTCGATGCCGGCGGTGGAGGAGCCGGTGACGTTGCGGATATTGTCGGCGCCCGCCCCCCGGGCCGTGAGGCCGATATCGGTGAGCCCGTCGAGGAAGGGCTGGGCGTGCTCGGGGCTGATCTCCCGGACCTGCAGGTTCGCCCGGGTGGTCACGTGGACGTAGCCGCCGCCGTGTTCATCGGCGAGGTCGGCGACGCCCGCGAACTGCCAGTGGTGCAGGATCCCGTTCGGGATGCGCATCCGGCACATGTACGACATCTGGTTCGGCGCGACCCAGAACAGGCCATGGTAGCGCCAGCGGAAATTGTCCTCGGGCTTCGGGTGCTTGCCGGCGGCCGCCTCCTGGATCAGCCGGTTGTGACCGTCGAACGGATTTTCGGCCCGCTTCCACTTCTCCTGCTCGCAGAGCTTGCCGCCGTCCTTGACGGTCCGGTCCTGCGCCTTGATGTGGGACGCCTCCGGCCCGGTAGGCTCGGCGGGCGGCCCGGCCGCACCGGCCCCGCCGGTCGAGAGGCCGCCGGTCAGGCGGACGGCGGCGATGCCGGAGGCGAAGCCTTCGAGGTAGCGCGTCTGCTCGGCGTCGAAGGCGCCCGCGCCGGTCTGGGTGAGGGTCTCGGACATCCGTGCCTCCTTAAGCCGCCAGCGGTTGGGGCGCGGTGCGCCCGAACATGAGGTCGTCCACGTTCTCGATGGGGTCGCCGGAGCGGATCAGGCCCTTGCAGGCGCCCTGCTCGGCGATGTCGCCGACGAACACCGCGCCGATCAGCCGATCCTCCCGCACCAGCAGCTTGCGGTAGAGGCCGGCGCCGGGGTCGGAGAGCACGATCGCCTCGGCGTCGTCCGGCGTGTCGACGATGCCCGCCGAGAACACGGGCAGGCCGGACACCTTGAGGCTGGTGGACAAGGCCGTGCCCCGGTACTCGGCCGGCTGTCCGGCGAGATGACGCGCCAGCGTGTCGGCGTGCTCGTAGGCGGGCTCGACCAAGCCGTAGATCATGCCGCGATGCTCGGCGCATTCCCCGAGCGCGAAGATGCCCGGGTCCGAGGTGGTCATCCGGTCGTCGACCGTGATGCCCCGTCCGATCGACAGGCCCGCCGCCTGGGCCAGCGCCACCGACGGACGCACGCCCACCGACATCACGACGAGGTCGGCGGCGAGCACGGTTCCGTCCGCCAGGACGAGGCGTTCGACCCGGCCGTCGCCCTCGACCCGAGCGGTGTCGGCCTGAAGGATCACCTTCACGCCGCGGGCTTCCATGGCGCGCTTCACCAGCCCGGCGGCGTGGTGGTCGAGCTGGCGCTCCATGAGCCGGTCCATGACGTGGAGCAGCGTCGTGTCGACGCCGAGGCGCGCGAGGCCGACTGCGGCCTCAAGCCCGAGCAGACCGCCGCCGATGACGATCGCCCGGGCGTGCTGGACGGCAGCCCTCCGGATCGCCGCCACGTCGGCGAGGTCGCGGAACGTGATGACGCCCGGGAGGTC
>Ga0160428_1002029_pt1 | contig 13291 bp, 10 predicted proteins | sample SolpanmetagenomM_FD_108198 | JGI IMG/M metagenome (GOLD analysis project Ga0160428, IMG submission 108198) | Solar panel surface microbial communities from Lawrence Berkeley National Laboratory, California, USA - M | ecosystem: Engineered > Built environment > Solar panel > Unclassified ... | reverse complement strand
GTCCGTTCACGGCGTCGTTGGACTCGAGCCTCGCAGAGCCGGATTGGGCCGGATTCACCCCGCCGCTGGAAGCGACCACGCCGGCGCCCGGCATGCCGTTCGACGAGGGCCTCGACCCGCCGATCGACGGGCGCCACCTGCGCGCCGCCCGCGCCCTGCTGGACTGGTCCATGTCCGATCTCGCCCAGGCGTCCGGCCTGTCCCTCTCGACGGTGAAGCGCATGGAGGAACAGCTCGACGCCACGGCCCAGCAGTCCCGGCAGAAGGCGGTCGAGACCCTGCGCAAGGCCGGGATCCGGTTCTCCCGCCTGGATGGCGGCGTCATCGGCATCGGGCTGCGGGAATCCACGCCCTCCTGACGGTGCCCGGGCGCCGCCGACACGGCCAAGGGACCCCGGCGCGCCGGGCGGCGCTTAACCTTGCGCGAACCATGTCGACAATCGGCATGGAACCATAAGGGACCTGACAGATCGCAGCCTTTAAGCTTGGCCCCAGACAGGCGAAGCGATGCAGATCGATCTCCAAACCCTCTGGTACCTGACGGTCGGGACGCTGCTGGTGTCGACGGCCCTCCTGCTCTGGGAACGGCAGGCCCACCCGGCGCGCGCGCGCGGTCTCGCGATCCTGGCCGCCGGGCTCGTGGCCTTCGTCCTGGGCTGCGTCGTCGCCATGAACCGCCGGCACGTGCCCGTCGCCGTCGGCATGGGAGCGACCAACCTCCTGATGATGTCGGGCTACCTCCTGGTCCTCAACGCGGCGGCGAGCCTCGACGGTCGCCGATACCTCCGCGCCTCCCTCGTCGCCCTGGTTGCCCTCGCGGTCCTGTGGGCGGTGGCCGGAGCGCACTTTCCCACCGCCTTCTGGAACCACGTCTCGGCCCTGCCCATCGCGCTGGCCTCCGGCCTGACCGCGTGGCTTCTCCTGCGCAGCCGCACGGCCCAGGGCTTGCGATCCCGGCCGGTGGCAGTCTCGATCCTGGCCTTCCACGCCGCGTTCTATCTCGGGCGCGCCTTCGTCGTCCCGCTCGTGGTCCAGTGGTCCGGGCCGGAGATGCTCGCCATCGTGGCCAAGGCGACGATGTTCGAAGCCGTGCTGTATTCCGTGGCGATGCCGATGTCGTTCCTCGCCCTCGTGCGCGAGGAGGAGAAGCAGCACCTCCTGCGCCTGTCGCACACGGACCAGCTCACGGGCCTGGCGAACCGCCATGCCTTCTTCGACCAGGGGAGTCGGATCCTGCGGGAGCGGCAGGGCCGCCCCGTCGCGCTCCTCGCCTTCGACCTCGACCACTTCAAGGCGATCAACGACCGCTACGGCCATCCGGCGGGCGACGAGATCCTGAAGCTGTTCGCCGAGACCGCCCGTGCGGGCGCGGGCCCCGACGCGCTGCTGGTCCGCCTGGGCGGCGAGGAATTCGCTGCGCTGCTGCCCGATTGCGACCGTCACCAGGCGCTGAGCCGCGGCGCCCTGATCGCCAGCCGCTTCACCGCGGCAGCCGGGCGGGCCGAGGGCCCCGGCATCCCCGCGACGGTCAGCATCGGTCTCGCGGCGCCGGACCGCAGCGACCTGAGCGCGATGATGGCCAGCGCCGATGCGGCCCTGTACCGGGCCAAGGGTCTCGGCCGCAACCGGATCGAGGCGGCGGCCCCGCAGGCGCTCTCCGCCGCGGCCTGAGACCCGGCTCCAGCGCCAAAACCGCCCTCGTCCGTCGTCCGTGACACCGCCCGGCCTCGGCCGGCGGCCGATTCCTGTCCCGGGACGCGGGACCGCTCGCAGCCGCAGCAGGCACGCCTGACCGAGCCGCGGCGCCGGTCAGCGACCCGTTTCGCCAGGGCCGCGAGCCGGCGATCGACGACCGCCCCCTGCGCGCCGCGCACGCGCTGGCCTCGTCGATGACCGACTTCGCCGTGGTGGACGCCCTGCGCCGGTGCGGCATCCGCGTCTGCCCGATGGAGGGAGCGGCATCATCGGCGTCGGCGTGGCCTGAGGCGCAAGGCCCTCCGAAGGGGAGGGGCCGGCCTCAGCCCAGCGGCGCCAGGGCCTGCTCGACGTCGGCGATGAGATCCTCGACGCTCTCGAGACCGATCGAGAGGCGCACCGTCTCGGGGCCGACCTTGGCCGCCGCCTTGTCGGCGGGGGCGAGCTGGCGATGGGTCGTGGTGGCCGGGTGAATCGCCAGGGACTTGATCTCGCCGATATTCACCAGGTGCGAGATCAGCTTCAGCCCCATGATGAACTGGACCGCCGCCGCCTCGCCGCCCTTGAGCGCGACCGTGAAGATCGAGCCCGGACCCTGCGGCACGTAGCGGGCGGCCATGGCTTCGCCCTCCTGGCCCGGAAGGGCGGGGTAGCTGACCCAGGCCACCGCCGGGTGGTCCTTCAGGAAGGCCGCGACGGCGCGCGCGTTCGAACAGTGCCGCTCCATGCGCAGCGGCAGGGTCTCGATGCCGGTGAGCGTCAGGAAGGCGTTCATCGGCGACAGGCCGGGGCCGAGCTCGCGCATGCCGAAGACGCGGCAGGCCGAGGCGAAGGCGAAGTCCGGGAAGCGCTCGGTCAGCACGAGGCCGTCATAGTCGGCCCAGGGCTCGCTCATCAGGTTGTAGCGGCCGGGGATCGCGGCCCAGTCGAAGCGGCCCGCATCGCAGATCACGCCGCCGATGGTCTGGCCGGAGCCGCCGAGGAACTTCGAGGTCGAGTGGATGACGATGTCGGCCCCGTACTCGATCGGCCGGATCAGGGCCGGGGAGGCGAGGGTGTTGTCGACGACCAGCGGCAGCCCGTGGCGGCGCGCGACCTCGGCGATCCCGGCCAGGTCCATCACGGTGGCGCAGGGATTGACGATGGATTCGCAGATGATCGCCCGGGTCTCCGGGGTGATCTCGGCCTCGAAATCGGCCGGCGTCAGGCCCTTGGTGAATTGCGGCTTGAGGTCGTAGCGCCCGTCGAGGCGGTTCATCAGGCCGAGCGAGCCGCCGAAGAGCCGCGAGGAGGCGACGTAGGCCTCGCCGCTCTTCATCAGGGTCATCAGCACCATGAGCACGGCCGACTGGCCCGAGGCCACCGCCACGGCGGCCTTGGCGCCTTCCAGGGCGGCGACGCGGCGCTCGAGGGCGGCCACCGTCGGGTTGGAGCCGCGCGAGTAGGAGAACCCGGTGCGGCGCATGGCGAAGATGTCCGCCGCCTGCTGGGTGTCCTCGAAGACGAAGCCGTTGGTGAAGTAGATCGGCTGGGCCCGGGCACCGGTGGCGGGGTCGGGGGCGGCGCCGGCATGGATCGCCTGGGTCGCGAAGCGATGGGTCTGGGTCTCGGTGGCCATCGGGGCCTCCCGTCTGTGAAGGTCGGGGGAGTGGTCAGGCGGCGCGGCGGGCGAAGGCGCGCAGGGTCCGGACCAGGGTCGAGGGCTCGTAGGGCTTCGGGATGAAGCGCGCCCCGTCGGGCATGTCGTGCGGGCCGGGCGTGCCCATGCCGGAGACGACGAGGACCGGGATGCCGGGCCAGCGATGCGCCACGAGGCGGGCGAGGGCGAAGCCGTCCATGGAGCCGCGCGGCATGTCCACGTCGGTCATCAGCACGTCGACGTCGCCGCGGCTCTCCAGCACCGAGAGGGCGTTGTCGGCGTGGCTCGCCTCCAGCACCTCGAACCCGGCATCCACGAGGGTGTCGGCGGCTTCCATCAGAAGCAGGCCGTCATCTTCGACGAGGAGCACGACGGGCAGGTCTGTCGACGCCTGCGGCTCCGGGGAATCTTGCCTCTCTGGCGGGTTCTGCGTCATCGGCGGCCGGACGATCTCGCGACAGGGGTGAGACGGGGGCCTATGCCCCGCCGACGGTGTCGTCAATAACGGCCGGTGTCGCGCGTCCGTTTCACCGGGGCGGCCAGGCGCCGCTCCGGCATCCCGGGGGCGAAGGCCACCGCGAGCCCGACCAGGGCCGCCAGGATGGCCAGGAACGCCAGTCCGTCGTTGATCTGTTCCACGTACGCCCAGTCCATCGAAGCCAAGGCCGACATCGCCACCTCCGGTGATCGCGACCCGAGCCTCGGCCCAACGTGGTAAAGGGAAGGTTAACACGGCCCCGCTCAGGCGTTGAGCGCGGCGTCGAGGTCGGCGATCAGATCCTGTGGATCCTCCAGGCCGACCGAGAGGCGCACCACCTCGGGCCCGGCGCCGGCGGCGATCCGCTGCGGATCGGTGAGCTGGCGGTGGGTGGTCGAGGCCGGGTGGATGATGAGCGAGCGGGTGTCGCCGATATTCGCCAGGTGCGAGAACAGGGTCAGGTTCGAGACCAGCTTGACGCCCGCCGCGTAGCCGCCCTTCAGCCCGAGGGTGAACACCGCGCCGGCGCCGTGCGGCGTGTAGCGCCGGGCGAGCTGATGATACCTGTCGGTCTCCAGCCCCGGATAGCTGACCCAGGCCACCGCCGGGTGGCTCTGCAGGAAGCTCGCCACCGCCAGGGCGTTGTCGCAGTGGCGCTGCATCCGCAGCGGCAGGGTCTCGATGCCCGACAGGAGCAGGAAGGCGTTGAAGGGCGCCAGCGCCGGCCCGAGGTCGCGCAGGCCCAGCACCCGCACCGCGATGGCGAAGGCGAAGTTGCCGAAGGTCTCGGCCAGCACCTTGCCGGCATATTCGGGCCGGGGCGCCGACAGCATCGGGAAGCGCGCGTCGCCCGCCCACGGGAAGGTGCCGCCGTCGACCACGAGGCCGCCGATGGAGTTGCCGTGGCCGCCGAGGAACTTCGTCGCCGAGTGCACGACGATGTCGGCCCCGTGCTCGAAGGGCCGGATCAGGTAGGGGCTGGCCATCGTGTTGTCGACGATGAGCGGCAGGTTGTGGCGCTTGGCGATCTCGGCGAGCGCCGCGATGTCGGTGATGACCCCGCCCGGATTGGCGATCGACTCGCAGAAGATCGCCTTGGTGCGCGGCGTGATCGCCCGCTCGAACGAGGACGGGTCGTCGGTCTGGGCCCAGACCACGTTCCAGCCGAAGTTCTTGTAGGAATGGTTGAACTGGTTGATCGAGCCGCCGTAGAGCCGGTCGGCCGCGATGAACTCGTCGCCCGGCTGCATCAGGGCGTGCATCACCAGGAACTCGGCGGCGTGGCCCGAGGCCACCGCCACGGCGGCGGTGCCGCCCTCCAGGGCCGCGACCCGCTCCTCCAGCACCGCGTTGGTGGGGTTGGTGATGCGCGAGTAGATGTTGCCGAAGGCCTCGAGCCCGAACAGCGAGGCCGCGTGCTCGGCATCGTCGAACACGAACGAGGCGGTCTGGTAGATCGGCGTGGCGCGGGCGCCCGTGGTCGGGTCGGGCACCGCGCCGGCATGGATGGCCCGCGTGTTGAAGCCGGGCAGACGATCGGTCATCGAGAAAAACCTCCCGGGCCCGCCGGCCCGCACACGCCTGTGGTCTCGTGGCCGTCCTCTACGCCCCGCCGGACGGCGGCGGAAGAGGACAGCATCCGCTGAAACGAACGATGGTTCTTTATGCCGGACGTGCCGGAGGGTCAAGGCGCGACGGGCCGGCGCGACGCCGCGTCACCGCCGCGGAAGCGTCCGCTTTCACACCGTCTTCGTGCTGCAACGCAAAAGCTTTGCCGCAGAACGAATACAGTTCATCGTTGATCTAATTTAATATCCGGCGCGAACAGAGGTACAAAACATCGCAGCGGAATAGAAACCATGCGAAACCAGCCATAGGTTAATGCGGGCCACGGGGTAGGCAAATCTAGTGCCTCCTCCCGCATGGAGGAAAGCCCATGGCAACAAATACTCATAACAACACAAGCTCTGCCATAAACGCCGCCCTGATCGACGAGCAGAACCTGCTCTCCCTGCTCGCCCCCTACACCCTCGCGCCCACCGGCACCGGGCCGCTCGCCCCGGAGAACCCGGCCATCAACGCCCTGGCGGAGGCCACCGGGACGGTGGTCGCCCAGCTGGTGCCGTCGAACAATTCGGGGGTCAGCGGCGAAGCGATCCTCCACCTGGACAAGGCGGCCGGCCGCGTCAGCCTCGACGTCATTGCCAGCGGCCTGACCCCGGGCCAGATCCACCCGCAGCACATCCACGGCTTCGACAACGACGCGCCGTCGCTCCTGCCCAACATCACCCTTGATGCCGACCGCGACGGCTTCGTGGAGGACCCGGAGGGCGCGCCGGTGGTGGCGCCCGCGCTCCTCAGCGGCACCGCCTCCGGGGCGGTGACCGACGTGGAGATCTCGCCCGACTTCCCCACCGCCGACGCCAACGGCAACCTGCGCTTCCACCAGGACTACCAGTTCAACCTCGCCGACCCGAACCAGGCGGCGATCTTCGAGAACCTGGAGCAGCGCCTCGCCGGGCGCGAGTTCCAGATCCACGGCCTCGCCGTGGCGGCCGGGGAGGGCGCCGGCACCGGCAACGAGGTCGACGGCAGCGCCGGCTACAAGATCGCCCTGCCGGTGGCCAACGGCATCTTCCTGCCGCTGGCGGCGGTGGAGCAATCCGTCGCCGACCTCAGCGAGACCTACCGGTTCTACAACGCCACCAGCCAGGACCACTTCTTCACCAACAGTGCGGCCGAGCGCGACCAGCTCCTCCTCGGCGCGTCGGGCTACCGCTACGAGGGGGTCGCCTGGGAGACGCCCGCCGACGGCCTCGGCACGGTGGACGTGTTCCGCTTCTACGACACGCAGAACGGCACGCACTTCTACACGGCGAGCACCGCGGAGCGGGACCAGCTCCTGGCCAGCGCGCCGAGCTTCCACCTGGAGGGCGTCGCCTTCCAGGCCTATGCCGACCCGGCGGTGGCCGGCACCGGGGCCGAGACCGTGGAGCGCTTCTACAACACCGGCTCGGGCGCCCACACCTTCACGGCGGACCAGGGCGAGATCGCCGCGATCCGCGGCGGCCAGGCCGGGGCGAACTGGGTCGACGAGGGCCAGGCCTTCACGGTCCACGCGCCCCTGAGCGAGCTGCACGCCTGAAGGCCGATCCGGCGGGCGGACCCGTCCGGGCCCGCTCGCCCCCGGAATGCAAGTGTTCCGCGCCCAATCCCCAGCATTCGGCGCTATCCTGCCGGTCGAAGCTGAGCTATGGCCCCACGCCATGAGCCAGACCGCGACCCGCCCGACCCTCGCCAGCCCGACCGCGGCGCCCGAAACCGTGCCGGCGGCGCGGATTCTCATCGCCAGCTTCGTCGGCACCGCGATCGAGTTCTACGACTTCTACGTCTACGCCACCGCGGCCGCCCTGGTGATCGGGCCGATCTTCTTCCCGCCCGGCGATCCGGCGGTGCAGATGCTAGCCGCCTTCGCCACCTTCTCCATCGCCTTCCTCGCCCGGCCCCTGGGCGCGGCCTTCTTCGGCCATTTCGGCGACCGGGTCGGGCGCAAGGCGACCCTCGTGGCCTCCCTGATGATCATGGGCCTGTCGACGGTGCTGATCGGCTGCCTGCCCTCCTACGCCACCGCGGGCTGGTGGGCGCCGCTGGCCCTCTGCGTCCTGCGCTTCGGCCAGGGCGTCGGCTTCGGCGGCGAGTGGGGCGGCGCGGCCCTGCTGGCGGTGGAGAACGCGCCGCCGGGCCGGCGCGCCCTCTACGGCATCTTCCCGCAGCTCGGCGCCCCCGTGGGCTTCATCACCGCCAATCTGGGCTTCCTCGGCCTCGCCCTGGCCCTGAGCCCCGCCGACTTCCAGGCCTGGGGCTGGCGCATCCCGTTCCTGGCCTCGGCCGTGCTCGTGGGCGTCGGGCTCTATGTCCGCCTCAAGCTCACCGAGACCCCGGTCTTCAAGGCCGCCCTGGCGAAGGCCGCCCCCGAGAAGGTGCCGCTGGCAGTGATCTTCACCAAGTACCTCCGCGCGACCCTGCTCGGCACCTTCGCGATGGTGGCCTGCTACGCGGTGTTCTACCTCTCCACCGTCTTCGCCCTGAGCTACGGCGTCTCGACGCTGGGCTTCACCCGGCCGACCTTCCTGCTCTTCGAGTGCGTGGCCGTGCTGTTCATGGGCTTCGGCATCCCGCTCTCGGGCTGGGCCGCCGACCGCTTCGGACGCCGCCCCGTCCTGCTCTCCGGCCTCGTCTTCACCGCCAGCCTCGGCCTGCTGATGGGCCCGATGCTCGGCAGCGGCCAGGGCGGCCTCGTCCTCGGCTTCCTGTGCCTCGGCCTGTTCGCCATGGGCTGGCTCTTCGGCCCCATGGGCGCGTTGCTGCCCGAACTCTTCCCGACCCGCGTGCGCTACACCGGCGCCAGCGTGACCTACAACCTCGCCGGCATCCTGGGCGCCTCCGCCGCGCCGTACCTGGCGCAGCGGCTGTCGGAATGGGGCGGTGTGGGTTGGGTGGGGCTGTACCTGGCCGTGGCGGCGGGGATCAGCTTTGTGGCTGTGGCGTTGATGGCGGAGACGCGAAACGCAGGGATCTAAAATTTATCGTTGCATAAAATGAGCACGGCACCTTCTCAGTGTTGCAAATTAATTCATGCAATCGCAGGATGAATCCATATTGTCTTGCGAGGTATTCACATGTCGGGTGCAAAGAAAAACGTCGAGAAACTTTCGATCCGACTGCTGCGCGATTCAGAAGATCCAGATACAGCCCTGAGAGCTGGTAACTCGGCGAAAGTGTGGGACAGATTACCCAACTCTAGGATCGTACTTGGATCCCTAGGTGGCAAAAGCCCGCGCTGGACAAAGTTTCTGGAATTATCCGCGCCCGAGAAAGCCCTACTCGAAAACATAACTGCGGCCGCTGTTATCTTCTTAGAAGTTGAAAATCGATGGTTTGCAATTTCGTTTGGGCTTTGACATGTGAAAATAGATCCAGACAAAATCGAACAAGACTTTGGTCTATTAGTTACGCTGAACACGATAGACCCAAAAAATTTAAAGAGCGCAGACGCGCGCACACCCGACGAAAATACTGTCACTCGTCGAAGTCAGACTAGTCGGGCATCAGATCAGCGTATTTTTGGAATATATATCGAAAGAGATATCATCCGCGGGGTTTCAGGGCGCCCGAAGGATTTAAGTTTTGGGACACAAGTATCTGGTAGTGATTCTTTGACGTTAAGTCGCAAAATTGATCTCAGCGAGCTTCCCCAAGTATGTGCAGAAGCATGGAAAGCATATCAGGGCACATCCTACCAAGCTGAATTTGGATGGATCGACAAAATCAAACATGTGCGGGACAAGATTAAAATAAATGAGTTGGATGAATTGCTTATCGATGCCTTGAAGCATGCAGTTATCAACTCAGTACCGAACACATTGCAGTTGGCGTTTCCAACGGTATATGATCCAGATAATGCTAAAGATGTTTTATATCGCGCCTTTGATAATTAGGATCAGTACTCTGATCTAGATATATTTGGCTACATTGATGCCTTGAAGGAAAAGGGGATAACGGATTATCAAAAAATATTTCTCTCAGATCATACGGTCCATGAAGTTGACGATAACGGGCACGACATCGGCCAAAAGTGGAAAATTAAAAACTGTATAGTTTACGAGGTAGATCTAAATAGTGAGAAATTTATACTTTCAGATGGAAAATGGTAAAGAATTGACAAGATTTTAGTTGACGAAGTTAATGAGTTTTTCAACAACACGCAGATGTACGCATTGCCGCCCGCACTTGTGGGCGAAAATGAAGTAAAATATAACAGTAGAATATCAGGTACTTCCGGTGAAATGCTCTGCATGGATCGGAAGAATGTCAAACCGTATGGGGCTACAAGTGTAATTGAGGTTTGCGATTTTATTTCAAAAGATAGTAGATTGATCCACATTAAAGACCAATCAGGATCTTCAAGCCTAAGCCATCTCTTCAATCAGGGAACTGTATCAGCCCGAACGCTTCTAGGCGAACCAAAATCTCGCGATAAATTTATCGATCGAATGAAAAATGAAGAAAAAAGCCATTCAACAACAGGTTTCTCATCGCTTATTCCGGATTCAAAATCGAGTTTCCTGCCGAGTAACTTCCATGTAGTGTATGCTGTTATCAATTCGAGCGCCAAACCTAGACTTCCGTTTTTCAGCCTAGTCACTTTCAGGCAAGCTGCAAAAGAGCTGAAAATTTTAGGGTTCAACTATGAGTTCTGCTGGATTAGCAGACCCGTAGCTTCTTCGAAGAATAAGCCGTAATAGATTAGAGATCTACACTCGAAAGATCTCAATCTTAGGACACCGATCCATCACCACCACACACCCCTTATCCTCAGCCCGTTCCGCCGCCGCATCATCCCGCACCCCGATCTGCATCCAGATGAAGCGCGGCGGCTGGGGGAGGGCGAGGGCCTCGTCCACCACCCCACCCGCTGCGTCGGAACTGCGAAAGATCTCGACCATGTCGACGGGCTCGGGCAGGTCGGCGAGGCGGGCATAGACGGGCTGGCCCTGGAGCGTCTGTCCGGCGAGCCCGGGATTGACCGGGATCACGCGGTAGCCGCGCGCCAGCAGGAAGGCCATAACGTGGTGGCTCGCCCGGGCTGGATTGGGCGAGGCGCCCACCAGCGCGATGGTCCGGGTCTCGGTGAGGACCCGGCGGATCAGGGCGGGGTCGTAGGCATCGTGGGACTGGCGCATCCATGATCTTGTCGGGCAAGCGCCGGCGTGCTGCAAGGATTCGCGGGTCGTCGATCAGATTCCCGGCCAAGACTCGTGGCGAAGATGCGCCGAGTGTCCGCAAGTCGTCGCACGGTCGTCCCGCCGCATCGGAGCGGTGGCAGCCCGGTGAACCGGAGTGTCCGTCCATGTCCGAGACCCTGCCGCAGACGCTCTCCCTGGAAGAGACCGTGGCCTTCCTCGAATCGGCCTTCCCGCAGATGGACGCCGGGGGCCGGACCTACCACCTCGTCGAGGTCGGCCCCGGCCTCGCCCGGATGCGGATGGACCACCACGAGCGCCACCTGCGCCCCGGCGGCACGGTCTCCGGCCCTGCCATGATGGCGTTGGCCGACTACGCCCTCTACGCGGCGATCCTCGCCAGCCTCGGCCCGGTGGCGCTCGCCGTCACCACCAGCCTCAACTTCAACTTCCTGCGCAAACCCGGCCCCCACGGGCTCCTCGGCAGCGCCCGCCTGCTCAAGCTCGGCCGGCGCCTCGCCGTCGGCGAAGTCCACATCACCGGCCCGGACGGCGGCCCCCTGGTCTGCCACGCCACCGGCACCTACGCGATTCCACCCGGCGCCTGACTCCGTTGCCGGCTCGGCGCACGGACCTTCGCGGGTGGTGCGCCTTCCCCATCCCGGCCGGAGCGGGCGCGCGTCGCGTCGGGCCGGATTTCGCCGGAGCCCGCATCCGGCGAATCGCGCCGCCTCACGGCTGCGCCAGGACCCGGCACAGGCGCTCGGTCATGGTGTCGAGCCGGCGCCGCAACCGGGCCGTCTCGGCGGGGTCTCCGGTGGCCCCGAGGGCCAGGGTCAGGGCCCCGACCTGGAACGCGAGGTAGCACGGGGTGAGGCAGGCGATCAGCTCGGGGTCGATGGCCCGATCCCCCGCGACCTCGACACGACCCGCGAGGTATACACGGGCGTTCTCGGACAGCCCGAACTCCTCCGCGGCGCCGACCACATCCCAGGCGATGTCCTGGCAGCCCACGAGGTCGTGCCCCGCCGCATGGTCGAGGGCATCGGCCTTGAGGAGCCGCCCATCGGGCAAAGCCAGCCATTTCCAGGGCTGCATCCGGTTGTCGGTCTCGACCCGGCGCACGCTCCGCTCCAGGGCCGCGAGCCGCCCCGGGGTCCAGCGGTCGAGGGTGGCCGCCGCGGGTTTTCCCAATGCGGTCAGCACGTTGTGCCGGGCCATCGCCATCAGGGCCTGCAAATTTGCCCCGTTCTCCGCCCCGTCCTCAGCCCCTGCCGGGAACGTGCGGGCCCGGTACCCGAGATAGTCCCCGATCCGCTCGAGCCAGGCAGACCCGTCCGCCGCCTGCAGGGGCATCGCCGTCCCGTGCCAGCGCTCCACCAGGAACCCGTGCCGCAGGCCCACCACCGCGGGGATGAACCCCGCCGCCGACAGTGTCCGGGCCCGCGCCAACTTGGCCTCGGCGGGGGCCCCGAGCCCGGCGAATTTCAGATACCAGGTGCGATTGTCCTGCCGCCACAGGAACTTGCGCCGCTCCTGCCAGGCGTTCACCGGCGGCCAGTCCGCCGTGTCGGCATAGAGGTGCCGGCGCCACGCGCCGCCGGAGACCTCCTCCAGCGCCGCCCCGGCCCCCTCCGAGACCCAGGCCGCGAGCCCCTGCTCCGGCGCGCCGATCACCGCGTCGGCGCTCACGATCTCCCGCCGCATCCGGTCCCAGCGCCGCCTCTGCGCCGCTCCCGCCTGCGCCCCCGGCGCCCCGTCATGGCTCGGGAACAGGGCGATGCGCTCCTCCGCCACCCCGAGCCGCTCCAGCGCGTCCAGCACCGCCCCGAACGAACTGCCCGACAGGCCCGGCCCCTCGTCCACCACCGCCACCGGCCCCGTCCACGCCCGGATCTCGGCCGCCAGGGCCTCCGACAGGGCGAGTTCCCGCCCGAACGGGTGCCCCACCGGCCGGACGGTGATGATGCGCCGGCTCCCCAACCCAGCCGCCACCATCGCGGCCAGGGGCGCGCCGATGCTGCGGATGCCGATCACCAGGGTCTCGGGCCCGAGGCCGGAGCGCCGGGCCGCCATCGCGTAAGTCTCCGGGTAGGTTGCGTAAAACGCGAAGCCCTCGCACCAGCGCGCGATGATCCGTGCCGGCAGCGCCAGGGCGGCCAGGGTGGACATTGCCGGCTCGCCATCCGGCACCGGTCCGCGAAACCCGCTCAGCCAGGAGGCATCGACCGCTTCCGCCAGGGCGAGCATCAGCGCCGTCGCGGCGTCCTGGTCCGGCGCCGGGGCATCGGCGCCGGCTTCGGAAAACGCCGCATCCGCAAGGCCTTGCAGCAGCATGCCCGCGGCGATCAGGGCCGCCACCAGCGCCTCGTGCCGGGTCCGGTCCCGGCCCGCCGCGGCCGCCCGCAGCCGGGCGGCGACGTCGCCCAGGAGATCGCGCGGGTCCGTCGCGCGGTCCCGCTTGCCGAAGACGATCACGCGCCGGGGAGGCTCCCGCCGGGGGCGTAGCGGCGCACCATGGCGGCGCAGAAGGCCGCGTATTCCGCGGGGTCGATCGGCGGGCTGGTGTGGTGCGGGGACAGCCCGCGATGCTCCGGCGTGAAGCAGAACGTGACGGTGACGTCGAACTCCTCCAGCGCCCGCATCTGCCGGTCGAACCAGTCCAGCGCGTTGGGCCGGAAGCTGTCGGCCCAGGACAGGCCGGTGCGCAGGTAGGTCACGCCCAGGCGCTTCATC
>Ga0160428_1002028_pt1 | contig 13292 bp, 9 predicted proteins | sample SolpanmetagenomM_FD_108198 | JGI IMG/M metagenome (GOLD analysis project Ga0160428, IMG submission 108198) | Solar panel surface microbial communities from Lawrence Berkeley National Laboratory, California, USA - M | ecosystem: Engineered > Built environment > Solar panel > Unclassified ... | reverse complement strand
TTTTTTTTAGTAACCCGGCCAAAAATATGCTTAAATGCGGGGGCCCAATCATTTAGTTGTCTTGTCCTGTTCTTCACATTCCTACTTCACATCACTTGTTTCAAATGCTATACTCGTATTTACTTAGTTGTTCCATCAAAGACATCATTTAAATATCGAGTTATATACCTACACTTAGCCTTGCTATTCACTTGTCATCATTTATTATACTTATTCATTGTTCATTTGGTGAGCCTAGTCGCAGCGTGTGGTGGGAGAGGCACCTAGTGCTCTACCATTGTAGCAATGTGTCTTCACACTATCGTTCGTCATTCTTGTACGCATACTAGACTGGTTGAACAGCTTTGCTACGGTCGTCCTGTCGCGGCACTGCCCGAGCAATGTCTATCTTACGGGTATTTGTCGAATTATGTTCAGCGTCCATGCTCAGCGGATGGTACATATTGCAGTCAAACTATATTGGGACAATGGCTCGACAAAGCCAATGCTTATATACAAAACCTGCTTGTCAAGGAGTATACACTTTGTCCAACTAATCAGAACATGACGTACGAAGAATGGCTCCCTTTTTCGATTGTGGAATGTATTCGTACAGGCCGTTATGAAACTTTGGTCATACCTCCACAAATCTTCGGGCCCGAGCATCTTCAATTGATTGCTCAAGCAGAAAAGGCCGTTGCTGCTATTCGTCGTTCGAAACAGGTCTTACTCACTCGTTTTGGGGAGGCTGCTCAAGCCAATTTTGCTTCTCAAGCTTTGTTGAATACGTCGGTCGAAGCTCAGTCGCCTGCTCAAGTCGAATTGCCCACGATACAAGAATTACTTGGTAGATCAAACCTTAATCAAGGTCATCAGATTTCATTGCCCAATACTATGCCCCAGACTCCATTTGATGTCTCACTGGCATCAATCGGCCCTGAAATGTCGATGGACCTATCATCAATCAATTATCATTCGGCGGACAATTTCCCAGCTTATGCCATACCACGTTCGCTTCCAGTCAATACCTTCGATCCCCTGTTTACATCTACTCAGCCATATCTTCCTGATTGTTACCTTGGACCGTCTGGGTCGTCTAGTTTCTCACCTGCGATGAGTAACTCGTCGTTGCCAATCTTACCGATCAATACTCAATTCCCGGAAAACACTGCCGAAGAAGCTTTTGCAGACATGACATTATCAATGTTTGTCGAAAGACCTAGTACTCCTGTCTGCTATCCTGGTCAAGAGTTTGATTATATTACACCTGGAGTTTCATCAACTCCAGCTATTGTAGACATTCCACCTATTGGACCGCCACCAAACCTCTTTTCAGCAGACTTGAGAAAGCAAACACTAAGATTGGCAAGAAAAGGAAAGGCCCCAAGTTCCACAACTCGTAAGCATGTTCGACGTCGAGTTGTGGTTGATATACCACACTACAATGATAATTATACATTCGGTGTTGATGATGATGACTGTTTTGGTCCTTCCACCAGAAATTATACACATATCAGCCCACAAAGACTTGAACCATGCAAGTTATTCTCTTCCGATGCAGCAAGAGCGGTTCAAAGACAACGCGAATGGGAAATGATCGCAGATTCACAACTTCGTCATCCATTATTATTGAGTCCAACGCCTAAATCAGGAGAAGAATCGCCTTTCACACTTCTGTTTGAAGAGGACGAACAAAGTCAACTCCAACACACTTGTACCATGTCAAGCATGGAAGTCACCAGAGGTTTATTGGCATTTTGATAAATATTTTAGAAACGTAAGCGGTCCATTCTGGCAAATGTTTGATTATCGCTAACTCTATTGGTCTTTGTCCAGGTCACAAACTAGGATATCTTCTATATATGTAGCAATCATGTGGTTCACTTTGATGCCGATAAGATCTAGCAACATGACAAGAATATTACACTCGTTCACTTCATACACGATTTGCTTTTTGGGATTATTTATGCTGCATAGCAGGTTGGATTTCTTTTAGTTTAAACCTCTGTCAATAGTCACTTGAGAGGTACAATGAGAATATGATGAGATGATTGGGCGATTTACGTTATACTAGATTCATATTACAAGTCTTTTCATAAAATATTTACATAGTTTATACATATAACGATATACACAGATTTATAGTTTATCGCGTCGTGCCAGTAGTTATATAATTGAATATTAGATTGATTTCGCGTATTATTGACGCGTACCACTCTCGCAATTATTATTGTTTCCAGTTTCAGGTTTCCTCTTCTAATTCAAAACAACAATAGTTATATTAAAATGACCATAGTATCGATAGATCGATCCGGCGATTGTCCGACTGTCAAAGCAAATGTATTACCATGTAGAATATCCTACAATGGTCCAGTCAACGTATCTAACCGATATTGGTGTCCTCAACCTTTATCTAAGACAATCCCTCCGGAAAATGGCAATGAAATATCGTATTTTCGAGGTCGTAAATTAGTTGGATTGAGCAAGGCTTTACCATCTGAATATGAAGGTATATTCCACCACTCTCGTACAATTACCAACATGCCATGAACCGCATTTCTTCAATCTTTACGTTTATCCTCTCCTTTATCCTCCATCGCTTTCTACAGCCTAGATCTTCGATATGATCTAATGTAAATGAGCAGGACAAATCCTCCAAAAAACACCAGAAACATTCCTATCCTCTCATCCAATCGTACCGCAAGATTCAAACGATCACAACGATGACCAAAGTGAAGATAATAACGTCGACGATGGTGACATGTACAGTCATATCCACGAAGATATACCAGACGATAAAGAGTTGAAGAAAAGAGAAGTCAACGTCATGAAACAAGTCGGGAAATTCAAAGATATAATAGTCTGGAACCACGAGGGCTTCGAAGAGGATATCAACGGCGGAGGAGATAGAGATGGGGGAATGTCGTTGTTAGCTCTGGGAGAGTTCTGTGATTTTATGCATGCTGTGAGTCGCCTTTCTTACTGTCTGGTTCCCTGAGATGGGTGCGGTAAATCGTGTGAGGAGCTGATGGGTGTAGATTCATTCTAGAACTGTCGTAAAAGAGAAGATTCAGAATGATAATGGACATCATTGAGGGTAGGGAAAAGCTGAGGTAGGAATTGTATGACAAGGTTGAGTCGTATGGTCTCGTAGTGGTTTGAAAAAGAGCTAGATTCGGAAGTTGGAGACTAGCAAGGTTGGAATAGGAAAGGAAACAAGCCCTAACTTCGAAGTGGCTAGAGCGAGATGTAGAATAGGCATCAATCCTACATCTGTCTACTGAACTAGCTATGGGAAACGTATGAAGACTTGAAAGGGAAATACGACACAAAGTCACAGACTGGACACGGCACAGGACCAATTTCAGACATTGACAGTCAAGTGAATTCAGAACTCGCAACCCGACTAGCTTTATTACCGAAGTTGGATCGGAACGTAATGCCACGATCACGATTCGATACGGTACATCCATACGAAAGAACGAGAAGCTCAAGACAGTATAAAAGAACATCAAACTCTGTTACGCCATACGTGCAACGAGCAAATGATCTTGATTCTTTATACACTGCAGAATATAAATTATCAAAAGAAGACCGTATACGACGATCGTTTCTCATCTCATCTCAGATCTTTCCTGGTCTTGAAGATTGCGGTAAATGCCAAGTGGTTATGAGTATGATAAGCAATTTATGAATATACAGCGCAACATGTAATGTTCATATCTGTGGTATATATGTCGGCTTGTCATCGACATGTAAATAAAACTTCGATGAGTTCTCCTAGCTAGATCTTTAATTTAGTTTCATCACAGATCTCTAAAAGGCCACAAGTAATCTCAATGGAGTTTAGGAGTATACTGTACAGAAACATGTTTTCAGCGGATAGATAGGACCTTATGACCGAGACGCGGGTACTTCACGGTAGGCTAGGAGTTTGTGGGGACCATTTCATCTCATTCATAGGCAGTAATAGAGACAACGCCATTTTATGGGAGTACTCTTCTTTTATCAAATCCTTGTCTCGATGTCCATCATGAAGCTCTCGATGTATGTCACGAAGCTCTCAATGTATGTCATGAAGCTCTCGATCAAGGAAGAAACACAAAAGCCCCTACGTAGTGTATAACAAGCCCAACTAGCATGTGATAAATCATAACATAATCATACAAGTCTATAACTATTTATTATATATACAAGAATACAAGTTCCATTATTCACTTTACTTTACTCTACCAAGATAACGTAAGTCGAATATAAAACCACACCAATTATATAGATATTCATAATCATACTCCTGATCAACACGTTTAAGAAGAAATGGTAGAATAGTTTCTAGGATCTAGATACAGTAGCGTCTTTTCTCACTCATAATTATCTTCTCGTTGTCCTGCAACTTGACCATAGAATTTCTTCTACCTCTGTCGTAAAATTTCTACAAAGAAACATGATACGTCAATACACGTGTTCAAAACATTCATGGCAATGCAAAGAAAAAGAGTGATCAATAAAGACCAGTATCGGTAGTAGGGGAAATACTATTGAAAAGAAAAAGACTTTGCGCACCTGTCAAGAATTCCTCACTAGACCACGAATATGATTAATTTCTTTATTCTCAAAAAAGACAGACAGCGGTGGTTGGTAAAACTTACAAGCTCAGAGTGATATATCCGTCTCGATTATCGTCAAACTTTTTAAACACGTCCGTCATTCTCTTGAGGGAGATACACGCTTGAACAAACAAATCAAACGACAATGCTTTCCGTCGCGAGTTCGGCCCCACTGTACCGGCATTACGCGCGAATGTGTTGAAGAGCGACTCGACGAAGCCGTTGCTCAAGCGATATCCAAACGCGATCAAGGCTTCGGTGAACTCGTCGAGAGAGATGTTACCGCTCCTGTCGGTGTCGAATCTGTCGAATAATCCCCTCCACGCAGCGAGGAATCCCCACAAGCCGACGAATTCGTCAAAGTTTATCGTGCCAGATCGGTCCGTGTCGAACATTCGTATCATCATCTTGACTGTGTGCACGTCAAAGGCGGTGTAATCTCCGTTGACCAACGCTCGAGAGAGGGATTCTTCAGATAATTGACCCGTTCGGTCCCGATCGACGGAGCAGAACAGTGGCCAGAGAGAGTCGCGGTCGGTAGTGTTACCGGAAGGATCGTTGTTGGTTCGAGATGAAGATGGGCTGAGAGGAGACATCATTGAAGGAGGACGTTGTGTTGTAGTTGAAGAGGAAGATCCGACGGATTTACGAATGGGGAGAGTATTGGCGCGAGCTGAATAGGAAGCTGGTGGGAGAGAAAAGGCATCTCGAGAGTAACGAGATGAAGAAGATGTTGAAAGTGGAGGTGGAGCAGCACCGCTATTACCGACGCTTGCGAGAGATTGATAAGCAGAACTACCTGGCGAGTATTTTGTAGAAGAATCTGCATAGACTGGTGTTGTAGATGTGAATGATCCGCCGGCGGATGACGGACCAGATCTGACCGAGGGAGTATTATTGAATGATGTCCTTATCGAGCTTCTTCTATCAAGATCGTGTCTGAAACAATCCTAATCAGTCAAGAGATCTTTCACCTCCTATACTATGATATTATCTTACGGAGGGGGGTTATCATTCCCATAGGATCTATTATATGCCATGATGATATCTTGAATGTATATAAACAACTCAAACCTATCCCTATTTTCTCCCTAAAGTTTGCCGATAATTACATCAAACAAGGAAATTCCTCTATTCAATGTGCCAAGGATGACATTAAGAAACCGAAAAGATGACGGGATTCATCGTATTTATCTATCTCTTTCTATTCTTTCTTTTACAAGGATATGATTCCGGTGAGATAGCTCCTTTCAAAAAAAAATTATATAGTGCTACCAGTACTTCACCAATGTGAAAAATAGTTTGCTGCTCAAACTACTTTTTTTTTTTCCTCAGGTCGTAGGAATTTATTTTCTTTGACAGGTGTGCACGGACCCTGGTTGAGTCCCGTTCCGGAGCTTCTGAAATTTCTTTTTTGACAGCCGCAACGCAAACCCGTTGGGGAAAACCATGGATTTGGATGAGCGTAAACGTTCATCTAGAGTGGTACATCAAGGCACACACGTGGAACCGAACAGATTGATGAGTGAAAAAAACATATTTTTATTTCAGCATATTGTATTCTAGTGTGTTTCTTTTTGAACTTGGATACCCAACGATGTTTAATGAGTTCTGTCTAAAAATTGCTGAGACTTTGGTATCGTTACCGCTCTTTTATAGGGCTCAAGCTAAAAATATGCAATGAAGAATGAATAGAACTATAATTATAGTAATTTTAAATATTAAATTAATGTTATTGAAAATAATGACGAATGGATTACATTCCTGCCAGGAGTATTAACAGATTAAGCTTGATCGACAAGTCTCTGCGAAATAGTCCGTCATGATAATAAGTGGAAAAGATAAGCTATAGACATGTATTCAATTTTTCGAAATAGATCAAGCAGTAGCAGCATGTATACCAAACATTCTCTTCAATCTCGACGTAAACTTTTTCTTCTTTCTTGTCTGTGCATCGTCTCCATTATCTTCACCTTCTCTTTCGTTACCATCTACACCTTCATCATGCATAAAAGAAAGTCCATTGATACCACTGTCATCGCTACTACTATCGTCAAGAACTTCTCCAGCTCCAACAACTGATCGACCTAAAGGTCCTGGAACTGTGACTGACGAGCTATGCCCATGTCCATTGACGTTATTCTTTCTTCCAAAACCTTTGACACTTTGTACAAGTCTTCCAGACATTGATCGCCTATTGCCTGGTCTAGTCATTTCGTTGTCATCCTTGGCATTGGGAAATGTGAATCCTGCTTGAGATAATATTTGTGCTCTTCGCGTTGCTGAAAGTCCATCGCTACTAGCAGATCGAGACAGTCCCGAGTCTACAACGGAATAAGGAATGGGAGGAGGTGGGGGGAGTTCAGATACAGCTGCATTATCGGCAGTGGAAGGTCCGAGAGGCCATTCCGGACCACGAGAACCACTCACACTGGCTGATGTTTGCGGCGTTCCTGGTTCTTTGACTATATTATTGAGTGTAATTGGCTGTTCAAAACTAGATTTAGTCTCGTCCGGTTTCTTGATCGAATTTTGCACAGGTGTATCATGAATTACATGCTCACTTTGTTCTTGTACAGCGGGCATGTGAGCTATCTGTTCAGCCATTACAGAGGTTGTCCCACCAAACCCGATACTATCAACAGTCGCAGTACTAGTGGTGGAAGCGGTTCTGCCAAGTTGCCCGGGCCGTTGTCTCCTTTGCAATTTTCCGTTCGATGTTTTTGGGCTTCTTGGAAGACTCTTGTCCGATTCTGAGATGGCAGGGGAAGCTGGTTGCTCACGCCCACGTAATAATGTATTGAAGAAGCCTCTCTTACGATTTGTAGGAGTATTTGGTATCGATGTGTTGATCTGTGGTAGGTTTCGCGTGACAGTAGTGTTACTCATGATTGATTGCTGATCCGTAGATAAGGCTGGCTTGCTTTGCGTAGAGGTGGCTGTCGGTGAAGTGATGATAGTCTGATTACCAGTCATAGCTGCAACATTGCGACGAGCTGCCGCCATGATGACATCGAGATCTGCTTGAGGTGTCACAACAACAGGCTTTATTACTGCTTTTGGACCCTTTCGCTTAGCGGCTCTACGCCGGGTAAAGTCGTCATCCGAGGAGCTGTCAAGGTTCGCTGAGTTGTTCTGAGCAACAAGCTGCTGTCGGCCAAACTGCTGTCGCGAAGGAGTAACTTTCGAAGCTGTGTAGCCATTGTTAAGGGTGTTCAGTCTCGTATTAGTATTGAGCCCATCAGAATCAGAGTCGGAATCTTGGAATCGGGAGGCGAACTTGTTTGGGGCATTGTGTTTTACGTTTCCTCCTTTGGCGGCCTTGTTTCGTAAAGTCGGCATGTTATCAACTGGACCCCCTCGAAGAGATTGACGGATAGTACTAGGATCTTGTTTTCTCGATCTGCCCATTGGTGAGAGTGATCTGATACTCCATCTGCTGCTACCCTTAACAGCTGGTGGCGAGGAAGCTCTTTGAACAGAATGGAAATCGACAGAACTGCTCCGCATAGACCCTTTCATGACGTAGGACTCATTTTGTGGTCTTTTTTGACGTTTGAAACTGGATTCTGAATCCGAGTCATTATTGACGGCTGGATGTGGAGGAGCCTGTTGTCTAAGAGTGTATCTAGACGAACCCTGCATCGATTGTGGGCGTAAAGTCTTGGTCTGCATAACAGAAGAGCCTTGTCGATTGGTTGGTGATTGAGCTGTTCGATTTGTTGGTGATTGAGCTGTGCGTAATTTTGACGCATCGACCGAACCACGCATCGTACGACGGAAAGCAGGAGATTCTGACGTCGGGTTTGTCTTACTCTGTCCATTCTTCATCGCACTCTTCAACTTTGGCTGGCTTGACGAAGAATCGTTACCAACATTTTGACGGAGTAAGCTATTACCCCCTGTCGTCTTTGTCTTACTATCAGCATCTCGAGGTAGTTTCAGGGTTGTCTCTTCAGATTCCTTGCGCGATCGCTGTTCACGTCTTGTTCTCCTCGCAGCCGTCACTGCCTTGACTGGACTTTCGTTGTCGACCTGATCAGCACGGGTCGAAGACACGTCATTCGATTGAGGGAGCACGTGTGGACTTTCGACTACAGCATTAAGAGAAGCATAACCATATGGCTCCAGCTCAGAAGGATCCTCAGCTGCGTCGCTAAACGCTGCGCTGTCCTCTGAATCGGCTGGATCTGACTCGTCATCTTGTGATTGCTTAATTTTGACTGCTTGCGTTTCAACCCCTTTCTTACCAGGCTGACTCCCATCTTCTCTCTGGTAGACATCGTGGAGATCGTCCCAGCTTCCAGGCATACCTAAACCTTTGTTATTTGACCTGCCCGAAATTGTCAACTCGGGTGGCATCTCAACAGCTGGCGTCGCAGGAAGTACAAGAATATCGGGCACATCCTCAGGAGCCAGATTACTCGACTGAGCTGTGGAAGGTTTGGATGGATAAATGGGCTTCAAACTCGCTGCAGATGATTCCATAACAGAGGTTTGCCCCGTCGAGCCAAGCACAGAAGTCGACATACCAGTATCAATCTCATCGTCACTCAATTCAGTATCTGTTGTTTGTCCGGACCCTTCGACCGATGTTACTTCCGGTGGTATCGATTCATTCCCAGAAGGCTGCTTCGGCGATGGAGTCAATATTGATGTCACCTTGCCCGCCTGAACGCCTTTTGCCGCTGACGACCTCTTTCCGGGTTTTACCACGAGTGCAGTTTCAGCTTGCTCGCTGGGCGGATTAGGACTTGTTGACCTTACACTGCCAAAAACGGGCAATGCTGGCCGGGGCTTCACAAGCTCATCTGAATTTTTCTCAATTACTACTTTCTGTAGCCCGACTTGGATACCGTTCAGCTTTGACATGCTATTCTCGTCAAAACTAACTCGCACTGACCTTTTTCGTTTCGAATTAGTTGATCCTGTGTCTGATGTATATCCCGAACCTTGATTCGTAAATATCGGGGCTGATTCTGTTGGCGGTGATCCAAAGCTAGATCCATTTGATAGGCTTGGAGACTGTTTCATTGCCGATTTTGCCGGCGACATGGATCGTGGGAGTGGATCTTTTCGTGTTGTTGCTGAACCTGTCAAGTTCGTTGAGAAGCGGGTTGATTTGCTTGCCGCATCGGGCACATCGAGCGAACTAGCATTTGATACCCGACGAGGCATTTGAGAGATGGAGCTTGAGCGCGGAGCTGCGGAATTATCAGAAGGTGAACGAGCTGGTTGAACGTCTTGTACAGAAAGCGGTCGCATTTTGCCGGTGGAAAATTTGCGCGCTTTGTTGGCAGTCATGTTTGAACTCAAAGTAGAGTCGTCACCATCTGTCTCCTCCATTACAGTTGATGGTTGTCTGTATAATTGGCTAACAGGCCTTGATTGAGTCGAAGAAGAAGACTTGTCAACGCGTGTTGTTGAGCCCTCGTCGAGACTCAGAGATCTTTGTGCGCGAGACTTCTTTGTTGCCTTGGCTGCTGAGTTTGTTGGTGTTGGTGGGTTTGCTCCGTCAAATGCTTTGCTGTTTGTGGAATTGGTTATATTGGGATCATTCAAGAGGCTCTGGTTATACAATGGAGTATTACGCGGAGATGCAACAGACGCTGGTGACATCGGACGCGAATAATTGAGGATTGTCTGTTCTTTGAGTGGAGAAAGGCCGCTGACCGATCGTGATGCTTGTTGCTTCGGCGGCGTTTGTGACGATTGTGACGATATACTACTTGCTCTTCGTAAATCAAGAATTGGCTGAGAATCAGATCTAAGACTTGGAACTGGTGGAATATCCACAATCTCGCTATTCCTCCTACTTGTGTTCAAGGGGATCCTTGTGCTTGGCGAAGGAGATCTGAATGTTCTTGACGCCATAGATCCTGAGCTCAATCTACGGAGAAGTGGCGCTGGCGCTACTGGAGGTGCAACTGCGTTCGAGATGACAGATCCACTCCCTATTGAGGATATCGAACCTTTTCTCTGCATGCGTTTTGTCATAATTTGCCCGATAGGCTCCGGAGTTGTAGTATGAGACCGTAATGCGGCTGCTGCCGCAGCTGCGGACAATGAGACTTTTGGATCATTATTTTTCAAGAACGCAGAGGATGCAGCAATCGTCGCAGCTGAGGATGTTGACACGGTTGTTGGTGCTTGTCTCTATATTATAAATCGTCAGTTTGCGAAATAGCGTTTTATGTCATGCTTGTCAGACGAACCACACTGAGGCGACTTGGAGTCGGTCTGTCAAAGACACCCATATTTACTAGACCTAGTAACCGGACCCGATCAATGTTGTAAAGTCGAGTATACTATACCAAGGATATCCTGGATAACAAACTCTGTTTATCGATATCGAAAAATTGTGAACGATCTTGCATATTCAATACCTAGACTAAAAATATGATATTTATGGAGGAATAAGTTTAGCAATTCCTTACTGTGCTGACCATTGAAAGGTTGACAAGGTGAGTCGCGATGTAGAACCAGGGAGTGAGACACGAGTTTATTCGCTGTCGCATTTTGGCCAGGCATTGGAAATTCGTGAACCTTAAATTTTTGTAATGAGCTCACGTCATAGTTATGAAATGAAGACTCTATCCACAAAAGTAGGTTGATTTATTGTGTTGAATGAATGACTTAGAATACTTTAGAGAAGATTTATTTGATCTCGAGTCGGAATAGTACTAGATTTCATGATGCGCGTTGCTGAGCTATTGTCTGATCTGACAACCTTACGTGCTTGCGTATGAGAATCCCCGATTCCCCAAAATATTTCCGCCTTGAAACGAGCTGTGCTAATTGTGCTCTATTGAAGGATCCTCAGGCTGCCATGGCATTGATATCGGCGCGTCCATCATCTGTTGATAGTAAAGTCGTTACCTCTCGCTCTCCTCAAGAGAATGACGATGATTTGAAACGAGCAAAGGAATTAATCGAACTCCATTCCACCATCAACATTCGATTTGCTAATGGTATTGATGAGGATCTAAAGCGGGCTAGAGATCTCGTCCAAAAGATCGGCAGTACATTGTCATGATGGGGATGGTAATATATCACAAAAGTATGACGAAATCAATGATGTGAGACGAACGTGAAACTTAGGCTATTTGATAGTCTAGGTTGACATGAAAATTTCTACAACATCATGAAGCAGGCTCCACCAACTGTGCTTCTGCTCGTTTTGTGCGTGATCGACGAAACAACCAGCCTCTCAGGTCGAAGAACCATAACTTTTTTCCCGTCTCTACAAGATAAACCTTTTCGTTGTGCAAGATTGTCATGACATCTGGAGACCGACTAAATCTGCCTTGAAATCTTTCACGTAGACCAAACAACGACCGCTTTTTAGGTATTGCTGGCTCGACTTTTACAGTCTCAATTTTTGTAATGACTGGCGTGATTATTTTCGGATTTTCCATAGCCGACGATGCGTTAGCTGCCGCAACAGTCGTTACTATCGCAGGCGTAGTTGTGGTTATGATAGTAGCAGTCTTATGCTCTGGTATAAAGACTGGCTTTTCCACAATAATGACAGGAGTAGGAGCGATTACTGGCTTTTGATCCGTAACAATTACTGGAGCTACAATGATCGGTGTCGTTGGTGGAGGTAATGTGGTTGGTGAGATTAGGAGTTCTTCTTTTCTCCTTGTCTCAGTAACAATCTTGTCAGCAACGATTACTACGGGTGGACCGACAGGTATTGATTTTGATTCCACGATGACAGGCTTTGCTTCTGAAACAACTGGTGTGACAATAATCTCCTCAACTTTTGGTCTTTCAGCCTTCAAGGATGACCGCTTCTTGGGTGGAATGACTAGCACCGTAGGAGTTTCCTTGATTATCGTCGGCTTGGACTGTGGTGCGACATCTCCCAATTTCAATTCAATTGGTTTAGGTTCAAGAACAGCCAATGCAGCAGCAGCTACGACCGCCGGCGGCAGTTCTGAGCTAGGTTTTGATATCGTCCCAATCTTTATATCCCGTGGTGCCTGTGGCTGATCAACCATTGCGGGTGGTTTAGATGGCTCGGTATTCGTAGTCTCAACCATCCTTGGTGTATCAGCTGGTGCAGGCTTGGTATCAGGCACAACAACGGGATCGACAGGCTGTACATTTTTCTCAGCCGGGGCAGGAGGTGGCACCGGTGGGTCCATCATCACCACTTTCGGCATTGGTGAAGGTGGTCCTTGATTTGGTGCAGTCTCTACTTTCGGAGATGGTGGCGGTGATGGTTTCTCAGACTTTGCATTCGAGGTCTCTTTTGGCTTTTCTTCCGTAACTACAACAGGCTTGGGATCGTTCGATGGTGGCGGAGGAGGAGGAGGAGGAGGAGGAGGAGGAGGAGGAGAGCCAGGTTGTTTTGGCTCTTCTACAACTGTCACATGCTCTGCTTTGGGCTCGACAGTCGAAGGGGGCGGGTTTGCTTTTGTTTCGTCGGCTGGCTTGGGTGAGGGGCTTGGCGGAGCTGACGCAGGCGCCGGATCTAAGTACAATCATTATCTTGACCTGCCTTAATCACTATATATACTTATATCTAACTTACCAGAATGAGGCGCGTCAGACATTCTCAAATCACAGTAGGCTTGCTTCGATCCTGCAGATATTTAATGTCAAAAGAATGTCCGCGAATAGGAATGCAATAATGAGTTAAGCGGATATATCGATAGCAGTAGGAAAATGATGAATTAAATCCAATATAACTTTAGA
>Ga0160428_1002027_pt1 | contig 13301 bp, 10 predicted proteins | sample SolpanmetagenomM_FD_108198 | JGI IMG/M metagenome (GOLD analysis project Ga0160428, IMG submission 108198) | Solar panel surface microbial communities from Lawrence Berkeley National Laboratory, California, USA - M | ecosystem: Engineered > Built environment > Solar panel > Unclassified ... | reverse complement strand
TGATCCATCGGTGGCATGACAGGGGATGTAGTGTCGTAGTTTAGATAGTCGATCGACTACTACTAAGATTGCGTCGAAGCCTTCGCAGAGCGGTAAGTGCGTGATAAAGTCCATCGAGATATCTTAGGGTTAGGGTTAGGGGTTCAATTGGCGCGCCTATTACCGTTAGGCGGCATACGATACATGTTGAGCAGTCAAACTGGGCTCGTGCATAACTCAAGAGGCGATCCTGTGACTTTACCACAGCAACCACTACCAGGCCTGTGATATCCCAAGTCCTTCCCTCTGACAATTCGAGACAGTCCTTCCATGTGCTCTTGAGTTTCTAACGCGGCTTCGCCTTCATCTTCTCTCAAGCATTTCCGGTTCCTCCAGACAAAACCTTCCTCGCCGCAGTCAAGCTGAACAGAGTAGGACCCAACTTACGTTGAATTCCCTCCCGAACCTCAGGCCTCACGGCTCTAGTATCGCCTGTCTGCCGTTTGGTCAGCACTAGGGCCGCCCTACACGACGTCCATGTCTAGACATCGCCGAAGACCACCGACGCTTCCCTTCCAAAGGCTACGTGGTTCATGACCCGCGTCTTCGAGCATGTGGGGTGTCAATTTCCCAATCCTACTCAGAGGAAATCCATCCTCTTTTCACATCGGCCGTAATGCACCACGGTCTCGACGGTTAGTTCTTTCCCCCGAATCCACGGCTCTTTTCCCTTTCCGTCTCCCGTCTTTTTTCCTGTTGAGTAACCTCGACCTTTCCCGTGTCAGGACGGTTCCTCAGGGCCTCGCGGGTGTTAGGCTCGACCTTCGACTTGCACGCCTCGGCCACGGTCCCCCTATTACGTCGCCAGTCGATTTGAAAATCCCCTTCGGACTAGGTCTTCTCCCTTCCGCACACCACCGTCCTCGGCGTATAACTGCACTATGTGCCGCAATACCCCGACTAGGCCTCCCACCATTCTCCTTCCCCAGCAGTTAGGCTTGACTAGGCAAGAGTTGGTGCAATATCGCATGCCCGTGCAGGATAGTTACGCAATATCCAGGCTAGTCAGTTATGCTTGCTTAGGCTTCCGGTTACCTACCAACCATAGGCCTCCCAGCCGCGCCATTCTCGCCGGCTCGTGGCGGGCTACTTACCTCTTAGCTTACCCCTCACCCTGTGCCATTAGGGCGGTTGAGTTTCACCCCTTCCCAGGGGGGTTAGTTATGCTTGTCGCCAAAGCTTTGGGGACATTCGAGTAGATTCCCCTGCCCTCTAAGCAACGGGCGCGTTTTCATCCATCCTCGAGGACTAGCTGAGTTTCAATCTATCCAAGGGGTAGCCGTAGAGTACTATCCGCTAACCTCTCGCTCGTAGCCTAGCCTCCTCTTCCACTCCTTTCTTCTCACTACATCGTAGGCTATAGGCTTTCGATACCTGGTCCTTCACTTGCTGTAAGATCACACCAACCTCATCGAACCTTCCCTTGTTGAGTAGGTAATCGACTACGCCGAGTCGAACCCGCATACTTCGATCCCCACCGTTTGTCCAGTAGAGCTTACTCAACCGTTTCTCCATCAGCAAGCTTTCCTTCAACTCCTTACGGCGCAGGGTTTGCTTCCCTTCCAACGCTGCGCAACTCTCCTCGTGTCCTGGGCGGAAGTATCCACCGCAGAGACACTTTCTCCCCGCTAGAAACTTCCCCTTACGATACGCTATGATATCGTTGACGTATCGTCGAGGTGCTCCTACACACCTATCCGCGAACCTTAGACCAAGGATACCACGCCGACTACGCTGTATACGAGACGCTGTCATGAGCGTCGCGGCCTCTCTTGCCAACGCCTTCCTCCGCATCTCCGCTAGATATCTTTGTAGGTCAACCTTTATATCCTGCTTCACTACAACCCTCTCCTCCAAAAACGCCTGCCACCCGTCATCCTCGATAAGGTTGGCGATAAAGCTATCCCTACCTCTAGTCCCTTTCAATTCTCCTTGCCTTTTCCTAAGGGTTTTGAGAGGATTCCCGTCAGGTGCCCGGTCGAGGACCACCTGATACATCGTCCGGAGTTGGGCAAAGCGTTCGCGAAGAGGTAGAATTCCGTAGATGTTGAGTTCGGCTCTAAAGTTGGCATTATCTCCCGTAGCGTTGCTAACCCAGCCAATAGTCGATGGGTAGTTAGCTTTTACGATTTCATCGAACCTCTTCTCGTTTTTACTACTCTCCTTCATCCAAGCGTACACGAGCGGTGCCCCATATTCTATCATCGGCGCTATAAATATCTTGAAAACCTGTAGCCTATGGTAGACACCCCATGCGTCCGAAAATGTCGCGATAAAGTTGGTTCGACCCTTTGCCGCCAAGAGGTTCTGCGAGATAAGCCTCTCGAAGTCGATGCCGGAAGCCGTGACGGGAAACCCTAGGTATTTAACGTTTTCACGTTGCGGAACTTGTTGAGTTCGGTTAAGGTAGAGAGCCTCCGGCCGATCGAGCTGGGAGATGTAGTTGCACTTTCCTACGTTGAGCTCTAGATTCATACCGACTAGCCAGTCGCTAACCCCGTCGAGAATAGGTTGAAGGTTCTCTCCCGGCCGACCTAGGATCACACCATCGTCCGCAAAGAAGAGGCATCGAGGTATAGTGCCGCAATTTTGATTTAGCTCGTCCAAAAGTCCATCGATAAATATGTTGAAAAGGTAGGGCGATAGTGGAGAGCCTTGGAGCACCCCTCGAGTTCTAGGAAAGTACGCCGAAGCTCGACCATTAACGATTATCCTCGAACGCACATCCTCGAACATAAGGCTAGAGAGTAGGGAAAGCACGCGGGGGCTACAGGCCCGTGAGTGTAGGATATCGTAAAGCTTCCGATGGTCCACCCGGTCAAATGCCGCACGCAGATCGAGGAAGACCGCTCGATCACAAGCCTTCGTACTAAGGAGGTGATGAACCACCGCAGCGTTAGTAGAGGTAGAGTACCCGTGGCGGAATCCAGCCTGGTTTCGGTGTAGTTTCGCCCATCCGCCGGTGGAAGGGTTGAATTCGCGTAGAAGTAAACGTTCGAAGAGCTTCCGGAAGACGTTAATTAGTGTAATAGGTCTTAGATTACCCGCCTCTACGGGACCATCTTTATCCTTTACGATCAGGTGGATGTCGCTTTCGTTCCAGATCCGAGGTGTCCTACCCACGACGGCGCAAAGATAGTAGAGGTGGGAGAGGTAGTCGAGGAAAGGCGTATCCAAAAGGACACGGAAGAGTCGGATATGAATACCATCTCTCCCGCAGCTCTTATCGAGGTTCTGCTTCGAAATTTCTTCAATGATGGCCGCGGTCTTATAGTGCTCCGGTATATCGTGATAGCAATCGTCTCGCCGTCGGAAGCCGTAGCAGTCTACCTCCTCGGCCCCAAACTGCATAGTGTACATCTGCCTAAAGATGTTGTAGTTCTCGGTAAGTGCATCCGTACCTTTCTGTCGAGCTTGTGCAGTCGGCTGGATAGGTCTATTCTGCCTATCGGAGACAGATGCTTTCTTGTATAACCTAATACTCGAGGCCTGGTCTTGCACCGATAGGAGGGGTTCAGCATAAGTGGTAGTAATCTTACGCAGCCTCGTCTCCCGTTCTACTATATCCTTCTGAACGCCTAGCTCCCGCTCGCAAAGCCGCTGACAGAACGTAACCATAACATCAAAGATCTCGTCTACATCCCGTAGCCGTAGGATCGGACGTAATTCCTCCTCGTAGCTTATAACATACGCCCTCACCTTCTCCTGTACCGCCACATCACGAAGACGCCTCGTCCTATACCTCTTCGCATCAACCGGCTCACCAGGCAAGTGGGTAGACTTTGAGTCTCGACATTGGAGCGGGCGCCGGTCCAAGCCATCGGCTTGAAGTTCGATACTAAGCGTGTATAGGTGGTCCGTATGAATGGCCAGTACAGCGTTAGATAGAAGTCGTAGGGTAGTAGTTCGAGCATCTCGATTCGTAAAGCAGTGGTCTACGGTTAGCCTCCTCGTATACATAACCCTTCGCTTCGGATTTATACTAGGCTCCCTATGCGGTTCTTCAGGCATAACGTGTCGTAAACTAGTGCGGCCGAGGAAGTCGGCAAAGGCGGTAATCCTATCGCGAGGGCCAGGGGTGCCTGTCTGTAGTTTGCAATTAGGGAATCGGGTGTTGATATCTCCTAGTATCAAGCAAGATGTCGAGAGACCGAGTAGCTCTTCGCTTACCGTATTAGTAGCTAATGACGGCGGAAAGTAGACGGCAGATAGCCTCCCTTGTACGGTGCGGATCGTGATGGCATATTTCGTGACCATAGGTTTTCCCTTAATAGCCGCCCTTGCTGAAGTAGTAGCTAGGAGATAGAGGCCATCGGTATCCCTACCCGACCTACACGATAGCACCCTAGCTTCTCGCGATAGGTTTGGAGTGCTAGCCACAAAGCAATTCTCTCTAGAGTATCTATCATGGCTAGAGAACCAGGTCTCGGCGACAAATAGGATGTCGAACTTGTCGTTTAGTAGAGCCTTAACCCTTGGCCATTTGTCCTGATTAAGACCTTGCACGTTGATGTAACCAACGCGAAGCGACATATACTAAGGACCGTTTAGCCTACTATATTATCAGTAGCATCAAGGCACTTACGGACTAGACGTAGTATAGGAATAAGGTAATAGTAATCCCCTAGTACGAGGTAGAGAGGTAGTAGAGAATAGATACCCTTTCATCCTGGACATGGGAATACAAGTCCTTATATAGGTAGTAGCACACTCTCACGGAGGTCGAGAGTGCTTCGAAAACATGCGAGGAACGAGTGAAAGCCTACGCACATCGGTCGGAAAACGCACTTTGACTGTGATAAGTTCGTTAACTTCCAACCTAAATCTTAATAGAGGTTAAGTCAAATCGAGCTTCATAACTTCGAAGGCACGTTAACGCTTTCTTTAGAGCTGAACCTCTAGTTAGGGATAGTCGACACGAGCGGTCCCAAGGAGTCCTAGGAGAGTCAAGGGTAGCAGAGTCACAGAGAACGAAGACTGTCCGGTAGGTTCCGAAGGTAAAGAGGTTATGGAGAATTCAGCGCATAGTAACCATTCTACCTAGCTATCCCGTAGAAGCTTTCGCTCTCGCGAGCTCATCTTGGAACTCAACGTTCACGTCATGATTAAGCACCATCGCCCGGATACGACGCCTCTCTACTGGGTCCGTAGTCGAGAGAAAGCTCTTCGCCAAAGCCAACGGCGAGACATCAGGCCTCTTGTAGGGTTCCACAACCTTGACAGTTTCGCTCATTGTCGAATCCCGCGTAGTTGGACCGACCTCGACCTTCGACGGCATCGTCAGTTGCACTAGGCGAGCCTTGAGCCTAACGACCTCCCCCTCGAGCCTTATGACCTTCTCCTCGACCGCGACCAGCCTCGCACTAAGCCCGTGCATAGGATCAGGACCAGGGCTAACTACCCGAAGTCGCTTCGGTAGCTCTTCGGCCGTGACCCTCTCGGCCTCAAGCTTCCTCTTCGCGGCGCCGGGCCTTCCGAAAGGTGGGAGGGGCGAGGATGAAACCATATCGATCAAGCGCCCGTCTATAGATGTCTGGAACGATGTATCGTCGGACCTAACCTCGAGCTCGTCTCGTAGTGTACTAGGTGGCGTCGTAGACATCTCGTCTAGGCGTAGAAGGTTAGCGCTAAGTGTAAATTTCAAAGTTACCCTTACCTACCACGTGGGCTGCTAGAACTCATCGGCGAACGAAGAGGTTGCTTGCCTGCCCTATACTCCGCGTCGCTCTGGTAGGAGGCGAGTTCGAGCGCGGACCGTAGCCAGATGCTCTCGTCTTCTCCCTTGTCATTCGAAAAGGCTATAGCATCACGAGCCGCGCGCATGTACTGCTCCCTCGAAAGGAAGACTCTTGCCCTTTGGAGGAAGGCCGTAGTAGTAAGCTTTGGGCACCTTGAACCCGTTTCCGATGAGGACTGGGATCGTTGACACCTCCAGTAACGATGCCGGAGGCCACTCTTCGTCTTGTTACCGGCCGAGTCCTTTACAAAGCCTTGCCTATCCCCTCGTACGTCGGCTATGCACGTTGCGCAAGGGATAGAGTACTTATACCTAGAGAAGATCGCCTCGGCTAGCCATAGCTTCCCGCCTTCGCTTGTGCATTCGGCCATGTCGGTAGGTTATAGGTTAGGTAAGGTTGTCGTCCTAGTAGCGGCGCGGTTGAGGTGACACTCGTATGGTAGATTAGCAACAATAACATATCCATCTTAAGAGGGAACGACGCTAACTTAAGTGTCATTTATCGAAGCAAGCTAAACCCACGGGTCAGTCGAAGTAGACATGTGGAAACCTCGAAGCTCGAGTCTCGATGATGGAATTCGGCGTGGGTTGAAGTAGGTTTCCATAGACTACCTACCCAATGCCACCACTCGGCCGAAGATTGAGTTCCTAAAGAGTGAGGGTTAGCTAGATCTTCCAAAGGACCCGAGCTGAGGAGGTTTGGCGCGTAGTGTAATATATGTCCTTTGAGATTTTCCATTGTCTCAGTATCAAGGTGACAATGTACGTAGTAGTAAATACGGTTACATCTGATTCCGACCTCGTGATAGGTCAACATCACGGTATCATAGTGACTAGACAACGCTAACTGGAAGAGCAGTAGAAGACTAGTCGGTAGAAGTAAAAGGATAAGAGATATGTTCCCTTCATTCATGTATAGTCTGCGTCGGACCGACAGTACAAAACGACGATTTTTGTACTGTCGGTCCGGCTAGGTAGATCTCACCCGATAGACGACGTATCAGATTATCGAAAACCTAGCGAGGCTCTTTCCCCCTCTCACGTCCTGTCAAGGACAGGGACGAGAATGAGACGTGAGAGGGTAGTTCTGCTATATAAGACGTACCACCAGGAACAAAGAAGGATGTGAAGGTTCCTTTCGAACGATGTGAGTGCATTCACGTAATCATATCACGTGAGTGGCCAACCATGTCACGTTCGGTCGACGTCGGACCGACAGTACAAAACGACGATTTTTGTACTGTCGGTCCGACTGTAGTGTAGGGTTAGGTAAGCAATGATAATGCAACTACAATTCGCTCATGTCCGTCGTACCACTTTGGCTCAAGTCGCCTCCTCCTCCTCCTCCTCCTCCTCTTCATCGACGACTTATCATGTGAGAACTATATCCGTAGGGACCGCCGTGTAGCAGTCAGCCCCGTCGGAGCTTAGCCAGTTGAATGATTCGCCTTCCCATCCGAGGTTCTCGACGGACTCAGCAGCAAACGACGAAGGTTGGTCGTCCCCAAGGGCAAAGTCTCCTCCAAACATTTCCAGAGTGTCCCAGTCCTTGTCTACCACTCTATCCTCCTCCCTATCTTCGTACATCGCTACGCCTTCGACCTCCATTAGGCGCCCCGGGTTAGTAGCTAGGTTCCCCCAGTGCTCGTCGATAGCCGTGGCGACGCCTACGCGTTCGATAACGAGTAGGCGTCCGTCGTCTGTAGCCGGAGAGCCCTTGATGACCTTCTGGAGGTAGGTATCGAGCTTGGCCCGGAACGCGTCGTCCTTAACCCATGGGTATCTCTGCAGCACGAGGGCTAACCAGTTGGCTAGTAATCGATCCGGTACCCTCCGTAGGTATCTCTTCAGGACGCCACTAAGGCCCAGGTTCAGGACGACTACACCTTCGCCAAGGGTCCTAGCTAGCACCATGAACCTCTTAGCTTCCTTGAGTATAGGCTCGAGGGTGCCTTGGGCGGTAGGTTGGCCTTCCCTCCCCCCCTGATTCCTCCTACCCCTCGAGGGTCTGGCTTTCTGCGCACCCTCCAAGCCGCGAAGGCTGTCACCTTTGAGCATCGCATTGGCTAGAGCCTGCTTCGCCATAACACTCGCTTCTGCGCCGTGGTAGGTTAGCTGCATCTTCTCTACCGCATCCTCGTAGTGTTCATGGAAGCGGAGGAGGTGCCAGACTCGCGAGGCCTTAGCTGTTGACTCCATCCTTTCCGCCTTCGTAACGGCCTCCCATGAGTATACGCAACGCGCCTGAGCCTGATTAGCCGCTACCTGGACCGGGTCCGATAAGTCAGCTAGGCCAGGTAGGGGAGCGACCTTGCCGGCTCTTCCAGCGCCCATACCCGCGTTAGGGTCCCGAGTGCCTAGCGGCGACCTCTTCGGTTGTACGATTCCTAGTGCCTTTCTAGGGGTCGGCGCTACCGCTCCTTTCGAAGTGGTATACGCGGTAGTACACTGCTGGTCCCAGCCAGAGGCTTCGTTGGTTTCGGGTTCAGGGCTAGCTCGAACTAGTCCGTGGAACTTGGCCATAGCTAGAGGGTCAATCCGCTGCCATCGAATGAAGTCACGGAGTTCGAGTATGCCACGCCTCCCTCCGAGTACAAGGGCGGCGTCGGCAAGGGCTACTTGGGTACCCTTCTGGATCCTATTCCATCCACCGTCGGTATGCTCGTTGTAGAGCTTACCTAGGGCCGCTCTGAAGTTCTCACGCTCGGTAGTCAACCTAGCTCCATCCTTCGCTATGGCACCAACTACCACGGCTCTTTCTGCATCTCCCTTGCCGGTAGGGTTTCCTACCGTCGTCTCCTCCCTCGGATCTCCCTCTCTTACTTGCCCTCCCTTGGCCTCTTCGCTTTCCCCTCCGCCTCCTCCTCCTTCGAGATCCCGCTCCCTAGCTTTATCTCCGTTTCCTCCTCCCCTAAGGGTTCGCTCCCTGGCTTCCCCACTCTCTAGCGCTTCCCCTTGAGCACCTTTAGTCGTACCAGCCTCCTCCTCGAACACGCTAGCGCCTTCAAAGGCATCCTCGTCGGGATCTCTAGCGACGGGAGCCGACCTTCCTCGCGACGCCCTAGACTGCCGCTTCGCATATGGTGGGAGTTCACGGTCCTCTGGCGGTACACGTCTCTTTAGCTGTTTCGTGCTCGCTAGCATAGCCTCATTAGCGAGCGAATGATTGTTTTCGCGCTCAGCGTTTACATACCAATCGCGCTCACCGGAGCAGGCTGGCTCGGCATAGGGATACCAGAGCTCGACCTCGACGAAGAGCCCGCCGTGGGTGTACTAGTAGACTTGCCCGGGCTAACGCTCGTACGTTCATCATTACACTCGACGCTCTCGCGTACCGAGTCAGTGCTACTAGGGACAGCGTGATTTGCTAGTTCATCATCCTCCGTACGGATGACAGAGCGCGACCTTGCATCCTTGGCTATGTCGTCTCCTAGTTCGCTCCCACCACCTTCCTCGGGAAGCAAGCGGCAAGTGATATCGCCGGCGGTAACGGCGATACTCGAGACTACGAGTGGTAGTCTCAGAAACGCTACCATGCGCGCGAACGTATGTTGAGGGATAGAAAAGTCCATTCCCGGTTATGGGAGCACTGAACGATGATAGTCGTAAGAAGGTAGGTAGTCTATTAGAGCTATAGCCTATGAATGAGAACAATGGGAAATGTCCGAGTATGTATATAGCGGTTCGGGTTATATATCCGCTTAAAATGTCAAAGTCGATATAGCTCGCCCTCGAGGCCGACAAACGCAAGTCCAATCTGCAAAGTCGTCTACCTGGAAGTTCAAAGAACGACCATCGAATCCTAGCTCTAGGGTGCGCGTTCTTCTGATCCGAGTCATACGCGTTTTTTTCACCCCACACTAAAATCACTAGCAAACCAGACCATTACTAGTATATGCAACGACGATGACTTTCACGTTATAATGATAGCTGCATGTATATGTATCGTCGAGGTCGATGTACTCGTCGTTACCGTGCCTGTCTAAGAGACTGTCACCCGGGATCGCCACCCAGGACCGCCACCTGGGCAACTACACACGCGCCCGGCTACTATTGTCAAAGGTTGATTGATCCATCAAAATTGTGAAGGGTGATCTACTACTCGTACATGACTACCCGGCCACTTTATCCTTGACAGTGGCAGGTCTCGTATTCCAACTCTCCCACTCGAGATCTGCTTGTGTACTCCCACTGGCGGAGTGTGTATACATACATGTAACCCTTTATGATCTATCACTATTTTGTTCCTTCTGTTTTACACTATTCGATATCTCCTCCTTCACTTCCCTTGCTGCTCGTCGTGTGATTCGTTGTGTCATTTCATCCATAATCCTCTCACTTCCGCTGAACTGGTTCTTGTAGACTTCGAGACCCTGAAATGCACCTATGCTTGCTTTAGGTGTTGTGTCCGTCTGTCTGAGTGGTTGAGTGATAAATCTAGTCCACCAATTCAATGTGTCGTGTAGGCACCGAATCTAAGCTGCTTGATGCGCTAATAACGATGACATCCTCTTGTTCAACTCTCATGCCCTTGGTCAGTTAGTGGTAGTATCTCACACCCTCGACACTCCCCCGTCCTCTTCCGACACTTCTAACACTTCTGACAACTTCTTCCTCTCGCTGCTACCGGTGGTGTCTCGCTTTCTCAACAACCAATTCTCCCGACCATTTAGCTAATTAGCTACACGCTTCACCACGTCGATAGGCTCGTTGATACTCCCTCGACCCGACACAAGCCAACATCATGGTAGTAGAACAAAGAACCATCTAAAACACCTATAGATAGCTTCTGCAAGACAATTTAACCATAAGTAGTAGGATCGAGGTACCACTAGACATCGAAGATAATGCTCGAGCCCTTTCCAACATCTAGTAAGCAAAAGTCTTGCTCGAGTTAAGCTCCAAGAGGATCTCTTCTACTTCCAAGTATACTATAAACGAGGTATCGAGGACTGACATGGTGGGACGTGCTATAGAATCCATCACTATCCATGAACAGAGCTTGGACGTCACTACAACAAGTCTTAAAGCTCTAGGATCCGGTTATGCTGCACTCTTGGATATGTACGCGAATGGTTAGCTAGGCTACAATGTCACTCCATTCAACAGGATGTAGACTCTCCTCGGGCTATACCTTTCCATATCGTCGACCTCTGCAAGATCGGCCGATCATGCAGGAGCGTCGTCAAAATGGATAGACTCTTGACGACGACGAAGATATCCTTCTAGAGGACGGAGACACGGTGATATAGCCGTACTAGGACTCGCGCTCGACAACAGGACCATGCGCGTTCCATAGCAACGAAGAGAACTCGCCCGATCCCGCTTTCGAGAATTACGAGGCATAAACGAAGCAGATCCAGCACACGGCGAAGTAGCTTATCGAGAAAGACGGACGGGACACGCTTACGGCTATAGACGTTAGTGTACTAACTGGTCTATCTTGGAAGCTCACATTTTTCGATAAGGTGTTGCTCGCTGCTGTACGATTTCGCGTTCCAATGTTCGAAGCTACGACGAGCGGTAGCGATCCAAAAGGTCACGAACTTATGGAAGATTCGAGGAAAGCTGAGAAGGCAAAGGCCGAAGAGGAGGAGAAATCCAAAATCACCAATCATAATGGGAGAAGGGGCTAGAACCACAAGAGGGTCAAAACTTCACCCCTTTACTCTCAAGAATCGACTTTTCACGTGATAAGACGAGCTCGTATGAAGAAACATCAAATATTCATGTGTAGTGTAGCAAACTGGTGATATCTGAGTGTGCGGTGTTGATGATGTCACTTGGTCTCACTTACGGAGCTTGTGTTGACCCTTTGTAGGCCTTGTACTCCTTCTCAATCTACTTCCCTCCTCAAGCTACTCAACCTCACCATTACCTTGCTGCCCAACCTTATCCTTAACCTCATCCCTATCCTCGACCTTCTTTGATGAATCAGCCTATTGCTGATGATGGAGAAGATGACAATGGAGAAATGACATTGGAGGACTTTGAGCAATACCATGCTGATATGTAATGGACTCGTGTCGTTATAACAATCGGAAGCGATGAATGAATCATTAAACCCTAATCCTAGCAGTGTCACTATCATCCATCTCCAAGTCCAAGTCCAAGTCCAAGTCAAGCATTGTAGGCCTTATGTTGAAATCCGAACCCTACCCGTTGCTACCCCTTACCACTCCTCATCGTCTTCGACTTCTCCTTCTTCGTCTTCTTCTTCGTCTTCGTCTTCGTCTGCAGAAACTCGTACGTGGTCAACGTAGAGATGCTGGAAGCCAGTGTTGTGCTGTCTCCAGAGAAAGTAGCTCCGGACGGTGCCACAGTAGACGCAAGGTAGGTCCCTGCATAGCCAGCTAAAACCGACATCTTCCTGTTCCACCCACGGGATGTAGATGCTTAGACCTCGAGGGACAGCGGCAACGCAGAAGCGGCACGTCCCTTGGATGGGTTGTAGCCGTCGAAGCTCCGTGACCTTCTCAAACCTAAGCCGGAGCTTTTCGTTGCGGCTACCAACGAACTCTTGAAACTCGCGCCAGATAGCTTCGTGACCCTCGGTGTTGAGGTACTCCCACTCGATCTTGCAGACTGAATCCCACACGCTGTCCAGTGAGCTCGTGATGTGGTCACATAGAAATCTTACGGCTTCGAGCAATTCGGGTATGGCGCTATGCTGGAGGACGCGCGTGGCGGAGAGGAAGAAACCGGAGATCAGACGCTTTCCGAAGTCGAAACTCAGGTAACTGTCCGCGGACACGTAGAGGCGGGCGATGGAGGCGAAGTGACACGGTGAGTCGCTGAGGACCTTGTGGTGGTAGTAGAAGACCAGCAGTTGCCGGAGAGCAGCCGTGTCGAGCTCGGTTGTGAAGACGCGTTGCTGGGAGTCCTAGCATAGGCGGTTAGCTCGCTCTGCATACGTGCGGTAGTGTTGACTTACATTGTAGGGCATGCCTGGGCGGAGAGCGGTAGCGAAGTAATCCGCCTGCTTGGTCAAGATTGCTGAATGGACGAGGAACTCGACGCTATCCTTGCTGACGAGCTTGACGTCGTGTGGCTGGTTACGCGTATGGCGCGTCGAGAAAGTCGTGCTAGTAGTAGGGTCAGTTGGGAAGGCGAAAGGACGAGCATATTCCGGGATACGTACGCGTCTCCAAGTCCGTCGTCGTTCCTCGCGAGGTAGGCGTTTATGCCGGGGCTGTGGTTGCGATCGGCCTCGATGTCAATTGGATTGACAAAGCCGTAATAATCCGAGTACATGTCCATCTCGATACAGCTCGACGTGGTAGGGCTAGAGGAGATGTGCAAAGAGGTTTGAAGGTCGGTAGGATGAGGGAGGGTTGAGAGAAGGCTTAAATAGAATGGCAGAGGGGGTTGTGTTTGTGATGACGAGACAGGTAGATGTGAGAGTGAAGGTGAAAGAGCGTGTACAATGTCAACCTAAATAGAATGGCAGACGGGGTTGCGAAGGTGATGACGAATGACGAAAGGTGAGGGCGAGTTGGATAGATGTGAAAGTGAAGGTGAAAGA
>Ga0160428_1002026_pt1 | contig 13303 bp, 9 predicted proteins | sample SolpanmetagenomM_FD_108198 | JGI IMG/M metagenome (GOLD analysis project Ga0160428, IMG submission 108198) | Solar panel surface microbial communities from Lawrence Berkeley National Laboratory, California, USA - M | ecosystem: Engineered > Built environment > Solar panel > Unclassified ... | reverse complement strand
TCGTTCGAATCCTGCAATTCGCGCAGGAAGGCGTAGCGGTGGAAATCGTCCGGCTGATTATCCAGCGCCCGCCGCCGCCGCGCGATCTGGCTTTCCAGCGTGCCGACATGCGGTGGCAGCAGCCCGTGCAGCCCGAACTCGTCGCGCTCCGCCTCGGTAAAGGCGGTGCCCTTGTTCGTCAGCGGATCAGCGAGCAGCGCGCGTGCGGCGGCGTGGCGGGCGGTGAAAATCTGGGAAGTCCTTTCGTCAGAAGCGCAGGCTGATCCAGCCCGCCAGGAAATCGGAACTGGCATAGCCGGCCTTGGTCAAAGCCGGGCCGGCGGCGAGATGTTCGTAGCGTCCGACCACCGACACGCGGGGCGAGATCGACCACACCGCCTGCAACCGCGCGATATCGGCGATGCGGGCATCGCGGACGTTCTGCGTTCCGGCGAACGGTGCGCCGCTTGCACGGTAGACGGCGTCGCGGACGTCGTCGCGCCACGCGCGCTGGAACTCAGCGGTAAGGCGAACGTCCTTGAGTGGCGTGAAGGTCACGTTCGGCGCCAGCGTGATCAGGTTGGAGGGCGTCAGGAACAGTTGATAACTATAATAGATGTTGTTGCCGAACGGAGCATAGGCGTTGCGCAGTTTCCGCCCCCCATATCCGCCGCCGCCGCTGGCATAATCGGCGTGGAAACCGACGCGCGGGGCAGTCTTCGACGTACCGATCCGATACGTCTGCGCGAGCATGACCTGCCACGCATCGATATCCTGATCGATATAGAAGCCGTATTGGCGGTTGACCGTCCAGTCGAGCGTGACCGGACCGGCATCGCCCCACACCCTGACCCCGGCATAATAGCGCCGCGCCGGTCCGATCCGGCCGCCCCAGGCCCCCTTCAGGTTGCGGCGGCGCCAGAAGAAGGGATCGACGAACAGCTTCGATCCGCCGAACCAGCTCGTAGGCACCGCGACGCCGAACGTCGCGCCGGAAAAGCGGCGGTCGGGATCGGTCACGTCATCCTCCGAACCGCGGTCGCCGTAGGAGGTCGGCTTGAGATCGAACAGATCGGCCCGGACACGCGCGCCCCGCGCCCACAACCGTATCCCGTTCAGGGTATAGCGGACGGTGTTGTTGTCGCGTTGCGAGACCAGCAGATTGGCGCCGTCGGTGAATTCCTGACGACCGTATCGGGCGCCCAGCGCAACACCGGAAACGTTTATGTCTCCTTCGACAAACGCCTGTTGCACGACGAAATCATTCCGCAACGAGGTCGAGACGACGCCCAGTTCCTCGCCGCCGAGGCCGGCGTGCGCGATCTCGCCATAAGCACGGAAGTGCGGGCCGATATGCAGATCAGCGCCACCGACGATGCGGTTGATGTCCTGCCGCTGAGCGCGGGCGTCGCGGAGCCCTGGGTTCGTGGTGTGGTTAACCCGCAGGCGCAATTCCCCCGACAGCGCGAGGTAGATATCGCCGTCCTTGTCGAACGGCAGATGCTTCAGGCGATCGAGCGGATCGTCGCGATTGGCCGGATTGCGCATCGATCGCCAATCTTCCGCCCAGCGCGAGAGATTGAAGCCGTTCGTCGTCGGGCCATCGCCGATCGCTCCGCCGGGATAGGCGGTCGTCGCGATCGGGGTGGCGGGTGCGCGCTCCTGCGATACGTTCGAACTCATCTGCGCGTTGGCAATCGTCGGGGCAAGGCATAGGGTGGCGGCACCGAGCCGCGGCAGGATCTTCATGGGATTTCACCTTTCAGGGTCGAGGGCTGGTTCAGGCGGCGACGACGCCGTCCGGCATATCCTCTACCGGCGGTAACCGCCCGGCGAGCGCCGCGTCGAACTGCTCCTTGTCCAACGCCCCTTCCCAGCGCGACACGACCACCGTCGCGACGGCATTGCCGATGAAATTGGTCAGACTGCGGCACTCGCTCATGAAGCGATCGACACCCAGGATCAGCGCCATTCCGGCGACGGGAACGGAGGGCACGATCGACAACGTCGCGGCGAGCGTGATGAAACCCGCGCCGGTGACCCCAGCCGCGCCTTTCGACGACAGCATGGCGACGCTCAGCAGCAGCAATTGCTGCCCGAGAGTCAGATCGACGTTGCACGCCTGTGCGATGAACAGCGCCGCCAACGTCATGTAGATGTTGGTACCGTCCAGATTGAACGAATAGCCGGTCGGCACGACGAGACCGACGATCGACTTCGGGCAACCGGCGCGCTCCATCTTCTCGATTAGCGAGGGCAGCGCACTCTCCGACGAAGAGGTGCCGAGCACGAGCAGCAATTCGCCTTTGAGATACCCGATCAGACGGAAGATCGAGAAGCCGGCGAGCTTGGCGACGACACCGAGCACGACGGTGACGAACAGGAACGAGGTTAGGTAGAAGGTGCCGACCAGCATTGCGAGGTTGGCCAGCGTGCCGACCCCGTATTTGCCGATCGTGAAGGCCATCGCACCGAACGCACCGACCGGCGCGGCTTTCATGACGATGCCGACCAGCTTGAAGAACGCGATCGACACGTCGTTCAGCACGTCGAGGACCCGCTCGCCGCGCGCGCCAATCATCGCCAGGCTGATGCCGAACAGGATCGAGACGAACAGCACCTGCAGGATGTTGCCCTGCGTCATCGCCGACAGGAACGTATCGGGGATGATGCCGGTCAGGAATCCGGTCAACGTCGTCTCATGCGCCTTGGCGGCATATTCGCTGACCTTCGACGCATCCAGCGTCGCCGGGTCGATGTTCAGCCCGCTGCCGGGGCGGACGACGTTGGCGACGATCAGCCCGACGATCAGCGCCAGCGTCGAGAAGAACAGGAAGTAGGCGAACGCCTTGCCCGCGACGCGGCCGACCGAGGCGAGATCGCGCATCCCGGCGATACCGGTGACGATCGTGAGGAAGATGACGGGTGCGATGATCATCTTCACCAGCTTGATGAAGGCATCGCCGATCGGCTTCATCGCCTCGCCGGTCTGCGGATAGAAATGGCCGAGCAGCACGCCGGCAGTGATCGCGATCAGCACCTGGAGATACAGTTGGGCATACCACGGCTTGCTGGCGGGGGCGTGCGCTTGATCGGTCGGGGGAATAGTGATCGTCATATATGGCCTCTCATCCTCTCGGGCACCTTGCTCGTTCTCGCGACGGGTCGGGTCGAGCGAAGAATGCCACCGAACGAGCTGCGCCCAAGCGCGAAATCGACGTTGACCGTTTTTCGTCGGATTTCCGCCAGTTGGCGCGCATAGAGCGACGTAAGGTGTCTGGACATCGGCCCGCGCTGGTGACGGATTGGGCAGAAACTTGCCCAACAGGCTCGCGGCGTTTACGCCGAACGCATGTCAGCCGTCCGCCAGCGATATTACGCCCTTATCGGCCTTGCGGTGGTTTTGGCGTGCCTCGTGGCGGGTGCGGTCGCCGGGATTCTCGTCGAGCGCCGTGCCCGCTCCGATCTGGCCATAGCGGTGGCGGCCGACGCGCGGTTGCGGCGTGGGTTGCTGGATAGCGAGATCGCCCGGTTCAGGCTCTTGCCGCTCGCTTTGTCCGGCGACAGCGATCTGGCTGCCGCCCTCGGCGGAAACAAGGCTGCGACGCGCGCGCTCGACGTCAAGCTCGAACGCCTCGCGCGGGAAACCGGGGCGGCGGCAATCTACGCGGTCGGGCCGGACGGACGCGCGATCGCCGCGAACAACTGGCGCACCCCCGGCAGTTTCGTCGGACAGGATTATCGCTTCCGACCCTATTACCGCGACGCCGTCCAGAGCGGCGCAGCGCAGCAATTCGCGCTTGGAACGGTAAGCCGCCGGGCCGGCCTATACCTCAGCCGGCGCAGTCGCGAGGGCGGCGTCGTCGTGGTTAAACTGGAATTCGACGCGATCGAACGGCAATGGGCGGTCGCCGGCGGGGTAACATGGGCGACCAACCGCGATGGCGTCATACTGATCGCCAGCCGGCGCGAGTGGCGATTTGCGGCAACGAAACCGATCGCATCCGCGCGGGCCGCGGCCTTGCATGCCGAATTCGGCGTACCTGCCTTCAGCCCCTCGCCCATCGCCCACCTTCCCGGCAACCGCGCGCGCATCTCGGGCGAACCCTCGACACTGACCGCTGGCCAGACGGTACCGGACGGGCTCGGCTGGAGCGTAGGGGTAGCGATGACCGACGGTCGGGCGATCGATACCGCGGTTCGCACAGCGCAGATCGCGGCCGGTCTCGCCGCATTGGTCCTGTTCGGGCTGGGCTGGATCGCCTGGACGCGGTCGCGGCGGCGGCGCGAGCGGACCAGCGCCCTGGAAGCCGCCGTCGACGAGCGCACCGCTGACCTGCGCCGGGAAATCGCCGAGCGCGAGGCTTTGGAGTTGCGCGCCTCCGACCTGCGCGAGGGATTACGCCAAGCCAATCGCCTGGCCGCGCTCGGCCAGATCACCGCCAGTGTCGCGCATGAAACAGCGCAACCGGTTGCGGCGATCCGGACTTATGCCGCGACCAGCGAGCAGTTGCTGGACCGCGGGGCGTTGGATGACGTGCGCACCAACTTGCGCGCGATCGCCCGCCTGACGACCCGGATCGGTGCGGTCACGTCGGAACTTCGCGGCTTTGCGCGCAAGGGCACCGGCGCGATCCAGCCGGTGCCGCTGGTCGACGTGATCGAGGGCGCGCGCCTCATCCTCAAGGATCGCCTGTCGCGCGTGGCGTTTACGATCCCGGAGATCCCCGCGGACCTTACCGTCATGGCCGGACGGGTTCGGCTGGAACAGGTTATCGTGAACGTCCTGCAAAACGCGACCGAAGCGCTGGAAGGGCGAGAAGATGCGGCCATCGGCATGGCTGTGGAGGCTGGCGCGGATCTCGTGGCGCTTCGGATATCCGATAACGGCCCAGGCATCGGCGCCGATATCGCAGCGAAGCTGTTCACGCCCTTCGTCACCAGTCGCCCGACCGGGCTGGGGCTGGGCCTTGTCATCGCGCAGGATATCATGACCGATCTGGGGGGCGCCCTGCGCGTCGTGCCGGTCGCGCGCGGCACTTGCTTCGAGATCGAGGTGCGACGGGCATGAACTACACCGACACCTTGCGCGTCGCCCTGATCGAGGACGACGAAGACCTGCGCGCATCGACCGCGCAATTGCTGACGTTGGCCGGCTATCCCGTCGACCCATTCGTCGCGGCGGCGCCGGCGCTCGCCGCGATCGACGCGGCATACGATGGCGTCGTCGTCACCGACGTCCGGATGCCGGGAATGTCCGGGATCGACCTGTTTCATGCGCTGCACGAACGCGACGCGACGCTCCCGGTGATCCTCGTCACCGGGCATGGCGACGTGGCGATGGCGGTGGATGCCTTGCAGCGCGGCGCGTGGGACTTCCTGTCCAAGCCATTCGATCCCGAGGCGCTGGTCGCCGCAGTCGAGCGCGCCGTGACGGCGCGTGGGCTGGCACTCGAAAATCGCAGGTTGCGCGCACTTGCCGCTGCGGAAGAGCCGGCGGCCTTGATCGGCACGTCGCCAGCAATCCGGCGGCTGCGCGAAATGGTCCCAATGCTGGCGGATGCCGATATCGACCTGTTCATCGAAGGGGAGACCGGGACCGGCAAGGAATTGCTTGCCCGCGAAATCCACCGGGCCGGCAAGCGCGGGCGGCATCGCTTCCTCTCGGTCGCCTGTGCGGCCTTGCCCGACGGCCTGATCGACGCCGAGCTGTTTTCCGCGAGCGCTTCCGGCAGCATCGCGACGGCGAACCGTGGGACGTTGTTCCTCGACGATATCGACCGCGCGTCGATGGCACTGCAAGCGCGATTGAGCGCCGTCATCGAGGATCGAGCGTTGCGCGACCCGCGATCGCGCGATGCGCTGCCGCTGGACTTGCGGGTCATCGCGACGGGCGAAGAGGAAGGCCGACGCGCGGCCGACGCGATCGTCCCGGCCCTGTTCTACCGTCTTGCCGCGGTGCGCCTGCGCATGCCCCCGTTGCGCGAGCGGCAGGAAGACATACCTTCGCTGTTCGCGCATCTGCTCGACCTGGCGGCGGCGAAGCGACGCCGTCCGATTCCGGAGATCGAGGCCGCGACATGGCGCCGGCTGACGCAGCATGACTGGCCCGGCAATGTCCGCGAACTGGCGCATTTTGCCGACCGGATCGTCCTCGGGCTGAATGCCGAACCGAACGCCGTCGAAGCCACGGATGTCGCGCGGTCGGCTCTTCCTGATCAGGTGATGGCATTCGAACGGCACATCATCGTCGAGACTTTGGAACGATCGGGTGGCGATGCCGCCAAGGCGATCGCGGTCCTCGGCATTCCGCGCAAGACATTCTATTACAAGATCAAGCGCTTCGAAATCGATCTTGATGCCATCCGGCGCGCCAGGTCGAGCGCGCCCCGGGCGCGCTGATCCCGTGCTTCTCCCGATCCACGCCGGCCACGTTCACCCAAACGGCAAAGCCGTATGTTCCCGCGCCGAAGAATGCCTTGATTGCCCGACCCCCCCGGTTCGGGGCAGGCAGCGACGCGGAGACCGAGAATCATGACGCGACTTCTTACCCATCTGGAACGGCTCGAAGCCGAGGCGATCCACATCATGCGCGAGGTCGTCGCGGAGGCGGATCGGCCGGTGATGTTGTATTCCGTCGGCAAGGATTCGGCGGTAATGCTGCATCTCGCGCGCAAGGCGTTCCACCCGTCGCCGCCCCCTTTCCCGCTGCTGCACGTCGATACGACGTGGAAATTCCGCGACATGTACGCGCTGCGCGACCGGATGGCGGCGGAAAGCGGGATGGAGTTGCTCGTCCACAAGAACCCCGATGCCTTCGCGCGGGATATCAATCCATTCGATCACGGCGCCCTGCATACCGACATGTGGAAGACCGAGGGCCTGAAACAGGCGCTCGACCTCTATCGCTTCGACGCAGCCTTCGGGGGCGCGCGACGCGACGAGGAGAAAAGCCGTGCGAAGGAGCGGATCTTCTCGTTCCGCACCGCTACGCACGGATGGGATCCGAAACGCCAGCGGCCCGAACTGTGGAACCTGTACAATGCGCGCAAATCGAAGGGCGAGAGTATCCGGGTCTTCCCTATCAGCAACTGGACCGAACTCGACGCGTGGCAATACATCCAGCTGAACGACATCCCGATCGTGCCGCTGTATTTCGCCGGGCGACGCCCGACCGTCGAGCGCGACGGAATGCTGGTGATGGTGGACGACGACCGCTTCCGGCTTGCCCCCGGCGAGGTCCCGGTCGAGCGCTCGATCCGCTTCCGCACCCTGGGCTGCTATCCGTTGACCGGCGCGGTCGAGAGTGAGGCGGCGACGCTGTCCGAGATCATCCAGGAGACGTTGCTGACCACGACAAGCGAACGGCAGGGCCGCGCGATCGACAGGGATTCCGGAGGCGCCGGCATGGAGAAGAAGAAGCAGGAGGGCTATTTCTAATGGCCGCACCGACCGAAGCCGCGATCTACCGCACCGACGCACTGATCGCCGAGGATATCGACGCGTATCTCGAACGCCACCAGCACAAGACGATGCTGCGCTTCATCACCTGCGGATCGGTCGATGACGGCAAGTCGACGCTGATCGGGCGCCTGCTGTACGATTCGAAGATGATCTTCGAGGATCAGCTCGCTGCACTGGAGGTCGACAGCAAGCGCGTCGGAACGCAGGGCGGAGACATCGACTTCGCGTTGCTGGTCGATGGACTGGCGGCGGAGCGCGAACAGGGCATCACGATCGACGTCGCCTACCGCTTCTTCTCGACCGAGAAGCGCAAGTTCATCGTCGCCGACACGCCGGGTCACGAACAATATACCCGCAACATGGTGACGGGCGCGTCGACCGCCGACCTCGCGGTGATCCTGATCGACGCGCGGAAAGGCGTGCTGACCCAGACCCGGCGGCATAGCTATCTCGCGCATCTCATCGGCATCAGGAACATCGTCCTGGCGATCAACAAGATGGATCTCGTCGGCTACGATCAGGCGACGTACGATGCGATCCTCGCCGACTACAGCGCGTTCGCGCGAGAGATTGGCATCACCGCGTTCACGCCGATGCCGATCTCGGGATTTCGTGGCGACAACATCTCGCTGCGCTCCGATGCCATGCCTTGGTATGCCGGACCGACGCTGATCGAGCATCTCGAAGACGTCGAGCTTGGGGTGGATACGGATCAGGACAAACCGCTGCGCATGGCGGTTCAATGGGTCAATCGTCCGAACCTGGATTTCCGCGGCTTTTCCGGACAGATTGCCAGCGGCACGGTGAAACCGGGTGACGCGGTGCGCGTCCTGCCCGGCGGCAAGACCTCGACGATCATCCGGATCACCACGCTCGAGGAGGATCTGGACGAAGCGGTGGCGGGCCAGTCCGTGACGCTGTCCTTTGCCGACGAGATCGACTGCTCGCGAGGCTCGGTGATTGCCGCCGCCGATGTACCGCCCGAAACCGCGGACCAGTTCGAGGCGACGATCGTGTGGATGGACGACGAGCCGCTCGTCGTCGGCCGCGGCTATTGGTTGAAGCTCGGCACGCAGATGGTGTCGGCGACCGTTCAGGAGCCGAAATATCAAGTCAACGTCAACACGATGGAGCATCTCGCGGCCAAGACGCTGGACCTCAATGCGATCGGGGTGGCGGCGCTGACCACAGACCGGCCAATCGTGTTCGAGCCTTATACCGAGAACCGGACGCTGGGCGGCTTTATCCTGATCGACAAGATCAGCAACGCGACGGTCGCCGCAGGGATGCTGCACTTCAGCCTGAGGCGCGCGCAGAACGTGCATTGGCAGGCGACCGATATCGGCCGCGAGGCGCATGCCGAACTGAAGAATCAGAAGCCGCGCGTGCTGTGGTTCACCGGCCTGTCCGGCTCGGGCAAATCGACCATCGCCAACGAGGTCGAGAAGACGCTCAACCTGATGAACCGGCACACGTTCCTGCTTGATGGGGACAATGTGCGCCACGGCCTCAACAAGGATCTCGGCTTCACCGAGGCGGACCGCATCGAAAATATCCGGCGGGTCGGCGAGGTCGCCAAGCTGATGGCCGATGCCGGCTTGATCGTGCTCACCGCTTTCATCTCGCCATTTCGCGCCGAACGCGACATGATCCGTTCGATGCTGGCGGAGGGGGAATTCATCGAAATCTTCGTCGACACGCCATTGGACGTGGCGGAAGCCCGTGACGTGAAGGGCCTGTACAAAAAGGCGCGTGCCGGCGACCTGAAGAACTTCACCGGCATCGACAGCCCGTACGAGCCGCCGGAAACTCCCGAGATTCGCGTCAACACGGTCGAGATGACACCGGCCGAAGCCGCCGAGTTCATCGTCCGCCAGATCATGCCGCTCAAATGACCGGCACGCCCGCGATCGTCGAGAGCGATGTCGGCCTGGCGGAACGGCTGGCGACCGAAGCCGGCGCGATCCTGCTCGGGCTGCAAGGCGGCAGCGGCATGGCGGGCAAGGAGCTTGGCAAAGCGGGCGATTTGCAGGCCAACACCTTCCTGATGCGCGCGCTGCGGTCGGCGCGGCCGGACGATGCGATCCTGTCCGAGGAAGAAAAGGACGATCCGCGACGCTGTTCGGTCAGTCGCGCCTGGATCGTCGATCCGCTCGATGGCACGCGAGAATATGGCGAGGGGCGGGCCGACTGGGCAGTGCATGTCGCGCTGGCGATCGATGGCGTGGCCACCGTCGGCGCCGTCGCACTGCCGGCGCTCGACCTTACGCTCACCTCGGGCAAACCCACCCCACTGTCTCCGATCGGCACGCCGATACGGATGCTGGTCAGCCGGACCCGGCCGGCACGCGAGGCGCTATCGGTCGCCGCCTCGCTCGGCGCGACACTGGTGCCGATGGGCTCGGCCGGTGCCAAGGCGATGGCCGTGGTCCGCGGCGAGGCGGACATCTACCTTCACACCGGCGGGCAGTATGAATGGGACAATTGCGCCCCGATTGCGGTCGCGCAGGCGGCCGGCCTGCACGTCAGCCGCGTGGACGGATCGGCTCTGGTCTACAATTGCGCCGATCCCTACCTGCCCGACCTGCTGATCTGCCGCGCGGAACTGGCGGAACAGGTCTTGGATCTCGTGCGCGCCATGCCGGCACCGACAGGACGGTCAGGCCCCGCCGACTGACCGGCAACGCATCGTCGTGATGGCATCGACGCGGCGAATAAGGCAGAGATGCGTCGTGGCGGGCAGAGCGACATCTCGATCGGGACCATATCGTGTGGCGGCACAGGGCCGCCGGTGCGCGTCATAACTGATGGGGCACGACACCGACCTGCCGGACGCAGCGCTCGTCGCTTCGGCGATCGCAGGGGACCGCGATGCGTTCGGCGTCCTGCTCCGCCGGCATTATGACCGGATCCACGGACTGGCCTGGCAGTTGACCGGATCGCGCTCCGACGCGGACGATATCGCGCAGGACGTATGCTGTACGCTGGTCGACAAGATCCGAAGCTTTCGCGGCGATGCGAAGTTCACCACCTGGATGTGCAGCATCGTGTTCAGCGCGACGCGCGACTTTCGCCGACGGCGGCGCTCGTTCACCGGCTTCACCGATCGGCTAGCCGTTCTGGCCGGACTGGCGACGCCGCCCGACGGTCGCGACGCCTATGACGCCGTGTGGATGAAAAGCGCGATCGCAAGGTTGAAGCCGGCCTATCGCGACGCGGCGATCCTGGTTGCCGGACAACAGCTTACCCACGCCGAAGCGGCCGAGATTCTCGGCGTTGCGGAGGCCACCGTCTCGTGGCGGATGCATGAAGTCCGGCGGATGATCGGCGGCGGCTGACGCACGCGTAAAAGATTCAAAAAATATTCCAAAGATATCCGCTGGTGCCGCGTCTCAGGTATCAGGCAGGCGATCTCGCCCTGCCGTTCAGGGAGACCCACATGCCCCGTATCCGCACCGTCCTCGCGCTCGGCGCCGCGACCCTTTTCGTCGTTTCCTGCAGCAAGACGGGACTGGACCTGTCTACCCCGCCGAAAGAGGAAACGCTGACCGCGTCGAACGACATCGTCGTCACCGGCGCACGCAACCAGGTGTCGCGAGCCCGGGCAGCGGTACAATCCTTCGCCGTCCCGCCGCCACCACCGCCTCCTCCTCCCCCACCACCGGTCGTATCGGCGCCGATGACGCGGTCGGCCATGGTGCCGTTCGGCTGGCCCGTTCCGCGCCAGGAAGTCGGCCGCGATCGGTTCACATCCGTCGCGCAGAACCCGTTCAAGGAGGTCCGGGAAGATCCCGTGTCGACCTTCTCGATCGACGTCGACACCGCCTCCTACGCCTTCGCGCGCGCCTCCTTGAACCGCAACGTATTGCCGCAACCCGCGGCGGTGCGAACCGAGGAGATGATCAACTACTTCCCTTACGACTATGCGGCACCACGTACCACCGCGACGCCGTTCGCCAGCAATGTCGCCGTTTTGCCGAGCCCGTGGACGGCCGGACGCAAGCTGATCCGGATCGGCATCAAGGGCTATCAGATCCAGCCCACCACCCGACCACGCGCCAATCTCGTGTTCCTGATCGATACGTCGGGATCGATGAATGCCGAGAACAAGCTGCCTCTGGTCAAGCGTTCCCTGACGATGCTGCTGGACCAGTTGGACGACCGCGACAGCGTCGCGATCGTAACCTATGCCGGCTATGCCGGCACCGCGCTTCCGCCGACACGGGCCAGCGAGAAGGCGACGATCAGGGCGGTGATCGATAGACTCGGGGCCGGCGGTGGCACCGCGGGCGCTGAGGGTATCCGCCAGGCCTATGCCCTTGCCGAAGCCAATTACGATCGGGCCGGCGTCAATCGCGTCATTCTGGCGACCGACGGCGATTTCAACATCGGCATCATCAACCAGGAGGAGTTGAAAGGCTATATCGAGCGCGAGCGCGGCAAGGGCGTGTTCCTGTCCGTGCTCGGGTTCGGCATGGGCAATTACAACGATGCGCTGATGCAGGCGCTGGCGCAGAACGGCAACGGTGCGGCGGCGTACATCGATACGATCGGCGAGGCGCGCAAGACGTTGGTGGACGAAGCGAGTTCGACGCTGTTTCCGATCGCCAAGGATGTGAAGATCCAGGTCGAGTTCAACCCGGCCGCAGTCGCCGAATATCGCCTGATCGGCTATGAAACGCGGATGCTGAACCGCGAGGATTTCGATAATGACAAGATCGATGCCGGCGATGTCGGCTCGGGTCAGACGGTGACGGCTTTGTACGAAATCGTTCCGGTGGGCGGACCGCGCGCGATCGGCGCCTTACGCTACGAACGGACCAGACCCGTCCCCGCCCCGCCCGTCACCAGCGAATACGGCTTCGTCAAAATCCGGTACAAACTGCCGAAATCTAACATGAGCCGGTTGGTTTCGACCCCGATCGACCGCCGTTCCGAGGTCGCCCGGTTCGACGCTGCGCCGCAGGATGCCCGGTTCGCCACAGCCGTGGCCGGCTTTGCCGAACTGCTGCGCGGGGGGCGTTACACCGGAGCGATGGGCTATGACGACGTTCTGAAGATCGCGCTGGCGGCACGCGGGGACGATGCGTTCGGCTATCGATCCGAATTCGTCCAGCTGGTGCGCGCGGCGAAGACGGCGCAGCGCATGGCCCCGTTGGACGAATGAGTGCTGGTGGGGCGCGGCCATCGTCGCGCCCCATCATCCTCCTTTCGACCCACCCGCAAATGACGCTATAAGGCCGGCCGATGTCGCCTCGTCTCTCTCGCCGCGCCGATGCGCGCCCGGCCGCGCAGTCAGGGTGATGTCGCGCGACGACGATATCGCGGCGGCACTACCGAAGCCGCCCCCGCCGCGCCCCGCCGCACGCGACGACGCGATCGAGGCCGCCTTTCGCCGGTTCGACGGCCTTGCGGAGCCGTCGGGGTCGGCTCCACCCCGCCGGGCACGGACAGGTTTCGGACGACCGCAGATCGCGGCCTTGGCCGGATTGGCCTTGGTCGTGACGCTCGGCGTACCGGTTTTCATGAACAGCGAGCTCGGTCTCGCACCGAAGCGCGACGCTGCGGTCGAACGTTCCGGCCCGGTCGCCGAGCGGGCTCCTGTTGAAAACGAGGCGGCCGCGCCCGGCGTCGATCCGGATACGCGGTCGACCAGCCTTCCGTCACCGCAGGCGCGAAAGGCGCCGGTGGCGGCAGCGACCGCGCCGCCCCCCCCGGCTCCACCTGTCGTTGCGGCACCGGCGCCGGTTACGGCGCAAGCATTTACTCCCGCGCAGACGCAGCGGGCTGCCGCTGCAATCTCCGATGACGGAATGGCGCGATCGGCCCCTCCTCCGCCCCCCCCGCCTCCCCCTCCCCC
>Ga0160428_1002024_pt1 | contig 13318 bp, 11 predicted proteins | sample SolpanmetagenomM_FD_108198 | JGI IMG/M metagenome (GOLD analysis project Ga0160428, IMG submission 108198) | Solar panel surface microbial communities from Lawrence Berkeley National Laboratory, California, USA - M | ecosystem: Engineered > Built environment > Solar panel > Unclassified ... | reverse complement strand
GGCGCGGCCGAGGGGCGTGGCCTTGTCCTGTCGGGCGAGCAGCGCGACGCCTTCGATCATGTCACCGGCAGCGCCGGGCTGGCGTCCGTCGTCGGCTATGCCGGCAGCGGTAAATCGGCAATGCTTGGCGTCGCGCGCGAGGCTTGGGAGGGGCAGGGCTACACGGTTCGCGGCGCGGCGCTGTCCGGCATCGCGGCCGAGAACCTTGAGGGCGGGTCGGGTATCCAGTCCCGCACCATCGCCAGCCTCGAACATGCATGGGGGCAGGGCCGCGAGCAGCTAGGCCCCAAGGACGTGCTGGTGGTGGACGAAGCCGGCATGATCGGCTCGCGCCAGATGGAGCGGGTGTTGAGCCAGGCGCGCGACGCCGGGGCGAAGGTCGTGATGGTTGGCGACCCCGAGCAGTTGCAGGCGATCGAGGCCGGTGCTGCGTTCCGCAGCGTCACCGAGCGCCACGGCGCGGCCGAGATCACCGAGATACGCCGACAGCGCGAGGACTGGCAGCGCGACGCCACGCGCGCGCTGGCGACCGGGCGCACCGGCGAGGCGATCCACGCCTATGATAGCAAGGGCATGATCCACGCGGGCGACACCCGCGATCAGGCGCGGGGCGAGCTGGTGGACGGTTGGGACCGCGCGCGCCAGGCCGAGCCGGGCAAAACCCGGATCATCCTTACCCACACCAACGCCGAAGTGCAGAGCCTCAATGGCGAGGCGCGCGACCGGTTGCGCGCATCCGGCGATCTTGGCGATGACGTGACGGTGAAGGCCGAGCGCGGCGAGCGGCAGTTCGCAACTGGCGACCGTATCATGTTCCTGCGCAACGAACGCGGCATGGGGGTGAAGAACGGCACGCTCGCCACGATCGAGCGGGTATCGCCCGAGGGGATGGCGGTGCGCCTCGATGACGGGCGGGGGGTCGCGTTCGACACCAGGGACTATGCCCATGTCGATCATGGCTATGCGGCGACGTTCCACAAATCGCAGGGCGTGACGGTCGATCGCGCGCATGTCCTCGCCACCCCCGGCATGGACCGCCACAGCGCCTATGTCGGCCTGTCGCGGCATCGTGACGACGTGCAGCTCCATTATGGTCGCGACGACTTCGCCGACCAGCGCCAGCTCGTCCGCGCCCTGTCGCGGGACCGGGGCAAGGACATGGCCGGCGACTACACCCGGCCCGAGCAGGATCAGGCGCGGACGTTCGCTGATCGCCGCGAGATCCGGTTCCCGGAACTCGCGCGCCAGGTGGTCGAGAAGGTACGCGATAAGGCCAAGGGCATGTTCGCAGGCTTCAAGCCGAAGCCTGCGGCCGAGAGGACGCCAACGGTCGAGCATGAGCCGGCGATCGGCAGTCAGCCCACGGGCCAGGCTAAGGCGATTGAACGCTATGCCCGTGCCGCGGGCGATATAGGGCGAATGCGGGGGCAAGGCCTGCCAGTGTTGCCGCATCAGGAAAGCGCCTTGTACAAGGCCGGCGAGACGCTGGACGACACCCGCCCCCACGCCGCGCGCGATCTCGCATCGGCGCTGGCGCGCGATCCAAGGCTGATCGAGCAGGCGGCGGGCGGCAATACGACCGGTGCCGCGCGCGCGATGGCCGAAGAGCAGCGCGTGCGGCTCGATCCGGATGCGCGCGCGGACCGGTTCGTGAAGGGCTGGCAGAAGATGCAGCAGGCGCGGGTGGGCATGGAGCGGGCTGGCGAAAGCGCCGGCGCCGAGCGGTTGCGCGAGCGGATGGAGAAGGCCGCAGGTGCCCTGCACCGCGACCCACAGCTCGAATCTGCGCTGCGGGATCGCGCGCCCGAGTTGAAACTAAAAATTGAGCGCGAGCGGTCGATCGGTGATGCGCTGGCGTCGTCGCTTGATCACGGGCGTGATCGCGACCGAGGGATGAGCCGGTGACGGTTCGTGCTTTCGGGTATGATCGGCTTCGTGCTTTCGTGCGGTAAAGGGGAATGACGACATGAGCGACGATCACGAACCGGATGCCGCGGCGGAGGCATTCGAGCGTGTGCGTGGCGAACTGGCGCTGTTGCGCCGCGCCGTCGAGCGACTGTCGGCCGAGCGCGCCGAGGTGCCGGATATCCCCGATTACAGCGAGACGCTGGGGAAGATGGCAAAGGCGCTCAATGCGACCATGCAGAATGTCGGCGTGCTGGCGAAGGCTGCCGAGGACAACGTCGCGCCTCGCTATGTCGCTGATCGGATCGTTGCGGCCGGCGGTCATGCCCGCGATGAGGACCGGCGCATGATCGCAACCGCCGGCGAGAAGCTGGACAAGGCGGCGACCGCCTTGCACGGCATTGGTGGTTATGCCCGCCGTGCGAACGAGCAGCGCCGGACCCTGTGGAAGGTGGGCGCAGGGGCGTGCTTGGGTGGGGCACTGCTATGTACGCTCGTGCCGGGCGTCGTCGCGCGCGAGCTTCCAAGAAAATGGCAGGTGCCCGAGTGGGTGGCAGCGCGGACGCTGGGCATGCCGAAATGGGAAGCGGGTCAGCGCCTGATGCAGGCCGCCGCACCGGACGCTTTTGCCAACATCGCAGCGGGCGATCGGATCGTTACTGCCAATCGCGCGATACTGGAGGTGTGCCGGAAACGCGCGAACAAGGAACGCAAGGCAGTGCGGTGCACTATTAAAGTGGAAGCGGACGAAAAAACGAAACGATAAGCGGCTAACGCTATTCTCGCCCAACCCCACCAATAAATGATATTATCGTCGTTTTAGTAGATACCGAACGGCGGTTTATATGTAATATTATTATTACTGGTGATTTAGAAACTCTCTAACTATGGACTCCGCGATATCCGAGATATTGTCTTCAAGCTCGTTGCTGTAGGCCATAAGAGCAAAAGCCTCCTCTATAGCGTCGGCAATTTCAGTTTCCAAATCAAAACCTATTCGGGGCACTGACAAGTTTTCGATATCTACAACGGAGAGTTCCGGGACACTTGAACCATAAGCACCCTTGATAACGCGAGGCCTACCGAGAGTAGGATGCCCAAGAACTACCTGAAGATACCCGATTCTAACTGATGGGTTATCTTTCGGTATTATCCGTAGGATATGGTTCGTAAGAACCTTGTTCTCATGCCATTTGCCAGCAAGAACGACACTTCCAATGATACCATGAGTCTGTCCGGAGCACGGTATTATTATTGTGCCAGCATCTACAAGATATCCGGCTTTACGTTCGGCGTTTAAAGACAAGACGTGTTTATCAACGTCAGGGGAAACTTCTAAAATCTGGGCACTGTCAAGATACGGAAGTCCGTCTGGCCCATACACATGTTTAAATCGACCCGGAATGAAAACGCGCTCGACCAAATCGGCAAGTCGGTCAACATTTCTGTTGTTTTGCTTAACGGCATCATCTGCTGCTCTTGCGGCAGGGTTGTGATAATGCCCTTCTAAACGACGGCCTTTTCCGAATAGTGCTCTTGAAGACGTAATGAAACCTATAGCATCAATATTAGTATTTAATGCGGGCCCAACCGCGGAAAGATATAGACCTTCAGCTTTTGTAACCAAATCATGGGCTTTGTTCCGAGCCTCGATGATATTGCTCGCAATAACGTTACATTCTTCAATAGTATCTATTGGCGGCTCAATATAAGGTAAATTGTCGAGATGGCTGATCTCTAAGTGCTTGATCATGTGACCGTACTGCGCGGATGTCATCATCGCACGGACGGTAGGCGACCTGAGATAGGCGTACATCCAGCCTGATAAATTGCTGTCTTTGGCTTCGATCCTGAGTAGATCGTGAGAAATCAGTGTGTTGGATAGACTCGAATCGGCGAGCGTAGCTCTTCCGACGCTCCCCGAACACGTAAGTAAGATCGTGCCCTGAGCAACATATCGCTGAGCATGGTCCCCAGTTCTATCCAGAGACAACCATTTTCGAGGTGATGGTCGTACATCAAATACCTGTGTTGCAGCTAGGAAAGGCGTACCATATTCAGGTGAAACCTGGATTCCTTTTAGCCGCGAGGGTTGCCATGTTCTCGCTACATCGGAAAATAGCGCCCATCCGGAACTCTTATCTATTATCGATTGCCGCGTGGTAAATCCGGATGCCAGAAAATTCTCGGCTTCCATCCGACGATCGCCGCCAAATATCATTGATGAAGGTAGAGAGGCGGACTTGAGACTATGCCAGTCCCAAGTCGTTTTAACCTCTTTCGGGGCAGTTAATCTTGCTCTGACAGCCATGTCCGGAAAGCCTGTGCAATTTGAAGGGTATTGTCGTCGACAACTTTTCGCTGTGTTCGCTGAGATCGATAAACAGGTTTACCGTCCTCGTATTCCTTAGTATTTTCGTTGACCTCTTCTACAATTTCATTGCCTGCTCGGTCCCGTACATATGTAACATTGCCGCGCTTATCGTGGCCGATATGATCAGCTACAGCCATGAATACGTGATAATCACGATATTTCCCTGCAGCTTCTTCCAGAGCTATCTGTTCACTAGTTTTACGTTGTAGAATAAGGACACTAGTTTGAACAGAAACGTGCGGTTGAAACGTGTCAGGGTGAAGATCAACACTTGCCAGGACACGACAGTGCTTAAGTATCCACTCGCGGACATATCCAAGTCCGGGTGAGCCCAAAATTCCATCAGGAAGTACGATGGCACATCGACCGGTTCCGGGTTTAACTAAACGAACGCAGCGTTCAATGAATAGGATCTCAGGCGGTTGAGATTTCCTAACCTCAGACTGCATCGTCCACCGATCTGCCTTGGCATCATAGCTCCATGCACGACCAAGGTCATATGCTTCTAGAATAGTTGGATCGTCGATCGGTATTTTTGAGCCGAAAGGCGGATTAGTAAAAAGAAGGTCAACTTGCCCCATAATCTGACGATTACGAAGTGTATCTTCCCATCTAGCAGGGGCGTGCAATGAGTTCGCTTGAAATAGACCGCCGGCACCGTCATTGTTCATAACCATATTCATCTTGGAAGCCTTAACCAAGTTTGGATTAAGGTCCGTGCCGATTATGTATAATTGCGCAAAGCGCTGTACTCGCGAGCGAATAGCTGTTTCCGCCCGTTCAATATTTCCGCCCCACTTTTCGATTTCGGTAATGCGCACCTTTTCAATTACGTAGTTCATTGCCGTAATCAGGAATCCCCCGGTGCCGCATGCGGGATCCATGATGAGTTGTTTCTCATGGGGGTCCAGCATGGCAACGGCCATTTGGCATATATTGCGTGGGGTAAAGAACTCACCACGATCGCCACGCAGATTTGAGCCGACAATCTCTTCGTAAGCTCGACCCTTAACGTCTATATCGCTTTCGAGTAGTGAGTACATCTGAAGTTGCGTGACAATGTATGATAGAACGCTCTCATTGAGATCTACCTCCTCATTATCGCGAAAAATTGTGCTGTACTCGGCTTTCACATCGTCAAACAGAGCGCCGATTCGCTTTTTGACCTTTAGTTGGCCATTTAGGCCATGCCTCTCTTTCGAAGTCGCAAAAAACTCAACCTCATCGGAGCTTCGCTCGTCATGAATTTTGCAAAATATTATCTTTAGAAGTTCCCAGAAGGCCTCTGGCTTCTGAAGTCCTTGGTTCCCAGCAATGTAGTTATGACAACGACGGAAAGCAAAGAGGAGAGCGTCCGACGACGCTGCTTTAAGCTGGTCAAACCGAGGACGCTCAACTTCATCGTCATTCCGACCCTTGGTAGGAATATCCGGAATCTCTTCAAAGACAACTTTGCCGCCTTGGTCTACGCGACGGTAGCAAAAGCGCTCTAGCCCGTTGGTCCACATTCCGTAGGCAGCATTAGGGCATGCTGCCATGTAGCTATGGAGCTGTCCAACGCCGTCCTTCCGGTCGCTGGACTTCACCTTCTGAGATTTGCACTCAATGATAATCCGGATCTGATCTTGATTGTGTGGGTCGCCCGGATTGAAGACGACCAAGTCAGCGCGTGGCTTGCTTGACCCGAGCCGGAGTGTGAACTCCACGGATACCTCGGCCTTTTGGTATGCATATTCACGCACAAGCGACTTCGAAATCTCTTGGCGTACATATTCCTCGGGTGTCTCGTTCCGTTGGGTTAGACCGTCGATGAAGTCGAGGACCTTTCCTTGCTGGACAATCACAGCGGCTGGGGCAACGCGCACACTCATCGGTTCAAACTTCCATTGGTAATTTCAGGCCACGTTCTCTCGATCGCTTCTTCGACTGTTCGGGCAAGCCAGTCTTGAACGGAGGTATCCTGCGAGGCCGCTACGATACGCACACGGCGGTGGGTTTCAGGATCGAGGCGAACGTGCGCCATTCTCGGTTTCACAACGTCCCCGCTCATGGCCACCTCCATGGTAACAACGTTACGCTGCTAACACTGGATTCTAGCTGATAGCGCGAGGCGGGGAAAGCGAGGAAGTTTGCTCTAGACGGCAAAAAGCCTACTTCATACATATGATAATGTCCTTTATCATATATAGGAGAGGTTGGATGTTGGGAGCAAGAATCGTAAGTGTCACGCCAGTCAGCGACCGGCCCGACGCTAAGTTGACCTTCGTCGCGGTCGACGATGAGGCCGAATATCGTGACGCTGATCGGCAGCGGGAGCTGCATGGGATCGAGGCGGCGCTGAAAGCAGATGGCCGCAAGGTTCAAAGCCAAGCCTATATCCGGAAATCCGGCACTGGCGCCTCGTGGCTGACCGGCGACTTTCTCATGCACCTATCGGCGCTTGGCACACCAGTCGGCGCGCTTGTCGGATCGTGGATTACGGCACGGCTTGGTCGAAAAGTGCGAATTAAGGTGGGCGAGATTGAGGTGGAGGCAGCGACGGTGAAGGAAGCCGAGACGCTGATCGAGCGGGCGAGGGCAATTAAAGCGGAACAGGATCGGCAGGCATGAGCAATCATCATCAGAAGATCGGTGCATCGAAATCGTTGAACAGGACGATCACCGAACTCATGGCGCATATGGACGATGACGGTGAACGGCCAAAGGGTGACCTCCGAAAGGCGCTGCGCGAGAAAATTGGGGACCTAGCCGAGAGTTGGTTTCGTAAAGGATTCAATCGCGGTCACAAGGAAGCGCACAGGCATTTTGAGGAGCAGGGGGCTGTTCCGACGACGCTAAAGACAAAAGCGAAACGGACGCTCGCCCCCAAGCAGCGCCGCAAAGTGAAGCTCCGCTCGACGATCAAATCAAAAAGCACTGACGCGGGTTGATGATGAACCAGCCCGCCCTACAGCCCTACCCTTCGCTGGCATTGCCAACGCTCATTGCGTCGGCTGACAATCGCGCGCAGCTCCGCTTTTTGGAGTTCTTCGCCGTCACCATCCGCAATACGCACACACGCCGCGCCTATGCGCTTGCGGCGGGCGAGTTCTTGGCCTGGTGCGAGGCGCGTGGCGTGGGGTCGATTGCCGAGGTGCAACCGCTTCACGTTGCGGCCTGGATTGAAGTGCTGGGGCGCGACGTGAGCGCGCCGACCGTCAAGCAGCGGCTTGCCGGCGTGCGCCACCTGTTCGACTGGCTGGTGACGGGCCAGGTCATGTCGGTGAACCCAGCCGCATCGGTGCGCGGGCCGGCGTACAGCGTCCGGCGCGGCAAGACCCCGGTCCTTGCTCCCGAGGAGGCGCGCGGGCTGCTTGATGCGATCGACGTGACGACGCCGGCTGGACTTCGCGATCGGGCACTAATTGGGCTGATGGTCTATTCGTTCGCGCGGATCGGCGCGGCGCTAGCGATGCGGGTAGAGGACGTGTTCGTGCAGAACCGGCGTCTATGGGTGCGGCTGCATGAGAAAGGCGGCAAATGCCACGAGATGCCCTGTCACCATAATCTTGAGGATTACCTGTCCGCCTATCTTGATGGGTGCGAGCTGCGTGCGGATCGCAAGGGACCCCTTTTCCGCACAATCTCGCGCGGAACTAGGCGACTAAGCGATCGCCCCTTGCCGCAGGCTAACGCCTTCCAGATGGTGCGCCGTCGCGCCGTCGCAGCAGACATCGAGACGGCGATCGGCAACCATTCGTTCCGGGCAACCGGGATCACCGCCTACCTAAAGAACGGGGGTACCCTAGAGCGGGCTGCGACGATGGCGAACCATGCGTCTACCCGTACCACCCAGCTTTATGATCGTCGTTCTGACGACGTAACGCTGGATGAGGTGGAGCGGGTGCTGATTTAGCTGTTCACCAATCAGACGTAGTTGGTGAGCTATGATTGCCACTGACGACGGTCGCAGTGCGAAAACGGAACCAGCCGTTTGAATTCCGCAAGGGATCTGCTATATATTCCATTCTAGATAGGTTTTAAGGATCGAGGCATATCCTAATCTGCGCGCTCGTACCGAGTGCCCGGGCTGCTTAACCAGCCTGAGTCGACGGCCCATATCGTGGTCTGCTTTTTCGGGATGTACGGTTTGACCGTCGCTTTGAAGAAGTGCGGTTGTTACAATCAACCGACCGACTGGCAAAGAAAGATAGCCTCACAATGAAAGGGCGAGCTTCCATGCTCGCCCTTTTTTTTTAGCGGACGTTATCGTTGGCAAAAATGTTTGCGTGAGAGTCGGTAATTCGCACGTCCTGGCCGCTTTCCGCATCATAGAACTTCTCGTCTTGTAATGGCCGTTTGCCTGACCACTGGACGTCGTATTGAAAGCCGCCGCGTAAAGCCGTTCCGAAACGGTATAAACCTTCGAGCATGTTGCGAAATCCGCCGATAGGCAGCCCTGTAATATCTTCCGCCCATCTGTTGCCGTCCTGCCCCCGCGAGGAGGTGGCAAAAACTAGCCCACGGGCGTCGACGCGAAAATTCGCGCTGGTGCCGGGCATGTTTTTGAAGAAACCTTCGAGGTTGTCGTAGTCGAAACGTTGGGTAGCGAGGTCATCGAACGCTACCTCCGCGAACTCACCCATATGTAGCAGTCTGTTAAATCGGGCTACTAGGTTGCCCTCTACACGGTGTTTGAAATTCCGTGGGGGCAGGAACAGTGGGTCATCTTTAGTCGGTTGTTCGAGCCTGAGGCGCAGCTCCTCAAGCGGTCCCTGACGCATTTGTCGAGCAGCGTTGAGGAGAATATCTACAGTCACGTTGATATCGATGCGCCAGTGGCGTCCCTGCGGCCAATGCCAATCGTCAGCCTTAAGGCGCGACGCAAGAACCGAGTAGCCAAAAGCGTCAAGAAGCCGCTGACTGTTTGGCGCATCGACGTAAAAAAGCATGACTTGGGCAGGACGCGGTATCGGTAGAACTGGCTGCGCAGCAGCAAACGAGCAGGTCGAGCGGAGCAAGTTGAGCAGCGGCGGATCAAACTGGTAGGTTTTTTCGAAAGATTTAGGAAAATCTTCGGTCACGATTTTCCAGAGCGGGAACTCCGCTTCGAGCGCTCGTAGGGCCGCTTGGCTTGCGGCTGCCGGTAGTCCGGCGATGATTGCTAGTGGCTGCGGTGTCGCGTCGGCGATGACCACACGCCGTGTGCCGGGTAAATCAGCACCGCGTCGACGTCGGGTCATGATCAGCTGTGGCGCAGAAGAATCGAGACGATGTCGGCGGGCAGGACGATATGAGGAAGCACCTGCGGATCTTGCACGACGCAGAAGCGCTCGAACGCATTTGCCGGCGTCGCAGACTGGGTCAGGCGATCGGTATCGACCTGATGATCGGCCGCCCAGCGGTTGAGGCTCAGCCCAAGCCGTTCCAAATCGGTAATCGATGCGTTCGCCAGCTTGAGTCCCGCAGATCGATACTTCGGCTCGACCACCACGAATCCCGCAGGGGCGGTTTCGCCTTCAGGCAGCTTCAAGTATCGGATCGGTGGCGTAGTCCGGATTGCGACGGTCTCCCCGGGGTCGGTCTTTAAGCAGAACGCGATTTGAATTGGCGTCGGCAGCGAGCTGAAAACAGCTGCCGGACCATTGGCGCTGTCTTTGCCGTCACCGAACCTAGCCTCAATGTTCGCGCGGACCCCTGGGGTAACCACCATCGTCCGTCCCGGCTGGCCGGACGGCGTGATCAGGCCGAGTTCGTCAGAGCCGAGATGCTTGACCGCGCCTGCTAGCGACCGAAATTTGTCGACCAATTGCTTGCGATGGGCGGGCAGCCTCTGGCCGACCGTTGCGAGATACAAAGGCTCGGAGCTGTCGGCGTAATGCGCAACGACCATATCCTTGAGGGCTTGGAGTGCTTCTTCTACCATAAAATTAGTCTAGGTGGATCGTGGCTGCGTGTCGATCACACGAACCGTTCGCAGGTATGTACAACCGTATGTAGCCAATCATCTCCGTTTGCGATGCAAACACTTTTCCCTTTACCGGTCAGGCAGATCCTGACCGGTGACCACTCTTTAAGCGGCTAGGCGACGGGCTGCCGATCGTGCGCGGGACAGGCGAGTTCGATCGGTACCGGTCATGCATTTTCCGTCCGATGAGGCTGCGAGAATAGCGACGTGCGAAGTGGGCAACCGGTCGGCAATTACTGCCAGCGCCGAACGGAACTCCATATATGCTAGGCCGTCAAAGCCATCGCCGATGCGGACATATTTTGCGAGCAGGCCTTGAGCGTACCGACTACGCCGCGCCGCGTTCTCGACGATACGATCGACGGTGTCCGACGTGGCCGTATTGTCGAGCAGTCCAGTAAGCCCGGCTTCAAGCCCCCAAGCCGTTGCATCAGCCGATGACCGGCTACTCAATTCTGCTTGTTTCGACGCATAGGCGCGCCATTCCTGCGGTATATCCGCCATATCAAAATTCCCATCTCTGTGCAGTCGCTGTTGACTGCGGGTTTGGGTGGTGCTGCCTTTCCGTGCTGGGATCCTCGAACGGAACGCTATGTCCAGTCGCGGCAGTCAGCAAAGTCGGGCATCACCTTGGCCCAGTCGTATAATGCGTAATTAGGGGGGCAGTTGCAAGCCGACCCCCAAGTGAAGGATAATCACACGGTAAGCTGAACCCGGAAGGCTTCCGACCACTCCCGACGTAGTGTCTCCATCGTTCTTTTCGCTTCTTCGTTGTTTGAGCCAATTTGTGCCTGAGCACGACCCAATGACAGCAGTAGCAACTCAAGCGCTACCAGCGGACCTCCCTGAGCATCGCTCCGTGGGGCGTCAAGACCGCTATCATCATCTTCTTCTATGGTCGACGAACCGAGCTTCCGCAGCGGCTCGTAAAGCTCTTCAAAGAAGGGATGTGCCGAGTTAATCGTGAGGATCACACGACCGAATCGATGTTCCACATGATAGAAAGGCCAATATTCATCATGCTTGAACTCGATAAGGTACTTGGACGCTTTCACGCGTGCCAAGGCTTGTTCGTCCGTCTCCCCGTCGCGTCGAAGCGCTATGGCCAAAGTCAGCAGGTTTGATTCAAGCTGTGCCTCCTCTTCGGCCGTTAGTTCCAGCGGTTTTGCCTGATGCTGGTCTGACTCCGTCGCACGGACTTCGGCCGCGCTTGGTTGGCCCCCGCTCCTCGCGCTCTTCTGTGCCCCCTGGAACCGTTTGATCTCGTCGTTCAGCGTCGTAATGTCTTCGCTGATAGTTCGCTTAATTGCGTCTTTGACGTAGCCTTTCAGCCGGACACCCTGCTTGTTAGCGGCCACGCCGAACGCTTCGTCGAGCTCGCCCGGAAAATCGATCTGGATGCGGTACCAGTTCGTGACAGAGTGGCGCGTGGTCAATTCGGTCATAGGCCCAGCGAACACCTCGCGATCATTGCGCAGCATCGAGACGGTCAGACCGTTGAAGATCTGCAAATCGTTCTTCTGCGTCTTGCGGGGTAACGTCGACCACTCCTCGATCGGCAGGCGATAAAGGCGAATTACGATCGGCGCAGTTTCGTCACCATGCTCTTGCAAGGCGATATCTACTGATTTCGCGAACAGAAGCCGGCTGGTCTTGACCGGCAATTCGATCAGGCGGGCGTGGCGCGCCGTGGCCATCGAATACGTCGGGTCGAATGCCTCCACCAGTCGATTGTTGACGTACAGCTTGAGGCCGCTCGCGATCGCGCGGCGATATACGCGTGACATTTCCTTGACGGCATGTTCGACGAGCGTGCGTGACTTGGCATAAGTCAGCCGGTCGCAGTCAGGCATGTACACGATCGTACCAGACCGACCGAGCTGCTCGCTAACGTCCTCACCGCGCCCGACCAGCAGCTCTTGTTCGGCAGCGCTGTTCGGGAACATCATAGCTTTGGTGAAGAGTTCGCTGATTTCATCAGGTAACTCGTTCATCAAGGTGGGATCAGGCAGTTCGACGGCATTGGTACGTTCCTTGCCGATCGCTTCTACGTCGAGGGTCATGTTGTAATAGGCGTCCCGTTCCTGCCAAGAGTAGAGTTCCATCACCGGACTCATGCTTAAGGCGGCGGTCTTCATGCCCATGCCGAAACGGCCAATACCGGCTCGATTGTTGAAGTTCATCGATCCACCGAACGACGTCGCGACCTTCAGAACATTGGGCGCCATACCGCGACCGTCGTCGTAGACGGCAGCATCGATCGTAGCTTCACCCGTTTTGCCGGTCTGCCGGAAATACACACGAATTTCCGTCGCGCCAGCTTGGATGCCGTTATCGACATGCTCGCAGATAGCTGACGTGGTCGTGTTATAACCGACATCGCGCAGCGACGAGATGAGCGTCTGTGCGAAGAAGAGTGGGACGCTAGCCCCATCCTTTAGTACGCGGGTCATCACGGCCTTGCCGCCGCGGGGCGAATTGCTGGACCAGCCAAGCACAGTGTCGGTGTTTTCGGGAGTTACGGATAGAGCAGCCACTAGATGTCTCCTGGTTTTGTGACCCGCACGCTGTGGTGGGTCGGAGAAGGCAGCATTGCCTTCATACTGGAGGAGACGAGCCGCGGCGGTTGTTACAGCCGGCCAAATATTATTTTGGGCCGGGTCTGTTTGCGCGGTGAGCCTATGGCGATCGGCATGGGCTCTGTTGCCGGCGCTGAGCACGCTTTACCTGACGCGTGCGCGTTGCAATCGGCTTCACCGGTGCCGGCCGCAAGGGCAAGGCGATCAGTGAGTGCTGGGATAACCGCCGCGGCGCGGACGGCCCCTTTCTACCCAAAGCAAATACGCGTATACAAGTATATACCTATACCCATAGGAGAGTAGTATGAAGGTTCTCGCAATCCTGTCGCAGAAAGGCGGCGTCGGAAAAACGACGCTGGCGACGTGCCTCGCCGTGGCGGCCGAGCTGGCAGGCAAGGAAACCGCGATCATCGACCTGGACCCGCAGGCGACCGCCTCGTTTTGGAAGGACGTGCGCCAGCTCGACACGCCCGCCGTCGCGTCGATCCAGCCTGTGCGGCTCGCGGCGATGCT
>Ga0160428_1002023_pt1 | contig 13324 bp, 12 predicted proteins | sample SolpanmetagenomM_FD_108198 | JGI IMG/M metagenome (GOLD analysis project Ga0160428, IMG submission 108198) | Solar panel surface microbial communities from Lawrence Berkeley National Laboratory, California, USA - M | ecosystem: Engineered > Built environment > Solar panel > Unclassified ... | reverse complement strand
TGCGTACAGTATTGGCGTACTCCACCTCATTGCGTGTCGGGAAAAGCTCAGTAGCCTGAAGGTCGTCTTCAAAATGCAGAGGACGATCAAGCTTTCTAAACGCAGCAATTGAAGCTTGGGACAGACGTCCTTCACGCATCTCGTTGAGCATGCCAGCAAAGACAGGGTCCTTCTGACGAAAGACGTGTGTGAGACCGATCGTATGCACTATCGTCGAGTCCCACGTATTTGCATCAAATGCAAACTTTGCACCACGTCCTCCATAATCTGGAACAGGCGGCAATTGGAAGAAATCGCCTGTAATAATCAGTTGAATACCACCAAAAGGTCTCCCATTGTTTCGAAGACGTCTTGCAATCTCCTCGAGCTTGTCGAATAGATCACCATCGACCATAGATACTTCATCAATGATCAACACCTTCGTCCTCATCCAACGATGTCTTGCTTTTTGGTTCTTCTTGATCTTCTTGATCAGCTCGTCCACAGTCTCTTTACCTAGGCCGATGCCAGAGAAACTGTGTAATGTCACACCACCAATATTGCAAGCTGCAAGACCGGTAGATGCAGTAATGGCAACCCTGTCAGTCTCCCGTTGATGCTTCCTACGAAGTACTGCAATGATCTCTCGTAGCAAGACAGATTTGCCAGTTCCAGCAGAACCTGTGAAAAAGACACTCTTTCCATCGTCAACAACCAATTTTAGGACATGACGCTGTTCTTTACTCAAGTGAGGACGTGCAACTGTTTTGCTACGTTGTACGGCAATCGCTTTTGCCTTGGAGTCAACCGTGGCATCATTTTCTTTGACAAGCTTCTTCGTATTATTTGCCTGCCTCAGCTTCTTCTGCTGCTCCTTAATGGCACTGGCTGTAGTGTTCCATGGATAGGGCGAGGTATTCGCAGTCTTAACGGCAGGTGTAGCTTCATTGCTGACTGATGTGTTACTTGTGGATCGGGACTGTGCATTGGAAGAATTCACTGGCATAGAAGGCTGGGCCTCCGCTTCAAGCCAGGGAAGAGTACGTCTTTTGGGGGCCCGTGGAATGGACACATCTGCCTGCTGTACAGCCGGCGCTGGAACTTGTCGAGCTTGCTTGACTGGAGCCGCAGCCTTGGTGGGTGGCACTCGATTCACGTTTTGAGCTGTGTAGGCGTACCCTGAGAAAGGATTTGTCTTCGTTGGTGGTTCAAAATGGTGTACTGGAGATGAAGACCAAGGAACAGGAATACTGCTTGGAGGTGCATTCTGCTCTATTGGGGGCGGCGCCGATCTGTAAGCGCTGTCTGTGTGGGCATATGTGCTAAGCATTGCTTTTTTCTGTAGCGGTGGATATGTTACTGGTTTAATCGGAGCACTTGTCCTATTAGATCGCGAAGGATAGTTTACAGCACTCTTCATCGAAGGATTCTCAATTTCAAGATCGATATCACTGTCGAAATCGTTCTCATCGAAGAGACCATCTTCAATAACAACTGGGTTGACCTGAGAGCCAGCATGCGGTGGCACATCCTCAAATCCATCTGCTTGTTTGTGACCTCCTATTGCTTTCGCCAGACCACTAGACGTTCGTTTAATCGCAGTATTGGTGCCATATGGTCTTTTGGTAAGTCCGTTAGCAGCGAGTACATTTCCTTTGGCAGGACTTGGTCGAAGAGTGTTTTGCGTCGACAGTGTGCGTTGATTTGGTAGGCTGCGATTTGGTGGCTGAAGTGCTACGGGAGTAGGACTGCTAGAAGGAAACAGCTGCTTCGAAAGGTCGACTGCAGGGGCGGACTGCGAGTGAGCATTCACAGCCCGTTGAAACATGACAGGATGTGGATGGTGAGGCAAGCTCGTCCAGCGAGGCAACGACGAAAAGTGAACGACAGAACGAAAAAGTGACCGATTGTAAGGAAGACGAGCAGGCGATAACGAGCCAATCCTGTTCAGCACGCTCCTATGCATCCAGCGAAGAGAAGGACCAATGAGAAAACAAAGAATGAGAAGTCTGCAAATCTGCACATTCATCACATGAACGCGATCAAAGAGGCGGACGTGACTGGCGGAGTTGTGTCCATAATTGGGCAGCTGCGATCTAAACTAAGGTTTGTACCTGAAACATCGGCGTCAAGTGACCAGCTTGGGTCCTTATTTAATCAAAGCAGTTCAAGCAGTCTTCTACCTACCTGTATTTTTCAAGATCTGAGCATCAACTACACTCTCCGTTTATTACTACACATTCATCACCATGTTCAAAAGCTGGGTAAGCATGCTCTCCGATTTCTCAGCATGTTCCTCTACTGACCATTTCCTAAGTCAAAAACCCGCGACATCATCACAGTCTTCCACAAACCCTCTATCCCTGGTTCCGTTCGTGTACTCAATCTGCTCAAGCAAGCATCGGCAGAAGCTAGCGAGACTGCCACAATCGACCAAGCTGGCGATCACAGTGCTCAGCAGCAGCGTGTAACAAGAGATAGCTTTGACCTTGATGTGGTGGAAACTGCACCAACGAGGGATCAAATGAAGAATATCTGGGATTATCTCGGTGCAAAAGGAACAGGAAACCTGGTTAGGGGAGCGAGCTCGGAGTCAGAAGCAGTGAAGAAGGTTGCCGAAAGTGGTGACAATTTCGTGAGACCTGTGGTATGTGCAATGCTTATAGACAGAACTGAAGAGCCTTGAGCTAATGACTGGCTAGGTCGTGGACTGGAGTAACGGAAGAGCATGTAGGTTTAATCCATAGTAGTGGCTGGTACATGCTGAGACTGACCTTAAAACAGATGCTGGCGAGAATGAAGGCGAAATACTCAAGCTGCTGAATCAGAAGTGAAGGAAGCGATTTTGAAGTAGTAGAGTTCACGATATCCCCAAAGGCACCACTATTTAATAATGAAAAAGCATGACTTTCTCCGTACTACGCAGACAAAGCATGTGTCGTGCTGCGTGGTCTTCCATTCCAAGCCTGAAGCACGCATCGAATTACTCAGTGGACACTCGCAGGATGCGCCATTGCATCTCATAGACCGCGTTGGCAAACAGCACTTTTTCAGCCCTTGTTTCAGAGTTTGAGACGACCCGGTCGCCAAGAGATTTCGGTCGATCTGAAACACGGTCAAACAGCAATAAACAAAGTATTGGGCAAGCACTGAACAAACAGAAAGTCAGCTTAGAGCAGTTTGCAAGATGTTACAGAGCTCCGATGGGTTCATCATATTTGTTTGCTTACTGGTTGTTTGTCGAAATAAAAGGCAGATCTTACTGTCGTCTTTGGGGTCCTTCAACCCTTCGGCAGGCGCAATCTGACGCGGTAGTTCTCGACCTCTTTTCTCACACAGTCGAACTTCGCCATCTTCACCACCTCGCCATCTCTCCTTCTATCTTCCTACATTGTACTCTCATGCCCCACCAGCACACTATTGTTTGTTGTTTGCTTATCTAAATCAGACAAACATATTGAATATCCTCTTCCCAGAATTGACAAATATCCAGAGCATTGTGTTCAGCTTACTAGAACGTTCACTGTCGCGCTCTTTCTAATCACTTCATCCGCCACAATTGTTCTGCTTAGCCATGACTGCAGTCAATCCTACTACAATGTATTCGGCAAACCCACCGGCGGCTTTCAACAACTCACCTCCAATGTCAGAGCAATCTTCTGAAGCTCACCACGTGCAATCCACCAAGATTCTCGCATATTTCTCGACAGATGGTGGAAAGCATGAGCCACGTCCAGCTTCGTTCCCAAGAGATCCAGTTATTGTTCGCTCAAACTTCCAGAAAGATGTCCAAAACTTCTGCACTAGACTACGCACAGAACATCCCAAAGCTTGCTATTCCATCTGGCCGGGACATGACATTCGATGGTACTTTGATGAGTACGACTTCGAACGTCAAGGTGGCCTGTTTCTGTACACTGTCTTGACGACATTGATGGAGGAGAATGGCAAACGTGTTGTCTCATTTTGCCAGGACTTTGCCGAAAACAACAGGTCTACGTTTCCTGATTGGGCTGAAGGTGCCTTGTCACCAACCCAGCTATTCCATGAACAGGATCACGACGAGTTTGGTCCCGACTTTTTGCATTATGCCCGACTTTGTATTCTTGAGAGCTACGAGAATGCGCGCGAAGAACGTTTGGTGGCCGCAAAAAGAAGTGAGCCTTTTCCCAATTTTCCGATTATCAGAGCTGACAAAATAAGTAGGTATTGCAGCACACGGCGTTCCATTCCAAGCTCAAGAAAGCAGCATCGCTGGTGCATACACTGCCAACGGCCGTGCTATCCCGCCTGGCATATATGTGCATCAGGGACAGCCTTTCAATGCTCAGCAACCGAGTTTGAGAAAGGGCAGCATGAAAGCGAAAGGAAAGAATGGGTCTCGACTCGCTCACTCGTCGCCCGACCAGCAAGGCATATCTGCCGTGATGTACCAAACAGTTCATGGCCCCGTCGTGGCAGTTCCAGACGGTGTACCTGTACCACACGGCTTACGACCCATTCACCTTCCTCCGCATCAGATTGGACCACCCTCAGCCATCGTACAGTTGCTTGAAGCTCCGATCGACTTTGCTCCCGGATCTCAAGGTGGAATGCAGCTAGATCCAAAGGCAACTCTTAGGCAAGACCAAGACCAATGGCATGGTCAAGAGCTACAGCGGCACTATTCAAGGGAGAGCGTCAGAGGTCGTCGAAACTCTGGTACTCGTGGCGGCACGTACAAGAACAACTATGGCCACAATAGCATCCGTCGTCCCTCAAGTGGACAAGGCAGTGATGACAACGACGGCGCTTTCAATAATGGAAGACGTTTCAATCAAGGTGAAGAAACTTGGAGGCGGGGCCACATCTTCGAGAGAGAAGTGCAAGAAATTCCACCAGGAATGGACAACTTTCAGTACATGATGTACCAAAATCAGCTGAGCTCGGGTACTTCTCTACCACCTGCGCATTCCAGTGCTACTGTCATATCTGCTCACACCCAAGACACCAGTGAGCCTCTGGTCCGCCCTCAATCTGGCTCTAGTGCCAGCACGCAGCCAACAGCTTTCCACAATTTGCCAAATAAAAATCTGGCGGGTAACAAGTATCATCCACAATACCAAGCCGGTTTGCCAACAGTGCTCCCTCGAGGGCAGCAAGTAGAGGAATATTTTGTCGGAGAAGACAGAGAGGATGTTTGTGATGTCTTCGTGGGCAACATTCCAAAGCAAAGTTCTGAACAGACTCTGAAATCTGTCTTCGAAGAAGTAGTCGCAGTGCAAGAGGTTTGCATAAAGAGATCGGTTACTGGAATGTACCATTGCGGATTCGTCAAGTAAGCTCGTTGTCCTTTTGTATGGTACACTTGCTAACAAAGCTAGGTTTTTCAGCACCGCCGACTTGCGCAAAGTCTTACCTCCTACGACCCTGACTTGTCGTGGTCAAGAGCTGGATATCAAGGTTTCGCGCGCGCATTTGACTATCAAGCCAGCAAAGCACAGGAGTCCACTTGAGATGAAGAACCAGCTCGCCTATTCACCTGCTCAAGCTATACTGCTCAATGCGGAAAGGCAGCAAGCTGAGCAAGAGCGAAGCTCGAAGTACTCTCCACAAGATGTGCGAAGCACTATAGTTGATCTGCCAAAGGTCGACTTGGACATTGACGCGACGGCACAGGATAATGTGGTACTGGAATCTCGAGATATGTCAGAGCCGATTGAGTCTGGAATGGCACGCCGTGACGACACCATTAAGCCCTCTCAGAAGGAGAACTTCAATCCTGGTACTAATCTTGGAGGATCTATGTCTGAGCTGTCAGAAGGAGCACCGGATCAAATCTTGTCTCGTAGGAAGATGGACATTGCTGAAAGCTCGCGCCCACCAGTTGCGCTGATCAAAGCGCTTAGCAGTATTGGTGAAGCCGAGGAGCCTCCAGAGGTCGAGAATGCGTTCAAGACGACCACAAAGTCTGTTGAAGTGACTCGGGTCGGTACTGGAGAGAGCGACGCTCCGATGCGCTCAGAAGTTTCCACGCATCATGAAGCAACGAAAGCTTACGTTCGAGCCCAGGATGAGTCAAAGCTTGTTCAAGACTCAAGCCTGCGCTCAGAGGACCTTGTTCAAGATTCACACCTGCGCGCAGACAAGGCATCAGTATATAAAGGATCCGAGAAATCCGTACCGCTCCCTGTTGTCACCAATACTGCAGAGAATCTGAAGCATCCAACAATGCCGAAGCAGCCCACAAAGACATCTAACAAGAACGAGGAGAAGGCGCTATCCTCCGCAAATCAGGCTATACCCAAGGACGTTCTCAGCTCTGACAAATCGAGCAAGATGAAAGCCGAACAGCCTGAGAATGAGTCCTCGAAGGCACGTCCTCCTGAGTTTGAAGACAAAATTGCAGCTACAGGCGCAAAGCTAGACGACTTGACGTTGAGCGATAAAAAGACTGAGAACAAGGATCGTGATGCTCGTGCACTCAACGTGACAACAAACTCAGTTGTCGATAATGCACAGCCTATTATTTCGTCCGCAACGACTGTGACCCCTGCCGACTCAGCCTATACTGAAGGCTTTGCGACTCCAGATACTCCGTCTAGCTCGGGCCATTTTGGCTCTCAGACATCAGTCAAGGACCAGAACGCTATTGTCGACCTTGCCACTCTGCACAAAGATATCGCTCGTGCTGAGAAACTCCAAGCTGACCTTGACGACGTGAAAATAGCTGAAAAAATGGCCAAAGACCTTCAAGCTTGTAAAGACAAGCTTAATGGGTTGACAGAGAAGATTGATGCTATTACTGCTACCAAGGGTGAAGGAAAGAACAAGGCTACTGTGGCCAAAAAGTTCAACAAGAAGGTCAAAGTAGTGAAAGAGGCATATGAGAAACTTACGGAGCAGGTGGCGTTTCTATTCCAGTATAAGAAGAAAGAAACGTCGAAAGAGGCGAAAGAGGTGAAGAAACAAGATGAGGTGGTAGCAAAGGAGACGGCAAGATTGCTGAACCAGCAAACGATGTTGAAGGCGAGCGTAAAGAAACTCAGTGAGACGGTGAACAACTTGAAGCAGGAGAGCAACAAATCGACATACCCTAAAGCTGACCCAGGAGCGAGCTCGATGAAGCTCGAGGATGACAACAAATCTGCATATCCTAAGGCAGATCCCGGAGCAAGCTCGATGAAGCTCAACCCAACAAGCAATACTTTCAAGCCTGGTAGCAGGACTCCTGTGTTTGAGCCGTCAGATTTGCTTTTCGACCAGGACCCGACAATCGACGACACCGCCGGTCGATTGGAAGGTACAAACAGGGTTTTTGCAAAACGAAGGGCTGAAGGAACCATCCCCATCGGCCAGCTTTTCCCGTCCTACGAGGACTTTCTTATGCATGATCTTAATGCAAGTATCGAAGATTTTCCGCGACGAGCTCCTGGTACCCATCGTACGGAGATGGACATTGCCGATGATGATTTTGTGCCTCGCCGTTGGAACAACAGAGAGAGAGGTACTCACGCCGTAAGTGGAGACGGACTGGGTATAACCCTTCCAGGTATGCCAGGACACCCCGAGAGTCGTCCTACTTCACCTGACGACACAGTTTCTCGGACTACATCGCCTCCCCCTACGCCAGGCTTACGACGACCTAAGACTCCTTTCTCTTATGCAAGTGCGGCTTCCAAAGGGAAATTGAGTGAGTTGACCGCAGCAGATAGGGCACAGCTGAAGGGCAAAGGCAAGGCTCCCGCCGTCGCAGATGAAGGCCCCTCAGCAAAAGCTGCCACTACAGACAAAACAAGTCAAGGTGATGCAAAAAAGGATGAGAACGAGTGGAAGGCAGAGGTGGAGTGGGGTCAAGAAGGATACAAGCCAAAGCGCAGCAAGGGCAAAGGCAAGGGAGCGTATGAAGTTGGCGACGTCGAGATGCAGAGAGGTGGCTGATAATTGAAGTTGGAAGCAGAAAACGAGTGGTGGTTGCTTGGAGCGCTGGAGCGCTGGAGAGTATGACGTGCAGGATACTGAACCAATATGATGTCTCCATTGCAATGTGAGTGTCTCACCGGCGCTATAGGCGTCGCAAATAGACATAGTATGTCAGCGGTAGAATAATACATTCTGCCATTCACCAACATTGCTGAAACCTCCTGAGAAATCTGAAACACCACGGCACGGCACAAACTCCGATTGTAGTGATCTGCTGTCGGATCTTCTTGCAAAAAGTTGTCATTGTGAAGCTCGTCTCTACCACCCTCTCCCACGATGAGTGCCGACTTCATCGGGCTCACCGTCTTGATCACTCTCAAAAACCCGCCAGCTACTTTCGTTGGTTGTGTGGCTGATGTCCGCAATAATCAGCTCTACCTGCAGGATGGTCAGCAGTCGCAGCATCTCCAGAGAGTTTACACTAATATGCTTTCTAGTACACTATCCGGATTCTGGAGGCCGACTGAAGGAGCTTATGGTTAAAGGCGCAGACATAGCAGATCTCGAAATTGTGCAAAACACTCCTGGCAACCAACCTCCCTCACATAGGACTTCTGTAGCATCAACTCAGCCTACTCTGTCTACTCACGAACCAGTACGGCAGCCAAACATCACGCCTGTTCCAAGGACTGCTTCTGCTAGCTCCAAAGCGTTGCGATTTCTTCCAGCATCGGTCGTCCGCCCACCACCATCTACTCAACCAGCGTTTGTACCAACACCAGCACAACCACAACCACAACCACAGGCAGATTCAGGCCCAAAATTCGTCGATCCTGCCATTCTCAGCTATACTCGCAACCAGCCTGCCCTTTTGCCTTCTCGGCCTCCATATCCCACTCCAGTGGGCGATGCATTGGCCATGCCCATCACGCCAGACCCAGTACAAACACATGGTTTGGCCATTCGAACAACAGTTCCCGCTCACCAGCATCCTAAACCATCATCAGACAAGATATACGACTACGTTGTAGTAGACAATGATACAAAGCAAGAGGAGGTGGAGGAAGTCACAGTTATCAAGGCTGACTCACGACGAGATTCACCTCGCCAAGCAGGAGCTATAGCAGATCCGCCCACAGACAAGAAGAAACCACGTATCAAGTCAAAGGTCAAGCCGAAGCGGAAGAAGCGTGAGGAGGTGGAAGAACTAGCTGTGAACAACCCATCCTCACCAGAGCTGACCCGAGCTGAGCCCGGGGGTAGTGGATGGCGAGAGACACCTATTATTGATACTTCGGGCTTCCCACAAGAACCGGAAACAGATGCGAATCCTGTACAGACCATCAAGCACTTGGTCGTTCCATCTCGTGGTATAGCCAAGGGTAAACTCAAGAAGATGAGCAGACGAGAGAGAGAGAAGTTTGAAGCTCAGACTGGCTGGGCTACTGAAGACGGTGCTACAGATGTTCAAGAGTTGCCAGACTTCGACTTCGCAGACAACTTGTCCAAATTCGACAAGAAGGCAGTGTTCCAACAGTTGGCAGCTGAAGATGATACTGCTATAGAAGATCGTCTTGTCAGCTTTAATCGTGTATCGAAGCCTGGCACATTTGGCGGCACCAAGTATCATCCTTTGGAGAATGTTCTAGGAAACGGCAAGCAAACAGCACAAGATGCTGACGAGTTTGACGAGGATGACCCAGAATATGAGAATCTTGCTGCATCTCAGATGTCCATACGTTCTCGGACTATGAGTAACAGGGCACCTTCAAGGAAAGGCAGCAAGTATGATGGATATATCAGTCCACCTTCCGTCAACGATCAGTCATCACACCAGCACCGGTCTTTGAGCATTGTCAAGGCATCCAACCACGTAGCTTTTGATTCAGACTCGCGAATGAACTCGCCAGCACTCCCTACTAGCACACCGCGCAGCAATCTCCGCTATTCGAACAACAATCGAACTTGCCCCGTTGTCACGCCCGAAACACTATCTACGGTGGAGGACGTCGCCAGCACACAATTTTCCATGTCAAAAGACCTCATCACTGAGAACGCAGGCCGTTCAATCGCCGTTCTTGCTCTAAAAGCGATCAATCCTGGAGGTCAACGATTAGCCACGAGCAACCACAATACTCGTCCTGTCGTTGTTGTTCTCGCTGGCATGCATGTCAATGGTGCTCGAGCTATAGCTGCGGCGCGCCATCTGGCTGAGCGTGGCGTTCGTATCATCATCACCTCGCCATGTAACAATCCAACTCACAAACAGAGTCCGCTAGCCAAGCAAGCGAGACGTCTTGGTGGCGACCGTGCAATCATTCGAGCCTGGAAGGAAACATCCGCATATCTGAAGACCTTGGACGCTCCACCAGAGCTCATCATTGATGCACTAAGCGGCCCAATCCATCCACCATTCGTCGCTGTTTCCGAAGACATGCCAGCGACTCAAGATGGCTTCGATGGGGCTGCCGATGACTTTGACGACGAGGCAGGTGATGCTGAGAACACGCGTACAGCTATACAAATGATGCACTGGGCAAATGCTTCTGCTGCTTCCGTCCTCGCTGTCGATCGTCCAGCTGGTATCGATGCGGTGACTGGACTAGTCGAAATACTGAATGGTGAGCCGCTCGAGATACGGGCTAAGCTCGTTGTGGCATGTGGTGCACCTAGTATTGGCTTGTCTCAAGCTTTGAGTTTGAGGAAGTGCAAGGTCGGTGACGCTCGATGGAGTGCTGAAGGTATTGGCAGCGGTGTCGATTGGAAAGTGTTTGTTGCGGACGTTGGTCTGGGCCTTGCTGGAAGGGAGTGGGCGAGGAGTGAGGTTAGCAGTGGGAGATCGGAGAGATGGGTGAGGTTTGGTGGTGAGTGGATCGTGGCTGTTGAGTTGGCAAGAGGTGGTATAGCTGGAGGACCGGGTGAGGCAGGATTGGTGATGGGTATGGAAGGAAGGAGTTCAAGAAGGTCTATGGTGGTGGATTCGTTTGATGCTTATGACTGATCATGATTGATGGGACTGGGTTTGCATGTAAGATATGAACGTGGACGACTTGAGGAACAGGCTTAGGTCGAATGGGACTGGATGGACGGTTTCTAATCCTGGGCGGAAAATACATTGATTGCTACGGGATATAGCTGCTGTAGAGACACATTGATCGCTAGAAAAGAGATAGCTGGGATAGAAAGACACTAGTCGCTATAGGAAAATACCTGGCATATGTGTTATGGCAAATGCTATGATATTATCTCGACTCCCATCGACATTTCTCTCCATTCAACTAACACCTTCGACAATCGTCCAAATAACAACACTGCCTCTCTATCAACACAACACATCTCGTGGTCTAATGCCAACGCCCTTGGCCCCAGAAGATCACCTTGGCTTCGCTCAAATCGTCATCCGAGCCCGAACTCGTCCCCCGAGACCAGGTACCTTGGCCGATCTTCGTCTTGAACCACCACACACAACCAGGCGACGCTGGGCATGCTGGGCACACGCTGAAAGCAAAATGACAAGAATAGTGTCACAACAAGGCTGCGAATTCATTCCGAAGCATACTGTAATACATAAGAAAAGTGATTGACCGAGTTCTCTTGCCGCACCATTTTATTTGAACGTGCTGGATTGTGTTATATTGTGCTATCTTTGTGACTTTTCTTACTTTCTTACTCTGAGCAATTGACTAGTGACGAGATCACATCAAAAGAGACTCTTCATCGAGAAAGACACTGAAAAGAGCTGGGACAATATGGGACAATATAAGGATGAAATGCTCAATCCCCTCTACATCACCCGCTTTGTTCAGTCGGGTCTTGCTGGTGCTGTTCTGGCTTTGAGCGCTTATTGTAAGTGTTGGAAATCTTCCTGGCTAGACGTGCTCTAGCGTTTTGTGTGTGACGACACTGTCTCTTTGACGAGAGATGATGAATGAATGGGTAAATACGCATCACATTCGTCCTTTCATTCCCTTTCACTCGTCCATTTATATCTCCATCACCCGCCATTTAAAAGCAGCTCGCATCCGTCTCACCACATAAACTCCTCACACCGCCCCCCTCTCCACCCCTTCTGAGCCACTTCCCAACACATCTAACACTCCCACCACAGTAACCGCCCTCTTCAAACGCGACTACCGCGCAAACTTCGACCCCGACGCCGGCGGCACCCCCAGCCAACTCGTCGTCTACCTCATTACGTCAATCTGGTCAATGCTCGCACTTATCCTCTTCCTCATTCCCATCGCCGACAGACGCGCTCGCCAGGGCCGATATCAAAAAGGTGTTGTGATTGGTGCAGTTGTGGCAGAGGTTACTTGTTGTGTACTGTGGCTGGCGAGTTGGGCTAGTATGTGTGATGTGCTGAGGTGGAATAGGGGGGCCAATGTGGTTGGACTTTTGGTGTTGGGGATTGTTGAGTGGTATGTTTTTCTTTCCTTTTGTGCTGGGGGTGGGGTGGAAGGGGGAGGGAATGGAGGGGGAACTTTGGATGCTTTGAGGAAGAGTGATATTTGGTGAGTTTCTACTCTCTTACTAGTTCGTTTCTGTTACTAGGGTGTTATTCTGCTATACCCTCTACGTTTCGAACAGGGCGTTGCATACCTGGCGGAAGAATAAGAACCTATATGGAGCACAGGCTAGATAGTCAGGATGCTCCGAGTAAGGCTGCTAGTGTCGAAGTGTCTCTACAATAGGACGTGGGAAGCATAGTGAGTTCAGATGCTAGGGCCTTCGCAATGAGAGAGAACTGGTTCAGCACAATAGCCTGAAGAGCTTGTGGGTGGTTACTGGGAAGTCTAGGGAGGGCATGGCTGATTGAAAGGTAATGTGGCAAAGATTGAGTGGTTATATGGTTGATCTGGTGCTGGAGGATGGAGGATGGAAACGAGACAAAGGAGATGGTAGTAGTATGGAATTCTTCTAATGAGTATAGTCGACTAATGCAAACATCATCTTCGTCGTGTGCATCATCGTATGTATCTTCAGTGTATCACTAGCGTCGAAGGTATGATCAACGATGGCGTGTTTTATATAGAACACTCCTGCCATTTCACAGCTTTAGACTAATCAATCCCTCTCACGCCGTCTTACCCTTCGACAAACACAGTGTTCTACCTCGAACGGAAACATCACCCCAGTAAGATCAGCAATACTATCAGTGCACCATATCACCACGTTCTATCCCCCTTCTTCTCGACATCACAGCAGCATAACAAGAGGCTTCTCTCCTCTGCAGTAATCAAACCGAGAGTAAAAAGAAATGCAAAGGTTAGCACGCTGACGTGCATCAGATACAGCCTCTTGAGATTACTTCGGAGACCAAAAAAAGCCAAAAGGAAAAAATGAACATACAACAACTGAAATTCGCATGTGGTCACCCACCATACTACTACGCAGTCGATCTGTGGCTTAAATAGGGCAGAGCGAACGGGATGCCTTGTTCTCC
>Ga0160428_1002022_pt1 | contig 13327 bp, 9 predicted proteins | sample SolpanmetagenomM_FD_108198 | JGI IMG/M metagenome (GOLD analysis project Ga0160428, IMG submission 108198) | Solar panel surface microbial communities from Lawrence Berkeley National Laboratory, California, USA - M | ecosystem: Engineered > Built environment > Solar panel > Unclassified ... | reverse complement strand
GGCTAAACCAAAGATGCAGGTATCGTACAGCGGCGCTAGATTGCGATGATTTTGTATAAATTTATTGAGAGGGTGAGCAGGCAGCGGACGCGTAAATAAATGAGACTCTCGCAGTCTCGCGTACGAGACCGGTCCAAGATGTGCTTCAGCCATGCTTCAGGTGCTTTCGGGTGGCTAAGACTAGTACTTATGGCCTCTTACCCCTTGAGTCTCACTAGTCTGTAGTGCGAATCTGAGGTGAATACAAGCGTCTACGCTTGAAACGAGACGCACTGGGACTTCTTATTCTATCTTGTTCTATTTCATTACTCGCACACCACATTACATTCATTAGCGCATCTACCCTACCCTCCTCTACTTCTGAATACTTCTGCGTCGTCCTCACATCCTGATGACCTAATCCCTCACGTACTGCAATGATATCGTTTCCACTAGCATGGTCTAATAAACGGGCGTATGTTTTCCTCATACTGTGGGTACCTATACGATTACTAATACTTTCCTTTAGTCTCATACTGTTTTGATGTTCCTATTGGCCGTATCGAGACTGATAGACTGATTATTACCTTCTCGCGATCATATTTCCTTATTGTGAACCTCAATGTGTACCACAAAGACAACTCTTCAGCAAACTATCCAATGATGTGATAATCTTCTTTCTCTCTAATTGATTTCTTCTCCATTCGAGGAAATGGTGCACGATTGCACCCAATCCCGATGGTCGAGGGTAAGCAAGACTACAAAAGCGAAAAACCTTGTTGTATTTGCCCTGAATGGTATGAAATTGTGTAGATATACTCACATTAAAGAACTGTCACTTCGATTCAAGGCGGATAAAGGCGAAATCTTTCCAATTGATCATCAATGAATGATAAATGAATGATTGCCATCGCTCTTAGTGCTCCATCCCAGGCGTGTCGAGATCCAAACAGATCATACCAAAGATTGTCTACATGAGTTGGACAGCCTTTGATGGGATTCTTGCATATCTTCCATAATCATCTTTCATTTACTCTGATGTGTTGTTATGATTGTCTACTTACTTACCGCAATGATTCTCTACTAATCGGATCCGTTCATTCTGTCCAAACACTAGTGCACATGTTGCTGCCTGAAAATAAATAGCTTGTCTGTTCCAAATCTGGCGAAAGGTGCAAGGCGCTGGAGAGAGAGAAATGCCTCTTTCGCGCTTGCCATCCTTGCCTACCTATGCATTTTCCTATGATACCCCTTCCAGCATTATCTCAGTGAGACAGAGTAAGAGAGCACGCACGACAAGAGGCAAAAAAAAACACGCGGAAGAAATCAGACTCCCAGTAATAGCTCTATTCACGACCACCCATTTCTTCCCTCCCTTTCCTTACGATCTTAGATGGCAGAATCACTATTCGATGAAATATATAGGTCACGCTATCTATCCGAAACAATGTCTGGGAAAGCGACCCCATTTGATTCCCAGTTCTACCTCATAATCTCTCTGTGCGCATTGACAACATGCGGGATCTCGATGACATAAAGGTACCTGTGAAAACAGTCAAATATATTCTATATTCTTCCATTCATGACCGTGGCAAAACGATCTGTGGCATCACTTCTAGCGAGGAAGTTCGTGATTCGGACTTCATGATCATAGTGAATAAGGTAGCTTCTTGCAATCGTTGAGATATTCGTACTCTTTGTTGCTAACCCTAAAACCCTACCAGTACCTTCTTTAGCGTGAAAATAATTTTTTCCAAAAAATTATTTTCAGAAAAATTTATCAATTCGCGTATAAGTAGCAATGACAGCAGGGCAAACTTCCTTCTTCCCTCGACTTTCAATGCCAGTATTCACACGATCTATGCAACTCGCTCTTTCCGGACAGAGATCTACAGATCTACAACGGTAAAGGTTCTTTACAGACATGCTCGATCGTAGCAAGTGGTAGAGCAAATGCTCAATTACACGCAAAAGCGAGTCGACGTCTCATACAGGATTAGGAAGACCAATGACTCATAACAGTAATAGGAATGTCCAGGACCATCGTTCAACCGTGAAATCGGAACACAAGATTGACAGCACACCTGTAAATTTAGCTGACAGGATAAACGGTGTAAGGATGGAACGTCTTGAACAGACGTCAGGTGTATTACCACTTCTGAGGTACTTACAAATATAATCTTTCATGATTCTGTTATTGAGACTGAATATCCTCGAAAGAACCTCATCCCCCGGAATATGTGACACTTGGGTGGATGCTCATACATTAGAAACAGTTGTTGAGGAACTCCAACATCCTTATCGAAGCAACGTGTATCAAGAAACAAGCTACGAGTCATACATGGAAATGCTCAACGACTATCAATATAGGAGATGAAGTCATTGGCAACGTAAAGTATTCAAGTTTTCGATGCAGAACACACCAACTAGACTTGGATCTGAGCGTAGTTGTCTATATGGATAGAATGTTTTTATACATGCATATTATATATTTTTCCTTCATTGCTGTCTGTTACACCATCTATAGTGGTATGACCTTAACAAATCTCAATCTATTCCAAATGTATTTACCTGTTTGACCATACAAGCGGGCTTCGTACTGAATCTGTTCCTCATTATTAGTGTTTTACTGCGAGCTCTTCGTATCGGAGCTCTTCGTATCGACACTGTTGATCCGGCGACTCGGAACGAAAGCACCAACGAATGCCCTGCTATTTTATATGATGTCGAGTCAGTGTATACGGCTTGAAGATCATTGGGTGAGAACCTGCTTATGCGCTCAATATAAAGAAGCCCAACATTTGCATCATAAACACGATATTACGTGATCTTTCTGGTAGGTGAGGTTTGATTATGGCTTTCAATATGATGCTCCGCGAGCTGAGACATATGCAATTATGCACTTGCATTGCTGTGATTCTATATTCGTGTCAACGATGTTGTATTGCCAATGTGCTCATGCCTCTGATCTTGTCTCGTGATGTGTAATCGCACAACTAAACATCTTGGAGTCACTATGTACTCAGCTAAAAAGAGCTATCAATGTATACCGATGATGAGTAAGGCTTGTATCTGTGGATCTGATCATAAGTCATTCAGAATTTGAGCGAAATTGTGTGAGTGTCCTGAGGAGTAGAATATGACTGAACTCTTGCTTTCCTATAGCATTGGTTTATCTCGAATAAACCTACGGATCCATGTCTGATGATGGTTCTTTTCTTCCCCTTCATATGTGTCAAATTAGCAGAAACGCAGTTCCTTTTTCGAGCAACCAAGCCACGGTCGCCCTAACATCTGCTTGAAATAGCGATTCTTGAAATGAGAAGAGATCCACCAGCAAAGGAGTAGACTATCGGACATCAATGGGTTCGCTGAGAGGATTATTTTGATGCTCGCCTTTGGGTACACATCCACACATTTTCTGCTCAGTGGGAAACTGTTGAGGCCAAAGTAGAAAAATTTATTTCTCCAATATATTTCTTCAATATATTTCTCCAATATATTTCTCACTTGGTTGTCACATGCCTGTTATGTTCTCTTGATCTTTGATTGTTTGTCTCTTGTTTGTGGACGGATCATTGGTTTCGTTTCAGCTCGTTTCGTGTCACTTTCCTGCTGAAGTATTTTGTCTCCTTTCCCTTTCTGTAATTGACTTATGCGGACTTCGTAATTGTGAGTTTCCTGAGCTCGCAGGCAGTTACGAAAAACAAGGAAGAGGCGCAGAGCGAAACCTGGTCTTACCACCCGCATCCACACCACCACGTCGAGTTCAACTTATCTTCTCAAGAGACATTCAGATCTCCGGCAAAGCCTCAATACGGGGACCAGGATGGGAATCATACAGGAAACAGTGTGAGGAGAAGTCGATTAGAGTAGTCATCGATAGTCTCATCAGTGTTGAAGCTTTCATCAGAAATGATAATTTGACGATTTCTCCGAAGATTATGTATATTGAGGCCAATTGATCCACTGATCCAATGATTCGATCGTTGGTGCATGAACCCATTTTCTACGTAGAAGAAGTTGCAAGAGAAGGCTGAACGATATTTCTCTTCATGCGAGCTAATAGATCACGAGGAGTATACTCTCTTTGTGTCGATGGCGATATGGGAGTCTTCCTCCACACCGAATGGTGATTTTCTTGCTTCGTTATTAGAACAAAAGTATCCGAAGAGATTGGTGCGAGTTTTATTCAGAACAAGCAAGGTTATCATCGGCATCTGAGTTGGCGAGTGTACACTTGCTTGTTTTTCGTCGTCTAAGTTCAAATCACATTCTCACTTGTTTCCCATGATCTTGTCCTAATTCGTGCGCACTTCCTGTCTTCTTTCTGCCGTCGTCCGCTCTCGTCTGTAGATTTCTTGCTCACACTCCGTATGACCTCTCTTCTATCATCCTTTTTACACTTTTCATTCCTACATTCACAACCAATGTGATAGGGTAACGAATATTAGCCGCACAGAATCAACAAAGAAAGCAAATCGAATCGCGCCTTTACAGAACAGATACTGAACCTTGTCGATAGAATTGTCGAGTTTACTGCGAACAGTATGCCCAAGCCGCTGTTAACACGAACCAGAACGAAACTGAAGAGGCGTTGCAAAAAGATCATGCCGCGATACAATGATGAAGCATCAGAGACCAACCCACTAAAAGCTGTACAGCAATACGCCCATACGCGCTTGTTTGACACCATTTACCCAACCCAAAATTCATCACAGAAAAACAGACTGAGCATGATCCATACAACACGCACACATCGCAACTATCCCCGGGATCTAAATATACAGCTCTTTGTCGCGGAACGATATTACCAGAACAATCTGTTTGCGTGGGAGGAGATCAAATCAGTATACGACACGAAAAATCTCCCTTGAGCAATGCGAAACATGACTCCCGCTCACAAGCGGCAAGTAGTACGACAGTACGTTGAAGAGATGGAAACACACGAATGGGCAATCATCAGAAAATCAACGCTAGGAGGCTTCGGGCTTTTTCACAAAAGGGCAGTATGTGTTAAAAATCTCGGCCAATTCTTGATGAGCCTCAAAAGTCCTGTGTGGTTGGGCAAAATATCCCTGGATTTCAATAGTACGACCGCCGTCGATTTAATGCTGAGAGACGGAACCCATATTACAGGCATTGGAGCACTCTATGGCATCACTATGTTCGTTAATCATCAATGCAATGCAAAGTTGGCGTTCGATGAACATAAACCAAAATCGGATTGTCCCGCTCAAACAAAGCGGCAAAAGCTATTTGTTCTTCCCCTGAAATACGCTGACAGGAAAAGCTTGCCGCCAGACCCGGACGCCATCTTATTCGACAAGAATGAGGAAATTCTTGTGTCGTACGCGAAAGGCGAACTAGGATTCGTCTGCGATTGTACGGACAATAAGTGCCATTCCAGGCTAGTCAAAGTAGAAACGACAGGCATGGCAAAATAAGCAATGTGTGTCATTCCATGCGATTGGCTCATTGACATGTCATTCAATCTTACAGGAAACGAATCACGTATGTTTGCAGTCCCGATTCATTCACTGTAGATATTGACAAGACAGAATCAGCGATCAGCCTACTCGCTCTGAGTAAGAATGGAAAAACAAATCCGAATGGGGTGTACAATCATGGTGCAGCAGTAAGAGTCACAGCTTGTTCACCTACGCTATTGATGCATTGGCAACATATCCCCACAAATGTCTGAAATTCCCGAAAACTGTTTCCTGCGCATGGATTGTGTACATGGTATACGCGATGCACACTTTGACCTGCTCAGCGAGTAGACTCTCTCAAGAAGTCATTGAACAACCGATCGCGTATATTTAAGATACCAACCTCATTGATATAATGTAGGAGTTTGAGACCCAACAGGTAAGTAAACTGAGAAGGTGAACCTGAAAAAAAATTATTTCCTCCTTGTTCATCATGTAGAGTGCTGATGACAACAATCTCATGCACGTACATAACTAGCGAGCAACGATTCGAAGAATGAGTGATCAATCGAAAGCTTTGGAAGCAATTGATATCCCTCAATGGAGCAAAATAGATCTGACTTGGCCGGATCTCTCTATTTACATCATCCAACCTGCGTTAGCCAACAAGCCAGATATAGAGGAAGTCACGATAGGAGCAGGTGCTGATAAGTTCGAGATTCTTCTACATACCTTGCATGGCTTTTCGTTTACCGGAAGGGTTTTTCGATTACAGCATCACTCCAAGTTGATTCAAGATCGACGGACATCGTTTGATATCTGGTCCGTGCACGATGTCATTTATGCCGTTGATCCGAATGATGATGAGTTTGCTGCATCATTCTGAACGAAAATCTCATTGTGTTGAAAGCCCGTGAAATAAACAAACACGCTCAATCCTTCCGAAGAAACTTGATTTTCCCACTTCAATCCAGTAATTGAAATCGATGAATAGTATAGGTGAATCGTAACAAGCATCTTGAATTACCTATGGCGAGCTTATAACTTGTCTATCGAATAGTTTGCTGATCCATGATGTCGCTGGTATTTGCACATTTAGCGTGCGAGTATTTCTTCCACGTCTTAGAATGTGATTCAATTTGTAGTGCCCACTTCTTCCAGCCTGTAGCGTTCATACCTATATGTCATTTAGATTCCAGTGAGCGACAAACTGTCGTTATTATCCATGTTCCGGTGTTGTGTCCTATCTCTTTCTGACGAAACTGACTGTTTCGTCACTGATTCAGGTGGGTAACGGTTGTAAACGGACCGTAGGTTACGACATCGATGAGGACTTTTGTGTGTAGGATCTCAAAATAAATTGGTGGGACCAATCAACGTTAGGCCAAAATGTATTTTCCATTTGGCTCTCAGCAGTTTCACACTAAGAATTAACCATAGAGATGTGAAAACAACATGTGGGTATAGAGCACTCTGACACTTAATAATGCAGAAATTGTAAGGGAAGTCAGGGAGAGAAGCGGGAGAATATGGAGAATCTGAGTGAATCATGAAAGAATCAATAGCGATATTTTGGAAAGTCCACACCCACAGGTAGAGGTTCAAGTTGATGAAATGATAAAAGGACACTCAAGTTTGCTGAGTGGAAACATCCGGAAGATTTCTTTGGTAATGGAACGATGTATTATTTACCTACCCGTTTTCGTATTAGGCACGTTAGGACTAACCCTAATGAGAAACAAGAGAAAGCACCTAGGGAGGTTTTAGATGTGTACGATTCAGCTCCAATAGCAAGATATTCGCCCTTGCGATTGTATAAATGACTCTAAATTCGCGTGATTTGTGTTTCTTTCTTTGGAATGTTCTGCTTGTGTAATCATTATATTTTATTTTATTGTATTGAGGGTTCGGTGCATTGGTAGATACAGGAATATGTCATTGATTCTGAGAACGAATTCCTTGTATTTGCTTATGATATCGGTTTTCAATTTCCGTTTGACGCTGATCATGTTGATCTCTGCTTGTCATTTCAGTACCACGATTGCCTGGTCTGTGTGTAGACTATACCGGCCTTTGCTTACCTCCCTGCACTGCTACTACTGTATACGCATTCTTGAAAAATCCAGCCATCTAGGTGTTTGAAGGTCCGGAAGGTTTGTTGATCAACGTAGTCCTCGACACTTACTCCATTGGGTATTACAAGCGAACAACTTGTGTTCGATACCAGCTGATACCCAAAGGTCTTTCGTGTCGTATACTGATTCGATCTTCTTCATGCAAGCAGATAGTTCTTATAATATCGTTCCGCGACGAAGAGATGTGTATTCAAACCTCTGGGTTGCAGGATGTACGTGTCGTAAAGGTCATGCCGAGTCTGTTCTTCTGTGCCGACTTTCAAGTCTCATAAACGGCGTCAAACAAGCGCGTATGGGAGTTTTGCTGTACAGCTTCTAGCGGATTGGTCTGTGATGCTTTATCATTGTATCGCGACATGATCTTCATGCAACGCCTTCTCGGTTTCATTCTGATCCTGACGGCAATTTGGGTATACTATTGGCATTAAGCTAGACAATCCTTTCGACAACGTTCATTATCTGCTTCCGCAGGCGCTACTCAAGTCGTTCTATGCGGCTTGTGTTCGTTACCATATGAGGTTGGCGCAAGGAAGATGTAGAAAGTATGATAAAAGCGAGGTCATACAGAATTTGAAGCATGGCATTTACTGACGATATCTATTTGTTTGAGAGAGGCAGTGCGCACGACTAATAGGGCACGGGCAGCAAAACAAAAGAGACCAATTACCCAAGTACAAGTTTAATCTTTGCTCGTCAGCTCAATCAGACTGCTACACCTTGATAGGTGGCCCGGCCGAACAAGGTACGCTAGTGGACGCTGTGTGGTACTCCCTGATCCTCACGCAGCATTCTCAAACACAAAAATATCTTCATGTCAACCAATTCCTTCACCAGTAATGGATCACCAGTTATGGTTCAAACCACACAATTAGATGAGCCAAATGTGATTCAAAACATTCAGGTACACCAGTGGACACTGTGTTGTACTCCCTGATCCTCACGCAGCATTCTCAAACACAAAAATATCTTCTTACCAACCAATTCGTTAGCCTGTAAAGGGGCACCAGTGTTGGCTCAAACCAAACAAGAACATAAGGTACAGCTGCATCGACAGATGTGATTCCGATGGTTGAAGAAGCCATATCAATGGGTGAGATAATGTTGACAGGTGGTGTAGATAGAGCGATATCCCACATTTCCGTCCCTCATCCTGATTTGCAGTCTCTTGCTGAACACTTTTCTTGAGACACGGCTAGCAAGTACATTGGTGGCAGTGGTCTCGACGGATAGGGTAGGAGCATCAACGGAGAGGTGGAGTAGGTAGGGAATTCGATCTATATCAACTTCATGAGATAGCTTCCATCGTTTTCATGCTTGGATCTTATTGTTCTCTGGTTTTTACACTCTTCAAGATCATTGCCACTGGCTCTACTCAGCGTTTCCTCTACAGCTTGTAAATGTGTGATTGCTTTTCTCCTCTTCGCAATCTTGTGCCTTCTGGGTCAGGGTATAAGTAGCGGATGTTGGGTTGGCGGTACGTGGACGTAATGTGCAAGGGACAATATTTAATGAGTACGAACAAAGTCTATGGCCCGTTAGTGTCGGACCAGTCTTCATTCTGGTACTCAGATTCAGTCAGAACCGCCATACAGAGCACAAGTCTGTAGTTTGCGTTTTCTCATTCCAAGTTGAACTCGAAAATCCCGTTCACATTGTATTCCTATTTGATTGGATTCATCGCATCACTCGCCGCATATTATTGGTTATTCGTTAACCAAATATGAGAGGAAGTGGAGCTATGTACGCGGAAAAGTAGAAATAGAAGCAAGAGGGAATTTCGAGTAAGCAAATCACCTCGGACCCATCTTGTGTACATAGACACATCGGACGGAGAATGGGAAACAATGCTCATCGGGCGACTGGCTGTAAGAATGACATAGAAATGCACTTAGGATACTTGAGTATTAATCTGAAAGACAGGAAACTTATTTATCTGGAAGTCAGAATCGATCTCGGGCTCACCGCTTCGCATGAATTGTCGTCCTTCCTTCTACGATAATGTATAATATACACCGTTCGTGGTCATAGGCAACTTTGCAAGAGCATGAATGCTTGCTGTGTGAGAACGATCATCTATCAAAGTGAAATCAGCATTAGAAGATTGTCAACTGGAGAATATATTCATCTAGAGCATCCTGTGGAACATTCAGGTGATCGAATCAGCCGAACTGCTCGGGTAATTCAAGAGTCAAGCTGAGGGTTATGGTGCTGTGTTCTTACCGCCAAATTGCCTAACAATGACCATCTCAGTGGTACACTGGTGGGTTCTCTGCTATGTTTGATCTTACAAAAAGTTGGGGGCGACTGCAAGTGGAAATTAATTTGATTATTTTCGATTTCACTTGGTAGGATTTTTCGGGAGTAGGGGTTAGTGTCATAATTTGGTTTCAGGGTTGGGGATATTCCACCTGTTCACTTTTGGGGTTATGATGCTGAAAGTTGGATGTCCCATCTTTTTGCTCATGACATGATCTCGCTTGCAGATTTTGTTTTTCAGAATACAGAGTGCACACTTCGTTACTTTCGTCGGCTTGCTTCCTCCGGATCTGTCAAAACAGCATTGCAATATTGTAATTGTTATTCTCATTGAAGCTTTGATTGCATCTGCACAATAGTCTCCGCAATAGTGATAGTAAGCGACCACTGTTGCAATCATTGTAAACCAAGACAGCTCGACGGCTTACGAGGAAAATGGCGATTAGGGTGATTTGGTTTTTCTTTGTGATCGGTGCTGGATGGTTGATGGCAGGATTGATCAAGAAGGGATGGGAACGGGTCAGAACGGGCTTCAAAGGAACTTTTGGGCGAATTACGGAACTTCGATTCTTTCTCCTTGTCACGGAGCCGAGAACGAAATACATATTTGAAGAATAGATTTACGTTGAGCCAAACGTTGAGGTGGAATTGGGAATCAAATTAGATTAAACTCTGGATGAGAGATTGGAGTGCGCTAATTTTGGGATTGGATATGGACTGCTCTCTCCATTCTATTTTGTGCGAGTCAGACAAGCAGAAACATATGATCCCACTGAATTTCCCATGAGAATTACTCGTGAGAGAAGTCCTGTTTACTCGATTTGCTCACGAGACGCCACATGACTTCTCGATGTTTATCCGGCCAATCATGGGAGAAGTTCACGAGAGCGTACTTACAATGTACCTGATCCTCATGCTCACGTTGAGCATCGTTATCTATCCCGCAAAAGCAGATATCTGGGTAAAGTGACAGGCTCTATGATTCCGCTAGGACTCTGCTGAATAATGGTCTCCGCCGAAATTTGCTCAGGTACGAAACATCACGCAGAGCGGCACCCTTCCTTCGCAGCGGAGTCAATTTGCGGTAGCATACAGCCCCACCAGCAATACGATCGTAGTCGCTGGAGGGGTCAACTCGAACGGAACAGCAGTCTACAATGGTATTGTTGACACTCGATCTATATTGCTGATACGCCTGACGATGAAATAGACGCATACTCATTCAATCTGAACACTCAAGCCTGGGCAACCATCTCATCTAATATCAGTGGATGGACCGCAGAATGGTATGCCTTGGCATATTATTCTTCTTCCTCGACTTCGATACACATCTGGAGTGGAGCCACGCTCGGTTACGTAAGAGTACCGCAGATGCTCACGATTACCGCATCTGGGAACACTACGGTTGATACTGTTAATCAGGCAATGGATAGCTACTCTGGCGTAAATGTCAACGGATCGATTCTGTTCTATGGGGGTCATCTCAACAATGATTACCATAACGATCTTAGTGCTTACAAGGCAAATATATCTATTATCGAACCCCTTATTTGGCCGAGATGATCACTTATACATAGTTTTAGCCAGGGGCGACATCACTGGTGAGCCTGAGTAATGTTAGCACTGCATTGCCACCCAATACTTTTACTAGCTTGGCTACGACAAACTCCTCCAATGGAACATATATTTGGTTTTACCACGGACATCAGACGGATATGCTCCTGACGAGAGCTGCATTGACAAAAGTGAATGCTACTACATACACGAATTACAATCTGACCGTCTTCAATGTCACGCAGCTTCCCGCTTGGAGCAATGCGGATTCCTGTTTGAACTGTCAAGTTGGGAATTTGATGTACGTTGTCCAATATAGAGCAGTCGTCGGAGACCCTTCATTCACTTACACCTCTTTCATCTTAGATCTGGGTGATGACAGGTGATTTTTGTTGGAATTGATTTGTGACGTTGTATTGATACTTCATATATATAGCGATCCCGTCTATCGAAACTGGACAATAAGTGGGACCCCTCCCCCTGTTCCATTGGGGGCGGGTGACCAGCATCAGATACGCCTTTCATGTACGGACTCAAACTTTTATGGTTGGAATGGAAATTCTGAAGAGCTCTGGGCTATTCAGCTCAATCAGACTCCAACATCAACTAGCAATACAGCAATTTATAGTACCAGCACGTCACTTACTTCCACGATTACAAGTACTTTCTTACCAAGTTCGAACAGTGGAGCGAAAACTCAAACTGCGACTACTACTGCATCAGTCACTCCAGATACACCGGGACTAGCAAGCATCTCCACTACGGCTCTTATTGCTGTTATATCCGGATCAGTAGGAGGGATTTTGCTGCTTGCCGGTATCCTCACTGCTTTGCTCAAATACCGAAGTCGCCGAAACAAACTACTGGAAGAAGTACTGCGAAGCAACAATTTGGCAACAATGACTAAAAAACAACTGAATACTTATATATCAGGGCTGACTGAGGTCATGTCTCGGCCGAGTCAAGAATACACGTCAATGGAACCGCATTCTCTCGAATCCCAATTGGTGAATTTACCGTTCGTGACCAAGACTGAGGCGGAGTTGTAGAAGAAGGTTTTATCTACAGTTTAGATCGATATTGTCGAAGTATCTGATTGTGGGTTAGCTGAATCTTCTGCGATCGTCATATAAATAACCAACATCTCTCAAGTAGAAGTCTTTCCGTGATGTATCTAACTTGACTTGTGTTTTTATACCACGATTTCGTAAATCTTCTTTGATGATCGCTACGCTTCCACTACCGAACCTGAAGATGTCTCGCCAAGAAAAACCCTAGCAATGGAACTGTGTGCTTTGGCATGGAGAATGCAGGATTTGTCTCGGTCCAAAGCCAAATACTGGGCTGAATTGTTTTGAAGATGCTGGGTTTGTTTTGACTCTGAATTCACCTCCCACAAAAAGATTGATATGGCCAAAGTCGTACCACCTGCAATGATAAGGGAAGTGGTATGTGTTGTGCTAGTCAAAGCCACCAATTGTTGTTGTACCAGAGGTGACGGTAAGTCCAGCAGTAATTCAGTAGTAAGACCATTCAACGTCACGAGGCCATTGTTATTCAAAGTCGCTCCATAGATAGTAATCAGCTTTGTCGTGACCCCAGTGTCCGCGAGTGATAAAAGCACCTCTTCCGGTACACCGGATTGACGTGAGCTCTGTATCGGATGTGTTCAGTTCCGTATTCCCCAACGAGTACAACGCCATCAGACTCAAAATAAGATGTGGTAGCAGAGACACCAGAGTTTGCAAGACTGTTGATGACACCTGTATTCGCCACATCCGTGGAGCCGTACCGAAACGTATCTCCTGTACCAATGTAAGGAAGACCAAACTAATAGTAATCCTCAGCAGTAGAGTAGGAGTACTAGTAAGAAGTAGTAGAGACCACCAAACTCAAGTATCGAGGTATATGGGGCTCTATTATAAGAAGACCTACACGGACGTATTTGTGTAGTGGTGAACGCACGAAGAG
>Ga0160428_1002020_pt1 | contig 13343 bp, 8 predicted proteins | sample SolpanmetagenomM_FD_108198 | JGI IMG/M metagenome (GOLD analysis project Ga0160428, IMG submission 108198) | Solar panel surface microbial communities from Lawrence Berkeley National Laboratory, California, USA - M | ecosystem: Engineered > Built environment > Solar panel > Unclassified ... | reverse complement strand
GGCGGTGTAGCAGCGGTCGAGTCGCATCTGCTCGGACAGCATGCGAAGCGCGCGGTCGGCCATGGAATCGGCGTTCGGCTCTACTCGCAGCGCGTCGGAAAGCTTCAGCAGGAACTCCTGGCTTCGTTCGCGCTGCTTGCGCTCGGTCGCGTCTTCGAAGACGACGCAGACCTGTCGGCTTTCCGCCCCGCCGACGCGCGAGGCGAAGACGTTGTACCAGCGGCCGGTGTCCTCGTGGTAGCTTTCGAAGCGCTTCGGCTCGCCCGTGCGGACGACCTCGCCGTAGCGCTCGTTCCAATAAGCTTCCAAGCCCGGGGTCACCTCGCTTCCGAGCTTTCCAGCGACGTCTTGGAGGCCCGTCTGTCTCGCGAACGCCTCGTTGACCTCGACATAGCGATAGTCGCCCGGCCGACCGTCGCCGTCCTCCATGAATTCGATGACGCAGAGGCCTTCATCGATGGATTCGAACAGCGTGCGGTACTTCTCCTCGCTCTCACGCAGCGCCGCCTCCGTGCGCGACCGCGTCACGTCGGCCCAGAGCCGTTCCGCGACTTCCTGCAGGAGCGCGGCTTCGTGGGCCGTCCACCGGCGCGGTGCGTGCTGATGGACGCTCAGCGTCGCCATCAGCCTGCCGCCGACGACGAGCGGAACGCTGAGTGCCGCCTTGATGCCGACCTCGCTGAGCGCGGCGAGGTCCGGCCGGGCGGACGCGGGATCTCCGGCGTCGTCGACCCAAAGGATCCGACCGGCCCGAAGGTCGTCCAAGATCGGCCCGCTGAAGTCCTCCTGACGGACCACCGTCGGGAAAGGCGTGGCGCCGTCGGCGAGCCAGGCATGGAAGACGTGGACGAATCCGTTCGTCTCGTCGAACTCCGCGAACAGGACCCGCGAAGGGTTCAGGCGCTCGGCGAGCAGACGACCGGCGACCTCGACGACCGCCTGCGCGCTGGGCTGGGCGCGCGTCGCGTCGCCGAGCTCCAGCAGGAACGCCTGCCGCGCCTCGCTCTCGCGAACCGTCGCGATCGTCGTCCGCTGGGCGTGGATGTCGGTCGCGCTGCCGAACATCACGAGGTTGCCCGCCTGGTCGCGCACCGGCTCGGCCTGGACGAGGAACCAGCGGTACTCGCCGTCGGACCGGCGGATGCGGTGCTCCTGCACGAGCGTCCGTCCCGACGCGAGCGCCTCTTGGTAACGGCGCGCCGAAGCTTCGCGCTCCTCGGGGTGGATCGCGTCGATCCAGTCCCAGTCCGTCGTCCGCTCGAACGCCTGGCCGGTGTACTCGCTCCAGCGCTGGTTGTACCACGTGGTGTAACCGTCGGGCTGGCTGGACCAGAGCAGGTCGGGCACGAGGTTGGCGATCGACCCGAAGCGCACGTTCGACTCGCGCAGAGCGGACTCGGTGCGGGCGCGCTCGACGGCAGCCCAGGTACGTTCGGCGACCTCCATCAGCAGCGGCTCCGCGTCGCCTGACCAGTCGCGCACCTCGTCGTCGCCCACCAGAAGCGACGCGACGAGGCGCCCATGCTTGACCAGCGTGGCGACGATCATCGAGCGGAAACCCAGCGCCGCGTAGCGCGCGCGAAGCTCCGGGGTCAGCCCATCGAAGGCCGCGTAGTCGCGGACATTCAGCACGTTCCCCTTCCTCAGGAGGTCGAGGAACGCCGGCACGTCCGATACGTCGTGCGTCCCCGCGAGCGACGGAAGGCCGTCGCGCGTCGCGTCGCGGAGGACGACGCCGCGCGCGGCCGCCTCGTCCCACTCGACGTAGTAGCACCACCCCGCAGCGAGGCGCTCACGCAGCAACCGCGTGGCCTCGCCCTGGATCTCGGCAGCCGCTTCGAGCGACCTGAGGGCGTCGCTGAGTTTGAGCAGGAACGCCTGTCGCTGCTCGCTTTCGCGCAAGGCGGCCTCGGCGCGGGCGCGTACCACCTCGGCCCAGCAACGGTTGGCCACGCTCTCGACGAGCGCGACCTCCTCCGGCGTCCAGCGGCGCGGGAGGCGCTGGTTGACGGCGAAGGTGCAGACCAGTCGCCCGTCGGTCGTCACGGGGACGGCGAGGTCCGCGCCTACCTCGATCTGCGCGTAGCCCTGCCTCAACGTGGACGGAACGCGAGGGTCCGCCTGGGTGTCGTCCACGACGACCGAACGTCCGGCCAGATGGTTCGACGTGAACGGCTCCCACGCGTCGATGGGGAAGCGTCCGCCGATGACGGAGACGCCCGGAACGTGGAACGCCGCGCCGACGACGTACTCGCGCGTCGTCCAGTCGACCTCGGCCCAGTAGGCGCGCTCGACCCCCAGCCTTTCCGCCACGAGCGCGCACGCCCTCTCCGCCACCGTGCGGGGATCCGTCGATCCGCGGACGGCGTCGGAGAAGCGCACCAGGACCTCGTTCAGCTCCTGGGCGCGCCCGCGCACCTTCGCGAGCTCGATCTGGGCGCCGACGCGGGCGATCAGCTCGCGGGAGGAGAACGGCTTGACGAGATAGTCGTCCGCGCCCGCGAGCAGGCCCTCGAACGCCGACTCCTCGCCCGCGCGGGCGGTGAGGAGCACGACGGGAACGCCCCGGAGGGAACCATCCTCCCGGACCCGACGCACCAGTTCCGTCCCGCTCACGTTGGGCATCGCCATGTCCGCGAGGATCAGCTCGGGTGGGCTCTGCCGCGCCTGCCGCAGGGCGTCGGCGCCGTCGATCGCCGTCTCGACGTCCCAGTGCGGCGCGAGCAGACGGCTCAGGTGGTCGCGCATATCGGCGTTGTCGTCCACCACCAACACGCGCGCGCCCCGCCCCCGGATTCGAAGCGGCTCGCCCAACATCTCGGAAAGCTCCTCGATCGAGGGAGCGGCGAAAGGCTCGGGCGTCGGACCCCACCGCGCGGCCTCGACGGCCAGCGTGGCCGCCGGGCGGTGGCGGACGGGAGTGGCGCGGGGCGCGAGGGCGTCGTCCAACGTCTCCGTTCCCCGGGGGATCCACACGGTGAAGGCGCTGCCCTCGCCCTCCACGCTCCGCACGCGGACGCGCCCGCTATGCAGTCGAACCAGCTCGTCCACCAGCGCGAGCCCCACGCCCGAACCCTCCTGGGTTCGGGCGCGCGTGCCCCGAACCCGGTGGAATCGCTTGAACAGGTTGGGAATCTCCCCTTTCGGAATGCCGACGCCGGTATCGCGGACGACAAGCTCGACGTGGCCCGCAAGCTCACGCAGCCGCACCTCGATCTCGCCTTCGAAGGTGAACTTCAACGCGTTCGAAAGGAGATTCGAGACGATCTTCTCCCACATCTCGACGTCGACCCACGCCCGTTCGGCGAGGGGCGGGCAATCGATCCGAAGCCGGAGCCCCGCGCGCTCGGCAGCGGGAATGAAGAGGGCGGCGACGTCGCGGGTCGTCGCGGCGAGGTCCGCCTCCTCGCGACGAAGCCGCATTCGCCCGGCCTCGATCTGCGAGAAGTCGAGAAGGGTGTTGACGAGGGTCAGGAGCCGCCGGGCGCTGCGAGCGGCGACCTCGACCTCGTCCGCGAGCAGTCCCGGAAGCTCTTCGCGGTGGTACAGCAGTTCGCCGAGCGGCGCGAGCATCAGGGTGAGCGGCGTCCGAAACTCGTGGCTGACGTTGGCGAAGAACTCGTTCTTCGCCCAGTCCAGCTCCGCCAGCCGTTCCCGTCGTTCGCCTTCCTCCGCCTGCGACCGCGCGGCGGCGAGGCTGGCTCCCAGGCGCGTGGCGATCAGGTCGAGAAACCCTCGGTAGCCCCCGTCCAACGGCTGGCGGGGGTTGATCCCGACCACCAGGATGCCGAGCGGCGGCTTGCCCCCTTCGTTCGGCAGGGGAAGGAGGAGGGCCGAGGAGGGGAGGCCCAGCCCACGAAAGCGGGCGTCGAGGTCGGTCAGCAAGGTCGGCGTCGCCTCCCGCGCGACCTTCGCCAGGGGCCAGGCGGGGTGGCCTCCCCCAAGCTCCATCGCCGACGGGGCGGCGGCGGAGTCCGCCGAAAGCCCCACGACGCCGCTCAGCGTCGCCCGGTCGTCGAGCCGGTAGACCAGGGCGAACGGAAGATCGCTCGGGTTGGACGCCAGGGCCGCCGCCGCCCGTTCGCACACCTCCGCCTCCGTGCTCGCGTGCGCGGTCGAGAGCGCCTGGAGCGTCGCGAACCGCCGGGCCGCGACGATCTTCTCCGTGGTCTCGACTACGGAGACCATCACGCCCGCGACCTCGCCCGCCTCGTCGCGGACCGGAACGTAGTAGACGTTCAGCCAGACGTCGTGGAGGGCGCCGTGGCGCATGATGGGATACAGGGCGTCCTCGACCCCCACGGACTCGCCCCGGAAGACGCGCTCGTAGATCGGCTCGTTGATGTGCCACACCTCGGGCCAGCAGTCGCGGGTCGATTGGCCAAGCCCAGCGGGGTGCTTGTCGGCCATCAGCTCGCGATAGGGATCGTTGTAGAGCTGGACCAGGTCTCGGCCCCACAGCACGATCGTCGGCATCGGGCTTTCCAGGGCGAGACCGATCGAGGCGCGGAGCGCCGCAGACCAACCGCCGACCGGGCCGAGGGGGGTGCGCGACCAGTCCTCCGCCCGCATGAGTTCGGACATCTCGCCCGCGCCACGGAACAGCGCCTCGACCGCCCGGGCCTCCTCCGATTGGGGAGGAATGGCTTCTCCGTTCGCCAACGCGGTGAGAAGGGGACCGATCTCGTGAAGCGGCAACACGAGCTGGGCCGTCCCGCGGCTCGCGACCGCCACCGGGAGGACGGGATGTTCGGCGGTGTCCTCGCTCTGGGCGACGACGCTCCCGCCCGCCTGTCGGAGCGCGAACGCGCCTGCGACGCCATCCTCGCCCGCTCCCCCCAGGAAAACGGCGACCGCGCGCGGGCCAAGACTCTCGGCCAGCGAGCCGACAAGCCGGTCGAAGGGGCGTTCCGACGGGGAAAAGGCGCAGGTGAGATCGGGAAACACCTCAAGCCCCTGCCCCGGCGGACACACCCGAATCTCACCCGGCCGAAGGGGCTCCTCTTCGACCGCCCACGCGACGGGAAGCGCCCCTTGTCGAAAAAGCGCGTCGAGCGCGTCCTCCGTCTCGTCTCCCGCCTCCAGGGCCACGAGAACCGCCGTTGGCAGACCTTCGGGCAACGACCTGAGGACGGCCTCGACCGCGCCGATCCCGGTCGAGGCCGCGATGAGCGCGACCACATCGAGGCGGGGGATTCCCGTCTCACCGGCCGGTCGGTCAGGGCTCAGAGGCACCCTTTTCTCTACGCCTTTTCACCTATCCTGTCGCCTTAAGTGAGCGCCCTGACGGCCTCGTCTCTAACTTGAACGCTCGTTCAGATGGATGAGAGGGCTCTTACTGGCCTAATCGCCCAGCCAAGTTGCTCTCGACGTCCTTCGGAGGCTCAGAACGAAAAAGAAGAGGACCCCTTAGCGGAAGTCCTCTTCAGTCGAATCTTTTTGGAGCGGGCAACGCGATTCGAACGCGCGACATCTTCCTTGGCAAGGAAGTGCTCTACCACTGAGCTATGCCCGCTAACGATTAATAATCTACCGCGTCAGGCGGCCCGCCGTCAACCCCCGTATACTCTTTCTATGACCGACCGTTTGGCCGAACTTGGACGGCTTGCGACCGAGGCGGGCGCGATCGCCCAAAAGGCACGGAGCGAGCTCGTCCGCGAACTGAAGGCCGACGGCTCTATCGTGACCAACGGCGACAAGACGGTCGAGCTCTGGCTGCGCGAACGGCTGACGAAACTCGTCGAGGGGACGACGGTCTGGGGCGAGGAGTTCGGCTTCGAGGACGCGGGGCCCGGCGGGCGCTGGCTCGTGGATCCCATCGATGGGACGAGCAACTTCGCGTACGGGTCGCCGCTCTGGGGGGTGTCGATCGCCTTGGAGATCGGTGGACGGCTCCGGCTCGGAGCGGTGGCCCTGCCCGATCTGGGAGAGCTCTATCTGGCCGAAGACGGCGGCGGAGCGTATCTCGACGGCGCGGCGATGGCGCCGATCGCGCCGGGGCCGATCCATCCCTACGAACTGACGAGCTACAACGAGTGGGTGGTGGAGGCGGTAAGCGGGGACATCCCCGGCAAGCAGCGCGTCTCCGGCGCGTTCGTCATCGACGGCACGTTCGTCGCACGGGGGCGATACCGCGCTCTCGTCGGAAGGCGGGAAAAGCTTTACGACGTAGCCGCCTGCGTCCTGATCGCCCGCGAGCTTGGGGCCGATGTGCGCTACGTGGACGGAGCTCCCTTCGAGGAGCGCGACCTGCTTCACGACCAGAGGATCGGTCGATCGTGGGGCATCTTCCCGAAGGATTGCGGCTGGACGGCCGACACTAAATAGGACCCATGAGCTACCGAGGACTTCTCGACCGCTACGGCGATCGCCTGGACGTGTCGCGCGCCGTGCCGCCGGTGACCCTGCACGAGGGCGCGACGCCGCTGATCCCCGCCCCGCGCCTCGCGGCGGCGATCGCGCCCGGCGCGGAGCTTTTTCTCAAGTACGAGGGGCTCAACCCGACGGGTTCTTTCAAGGACCGGGGGATGTGCGCCGCCGTCACTCAAGCGGTTTCCGAGGGCGCGACCCGCGTGATCTGTGCCTCGACGGGGAACACCGCCGCGAGCGCCGCCGCTTACGCCGCCCGCGCGGGGCTCGGGTGCGTCGTCCTGATCCCCGACGGCAAGATCGCGATGGGCAAGCTCGCGGGCGCCATCGCCTATGGAGCGAAGGTCGTCGCGATCCAAGGCTCGTTCGACGACGGCCTGCGGATGGTGCGCGAACTCTCCGCCGACGGGAGCATCGCCCTCGTCAACTCCGTGAACCCCGCCCGCCTCCAGGGCCAGAAGACCGCCGCCTGGGAGGTGAGCGAGGATCTGGGCGGGCCGCCCGACTGGCTTTGCCTTCCGGTAGGCAACGCGGGCAACATCTCCGCCTACTGGATGGGCTTTACCGAGGTCGACGAACGCCCCCGGCTTCTCGGAACCCAAGCGGCGGGCGCGGCGCCCCTCGTTCACGGCAACCCGGTCCCCATGCCGGATACCGCCTGCACCGCCATCCGCATCGGCAACCCGGCGCGGGGCGACCAGGCCCTCGCCGCGATCCGCGAGAGCGCGGGCCATATCGACTCCTGCACGGACGACGAGATCTTCGATCTCTACCGGATGGTGTCTCGCCTGGAAGGCGTCTTCTGTGAACCCTCCTCCGCCGCCGGGCTCGCGGGCCTGCGCAAGGCGGTCGCCTCCGGGCACCTGGAGCCGAAGGGCAGGCGAATCGTGGCCGTCCTCACCGGCCACGGCCTGAAGGACCCCGACTCCGTCATCCAAGGCCTCCACTTGCCGCCACCCGTTCCCGCGACGATGGACGCCCTGCGCGAGGCGATGGGTCACGAGGCGATGGCGTGATCCGCGTCCGGATTCCCGCCACCACCGCTAACCTGGGCCCTGGCTTCGACTGCATGGGCCTCGCCCTCGATCTTTGGAACACCTTTGAGCTTTTCCTCGGCGGCGAGGGTATCCACGTCGAAACCCATGGGGAGGGCGCGTCCTGGCTTCCCGCCGACGCCTCGAACCTGACGGCGACGGTGTTGCGGGACGAACTGGCCGAGGCCGCCCCTACGGACTTCCGGATCGTCTGCCACAACACGGTGCCCGCCGCGAGCGGCCTCGGATCGTCGTCCACCGCGACCCTCGCGGGGGTTCTCTTCGCCCACGCTCTCCGCAACCATGCCCAAGGGAAAGACCCGGCGGAACTGAACCTGGACGCCGTTCTCGAACGGTCGGTCGCCATCGAGGGTCACGGCGACAACGTCGCCCCCGCGCTCCTGGGTGGTTTCGTCGTCGTGGTTCCCGACGAGCGTGCGGGCGTCCTGGTGCAACGGGTTCCCCACGTTCCGGTCAAGACCGTCGTCTGCGTCCCGGAGTTCAAATACCTGACGAGCGACGCGCGGGCGGCCTTGCCTGCGACCTATAGCAAGGCCGACGCGATCTACAATATCGGGCGCGCTCTGCTCGTCGCGGAAGCCCTGCGCGCGGGCGACGACGCGATGCTCCGTGCGGCGATGAACGATCGCATCCACGAGCCGTATCGTCTCGGCGCCATCCCGGGAGCCGCCGGGGCCAAGGCCCGAGCGCTCGACGCGGGCGCCGTCTGCGTCGCCCTCAGCGGCGCGGGGCCGGGAATCGTCGCGTTCGCCCGTGAGGGCTACGACCGGATCGGCCGTGCGATGAAGGCCGCCTTCGCCGACGCGGGTCTCCCGAGTCGCTACTGGGTGCTCGACGCGACCGACCAGGGGACGCACGTCGGACGCTTGCCGGTCTAATAGTTCCGATGGTTTGGAGGCCGTCGGCATTATGGGTCGCGTAGTACTCCTTGATGGAGTATCGGCTTCTTGGCAATTCGGGACTGAAGGTCCCCGTGCTCTCCTTCGGCACCGGCACCTTCGGGGGCGAGGGCGAGTTCTTCAAGGCGTGGGGGGCGAACGACGTGGAGCAGGCTCGTCGAGTGGTGGACGTGGCCCTCGACGGCGGCATCACGATGTTCGACTCGGCGGACGTCTACTCGGGCGGCGCGTCGGAATCGATCCTAGGCGAGGCGATCAAGGGGCGGCGCGACCGGGTTCTGATCTCGACCAAGGCGACCTTCACCTTCGGGAAGGGGCCGAACGACGTCGGGTCTTCGCGGTTTCACCTGATCGAAGCCGTCGAAGGTTCGCTCAAGCGATTGGGGACGGATTACATCGACCTGTTCCAGCTCCATGCCTACGACGCGATGACGCCGGTCGATGAGGTGACATCCACGCTCGACCGGCTCGTGCAGCAGGGCAAGATCCGCTACCTGGGCGTCTCGAACTTCTCCGGATGGCACCTGATGAAGGCCCTCGATCACCAGCGGCGGTTCAACCTGACCCGTTACGTTGCGCACCAAGCGTACTACTCGCTCGTCGGACGCGACTACGAGTGGGAACTCATGCCGCTCGGACTCTCGGAAGGCGTCGGGGCGGTGGTTTGGAGCCCACTGGGCTGGGGGCGCCTCACGGGCAAGATCCGGCGCGGCCAGCCGTTGCCGGAGAACTCGCGCATGCAGAGCCAGATCGCGCGCGACGCAGGGCCGCAGATCGACGACGAGTACCTGTACCGGGTGGTCGACGCGCTCGACGAGGTCGCTCAGGAAACCGAGAAGACGATTCCCCAGGTCGCCCTGAACTGGCTTCTCCAGCGCCCTACGGTCGCGACGGTGATCGTCGGCGCCCGGAACGAGGAGCAACTGACGCAGAACCTTGGCGCGGTCGGCTGGAACCTCACCAAGGAGCAGGTCGCGAAGCTCGACGCGGCGAGCGAGCGGCCGAAGGTCTACCCCTACTGGCACCAGGACGGGTTCTCGCGAAATCCCTTTCCGGTGTGATCCATCCGAGCGAGGAGCCTAGCGGTCCGACACGAGTCGGACCCGCGGCTCCTCGTCCTCGTCGATCTGCGGGTAGCGGCCCACGTTGGCGTTAGCGAAGAAGTTGTCTCCTTCGTCGTCGTTCGCGGTACTGATCTCACCGATCACGCACGACTCGGACAAGGGCCAGAAGGCGTGTGGGACGCCCGGAACGAGGGTGATCCGGTTTCCGGCGGCGAGGTCGTACTCGCCCGCTCCGACGGGCTGGCCGTTCAGCCGCGAGCCCTCGCCCTCGAGCCGGATTCGGAGGACGCCCGCGCGACAGACGATGTCCTCCTTTTTTGCCTTGTGATAGTGGGTGGGCGTCTCCATACCCCGCCAAGCGACCATGATCTTTTCGCAGTATTCGGGTTCTTCCGCGAGATTGACCAGGACGAGACCGTACCTCCGCACGTCGCCGAGACCAAAGTCGGTCACGTCCCAGCGCGGTTCGGGCGGCAAGGCCCACGCCGCGTCCTTTAAGACCCCCGTCGCGTCGCGGACGAGGGCGTTGATTTCCGACCTCTTCATGGGGCGACCGTACCCTAAACCAGTCGGCGGCGCCTTAACGTCGTTCGCGCCTTCCTTTGACGGCTCCTTAACATTCGCGCGCCATAGTCTTATCAAGCCCACGAAGAGGGGCGGCAACCCGACTTAGTCGGGGCTCGATGAGAACTTGCGGATCGTTTTCGGACGGTCCGCATATTTTTTTATCCTCTGAGGCTCCTCTTGCTTGCTCTTCGTTAAGTATTTTCAGGTATGGGCTGAGTCCTGAAAACGGCCATTGTTTTTTTAACGGGCCCTTGCGTTTTTCGAAGCGATCTGGCATAGTGGAGAACGACGGGGCGCTCAACGGCGTATCGTTGGAGACCCTCCATCCCAAGGAGGGAGCCTGGGGGCATCGATCCTCGGGCGAAAAGAGCGTATCGGCTTATTGGGCGGGACGACGAACGTCCCGCTCCTCTTTCCGAGGGCGACGAAGCCCTCTAGGCCTTTCTTCCTCTTACCACCGGTCGTGGACGTGCGCGCGAATCTGCGCCTCGTACACCGCGCGCACCTTCGCGTGGACCTCGGAAGAGAGGGGCGGAAGGTCGCTCGCCCGGACGTTGTCCTCCACTTGGTCGGGGCGCTTGCCGCCGGGAATGGCGCAGGTGACGCCGTCCTGATCGAGAATCCAGCGTAGGGCGAACTGGGCCATCGTCATGCCTTCAGGCACGAGGGGGCGAAGCGACTCGACCGCGTCGAGACCCACCTCGTACGGCACCCCGGAGAACGTCTCTCCTTTGTCGAAGCCCGCGCCCTCGCGATTGAACGCACGGTGGTCGTCGGGAGCGAACTGGCTGTCGCGCCGGAGCTTGCCCGTGAGCATGCCGCTGCTTAGCGGGAGCCGGACGACGACGCCGACGTTCTGCTCCTTCGCGCGCCGCAGGAAGAGGTCGAGAGGACGCTGGCGGAAGGGGTTGAGGATGATCTGGACGGAGGCGCAGTGAGCGTAGTCCATCGCCTTCAAGCCCTCCTCGGTCTTCTCCACGCTCACTCCCCAGTGACGGATCTTGCCCTTCGTGACCAACTCGTCCAAGGCTCCGAAAAGCTCCGGCTGGTAGTAGACCGGCGTCGGCGGACAGTGGAGTTGGACGAGGTCGAGGGTATCCATCCCGAGGTTTTCGCGCGAGCGGTCGACGAACGACTCGATGTTCGCGCCCGTGTAGCCCTCCGCGACGTGGGGGTCCAAGCGACGGCCCGCTTTGGTAAGGACCTTTACGTCTTCTTTGCGGTCCTTCAAGAGGGTGCGGATCAGCCTTTCGCTGTGGCCGTCCCCGTAGACGTCGGCGGTGTCGATCAGGTTTACGCCGAGGTCGAGGGCGCGGTTCATGGCGGCGAGCGATTCCGCATCGTCGGTCGGTCCCCAGGTTCCGCCGACCGCCCACGCGCCGAAACTCACGTCCGAGACGGACCAACCCGTCTTGCCGAGGGTTCGATAGTTCACGGCTTATTGTGGCGAGGGTCTCTCGACCCTCGTTCCGTTCAAGTCGCTCTAGTTGGGCCAGACGGCGGGCTTCGCGCCGGTGAGGGCGCCCGCCATCGCGGCGTCGATCAGCGCCTTGCAGCCCATCGTGCCGCCCGTCGCGTTCCCCTGGCTGAGGAGAGCGTTGGCGTCGACCAGCGTGGTTTCGGTCAGGCGTTAGAACGCGCTCCAGGCGTCTCGGTTCGAGGGCGAGCCGATGTAGCCGTTACCTTTGGGGCTCGCACCGGGATTGAAGGTGAAACCCGCCATCTTCAGAGACTTCGCATGGCCGTCGAGGTAGGAGAAGTTGAACTGGCCGCCGTGGCGCAGGACCGAGTTTCTCGCCTCGCCACCGTAGTGGGTCATGATGGAGCCGACGACGCTGATCGTGTAACGGCGACTGTTGTAGGGATCGCCGAAAGCGGCGAGACCCGCCGGATTCTCGGCGGCGGTCGCGCTCACGCTAGGCTGGTCGCTCGAACCGTCCGCGTTCTTCACGAGCGAGCCGACGAGGGTGCCACCCGCCCAGACGCCGAAGCCCCAGTTATAGCCGTAGCCGAGGCGCCGGTCGGCGTTCGTGCCGCTTGGGACGTAGGCTCCGGGGATCGTGTCCGTGTTGTCGCAGGTGGGCGCGACCTTAGAATGCTTGTCCCACTCAGGGCAGAAGAACACGTCCATGTCCTTCAGCTAGGGCTGGAAGGTCTGGTAGATGTCGACCGTCTTGTCGCCCACGCCGTAGGCCGAGGGCGTCGCGTCGTCGGCGTCGCCTTGGCCTGGGCGAACACCGGGAACAGGATGGCGGCGAGGATCGCGACGATGGCGATCACGACGAGAAGCTCGATAAGGGTGAAACCCCGGCGTTTCATCGTAGGCGCATTATAGCCACGAACTACTAATATCAGCGAAGTTCTCTCTGGAGGCGCGGTCTTTTTCCTCCAGACTAGAAGTGCCGGTCGGGACGCCCTCTAACGTCGCATGCCGCTCAGGGCGCCTGCCAAGACGAGACGCGACCCGTCTTGGGCGGCTTTTCGGTTAGGACGAACCCCTCGCGCGTCGAATGGCGCGGAACGTAGTCGAGATCCAGCTCGGCGTCCTCAACCTGGACCTTCACTGCCCGCGTCGTGGGACCGCTTTCGTTCTGGACCGTCACGCGAGTCCGATAGCCACCTTCGACCGGCGTCGGCGTTCCGAGGCGCACCCGGAACGTCGCTTCCTCCTTTCCCGAGGTCGCCGCTAGCCGACCGAGGTAGCCGACGAGGACGACGAGCAGGACGAGGCCTAACCCGAACACGGACCATTCCAAAGGGTTCTTCCTCATGCCTGGAGCAGAAGCCTACCGGCCGAGGCCCCGAGCGAGGCGGGAACGCCGAGGACGACCGCCTGGGCGACGTTGACGCTGACCGCGTTGCCCGCGAGATCGTCGAAGAAGGCAAGGAGCGCGAGCGCCGTCGCGAGTCCCAGTGCGTTCGTCGCGACGGCGGCGAAGAGAGGATCGGGGACCGCGATCCGTGCGCCCCAAGGACGTCCGCCCCGAAAGTCGGCTACGCCCGCGATCACGGCGGTGAGGACGAGCGAGAGGAAGACGAGACCCAAGAGCATGGTGGGCGTCGTCTCGAAGGCGATCCGCTGGATCTCCTCCGTGGGCGCGACGTTGCCCGCGATCAGCGTCGCGCCGCAGAGGCCGAGGGCAAGCTGCTCGATGATCCTCGGCTCTCGATTCTCATCGTCCTTCTTGGGATTCTCCACGCCGAGCTGCGCGGTACCCACGGAAACGCCGATGGCCGACATCATGCCGCACACCGCGACCTTGCCAGTGAGGGCCGGAAGGTCGTCGCCCTCGCTCAGCCGACCGGTCAGAAGCAGAAGGAGCGCGCTGATCCCGAGACCGAGGGCCAACTCTTCCACGGAGTCGACGGCGATCTCGCGGAACTCGGCT
>Ga0160428_1002018_pt1 | contig 13352 bp, 5 predicted proteins | sample SolpanmetagenomM_FD_108198 | JGI IMG/M metagenome (GOLD analysis project Ga0160428, IMG submission 108198) | Solar panel surface microbial communities from Lawrence Berkeley National Laboratory, California, USA - M | ecosystem: Engineered > Built environment > Solar panel > Unclassified ... | reverse complement strand
GTAGTAAAGGCCGTTTAGCTTAATAAGCCCTAGTGTTCCTCGTAGAGGACCGATCTTCGTGGGGTTACCCTAGGTATCTATAACAACCTGTCCTAGAAAGAATTTGGCGATTGTTCCACTAGGCAAGGCTCCTATCCTCCAATTGGTATAGAGCCTATAGGTGTTTCGATCGGAGGGCACCCCTTTATCTTCCTTGCGTGGAAATTCCCTCTCGTCGGTATAGCTAATATTTAAGTCCTAGACCTCGGTGCCGTCGTCGGCGGGGAAAGCGTTTCCTATTCCTGTAATAACATTAACGAAACTATAGGTAATAGCGTTAATGCCGGGGAAAGGGTTCGTAGCTATAGGAGTTATAGTATAGTATTTACCCCGTTATTGCTTTTTGTCCGATATAGTTGCTACGTTACTAGAAAGGTGAAATTTATTGTTGATGTTAATCGGAAGATAGAGGTTATAGAAGTATTAGGAGTGAAGGGATAATATGAAAGGAGGGAGGCTGATTGTTAATGTTTACTTGTTTAGGCCGTACGCGAAAATAGATTCCGCCGCGTACGTGATATTGTTTCTATAGGGATCCTTAAGATACTATAAGGCACGTTACGCGGTTTTCTCTCGTTATTATAATCGCTACTTGCGTTTTCCTCGATTGTTTAGCGTTTATGCTTCTTAAATCTCTAATCTAGCCTCAAACTCTTACACAAGATTAAGGCTTGATGCTAGGTCTTCGAGTCCCATCTATTAGTTCTCTAAATATAGATAGCCCTTCTATTTGATTCTCTATTCTAGCATGAGCTTACCGGCGACTTTCCTATAGCGTTTAATAACGATTCGCTCGACCTTGTAGGATTAGAGTTCTTCTATATCGCCTTCTATATTGAGAGGGCTAGGTTTAGTAGGTTCTCTATTATAGGGATTGCGACCCTAAGGAGCCGGTTCGAGGTGCGCAACGCTAATTATAGGGTGGATCTTCTACTCCTTAGGTAGTTCTAGTTCGTACGCTAGACGGCCGACCCGCCGTATAATTTTAAAAGGCCCTACCCGCCTAGTAGCCATTTTACCTTTAGCTTCTAGGGTGTGATAGCCTTTATATAGGTTAATAAAAGCCTAGTTGCTGATGTTTATGATTAGTGGCTTGTGTCGAGCGTCGTAGTAGATCTTACTAAAAGCGTTAGCTATAGCGATCGCGTAGATGGCTTCGTTCTTATATAGGAATCGCTCTACCGATGGCGGAGCGTCTAGACGAAAGATATTATCGAAAAGTTCTCGTAGCTTTATACCGGTTATAATTTCGTTAGTAGAGGAGCCTATAGAGTTTATTAAGTTGTTTATGAAGAATTAGAGAGTAGGAATAAATTTAGTCCAATCAACCTGTGGAAATTCTACTATTACTATCCGAATACCGATCTCGATCGTCTAGTTAGTCCGTTTGGACTAGCCATCTACGTGAGAGTTATACGCTACTATCATCAGTAGATAGGTGTTTATTTAGGAGAACATTGCTTTCTATAGGTCTAATAAAAACTTCGTATCTCGATCGGATATAATCTAGTAAGAAATACCCTAATTAGAGTCTAATAGCCTTCGTAATATCACTATTACCTATTATCCTACCGTCTAGTTCAACTTCCCTAGTATAATTAGGACTCGCTTTGAGAACTTATATATAATTGTTATTACGGCGTTAAAGCCTAATACGTTCTAAGGGAGGGCGACGATAAAATTAATATAGATCGTGTGTATTGGAATTAGGGGGCTTTAAATGGGGTTGAGGATTTCGAATGGCTTATATCGTATTGTTTGAGCTATAGCGCAAGTGGGGTAATATACGATATAAGCCTTTAACTTTCGTTTTAATAATAGGATGAATATTGTAGTAACGATACGTTCGTACGTCCTATAAAATCTACTATAGAATTACCCGTTATATATTAGCTTAAAGATGTCTTTCTTGAGGTTGGATGGTATATATAGTTGGAATCGATCGTCCTAGGGGTCGACGAAGTATATTAGGTCTTCCTTTTTATAAAACTAAAGTATCTTTACGAACTCGGGGTTCGTACCTATCTTTAACGCTTCTTTATCGATTCTTAACTACTCGTTAAGTAGGGTCACAATCTATCGCCATTTGTCGTTATACTTATACCCCTCGATCAATTTTACTTTAAATTCCTCCGATAGCTTAATAAGGGTAAGGCTATACGTATTAACGATATTAGGAGGAAGCGTGGTTCGGATCCCGATTTTGGTTATAGCGTATGCTACGGCGTAGAGATCGTCCAAAACGTTGGACGTTACTTTAGTAAATGTTGGGTTTTAGGTGATTAGGAGCCTAGATAGAGTATACGGAACGACATTCTACTTTCCTAGCTTATATCTCATATTAAGGTCGAAACCGCTAAGATACTATCCTACGCGTACTAAGCGTAGGTTTAACTTATCGGTACTAGAAGTGGATAAGGAGGTAGCTTTCACGATATTAAGGGCGGCGTTATAGTTAGTAAGGATCACTATTGGAGTTTTTAACGAATGGATTATATAGTGGACCTTCTTTATAGTCTACACTAGTACTCTAACTTCTAGTTCCGTCGGCTAGTAGTAGGATTCGGCTATACTCAAACCCTTACTTAGGAATAAAATCGGTTCGATGTCCGATTAAAGTATGGCTTCTAGTTCCTTATCGCCTTTATAGTAATAAACGTGGGTCCTAAAGCCTTTTCTAGATACGTTAATGTCGATGTACAATCGACGATCCTCCTAGAAGTAAATAAGGAATTTTGCTACTATGAATTCCGCTTATAACTTTTTAAATACTTCCTTCGCCGCCGGTATACTTTCGATTAGTATTTTGGCAGTATATAAACGGCGTGCCTGGTCTCCCTTAGGGGAGCCCTTTAGGGCGTCGGTCTTGACTTTCTAAAGTAGCTCGACGATTTAAGCGTAGTTTTTAACGTAGTTGCGAAGCCAACCCGTTAAACCAAGGTAGTATTCTAAGGATTTAACGGTTGTAAGGAAGCTAAGGTTTATAATAGCTAAAATTTTCTCGGCCGGCGTTGTAAGACCTAAAGTAGACACGTGTTAGCCGAGTAGGGGCAACGATAGGTAGCCGATTCTTGTCTTCGTCGGGCTAAGAGAGACGTTGACCGAGTTAAGAACTATAAATACCTTTCGAAGGTGAATGATGGGCTTGTATATTGTTACGGAGTAGATTACAATGTCGTCGATGTAAGCCCTTGCGAATTCGCGAAAATCTCTAAGTAGCTTATTAGTTTAGCGTTAGGCATGCGAAACGCTATTTTTATCCCCTATAATCGCAACGTTAAACCGTTCCTGTCCGCGGTATAATATAACGACAAGGTTTTCCCTATCTTTCTCTTTCACCTAAAACTAATAGAACTATACCGTTCCATTAATAATAGTGATAAATTTGTAATTGGAAAGTAATGCGATAATCTCGCCAATAAGCGGTAGAGGGTAATGATCGGTTTCTATAACGCTATTTAAACCCCTAACGTCTATTACGGCGCGTTCTTTTCGTTTTGTCACGCCGTCAACGACGGTATCTCTATATACGATAAAGACCGGGTAACCGTATCGAACGAGTTGTATTACCTAGGACATTTTTCCCTATTTATAGAGGTTGTCGTATGTTTCGTCTAGTAGTCGTTTGGCTAGTCCGCTTAACGGGTAAACTTTTACGTACGGTAGGATTACGCCTAGCTTTAGTTGAACTCTTATATGGTCTTTCGGGTCGATGTTGACTATAAGGCCTTTATTAACGAAAAGGGTCGGGAACTCGTCTAAGAGGGCCAGGATTTTTGCCTTATTAGCTACTATTTCGGTATAAATGTGGATTCCGTTTGTTAGTTTAAACTTATACTACCCCAATTTAGGTGGAGTGGTCGGGGAGATTTGATTATTACCTGCGGAAAGTAGTTCTCTAATCTTCTCTACTAGATCGCGGCCTCTCCTTAGTCGTTTTATAACGTCGACGTTGTCGCTCACACTTACTTGGAAAATTCCCGCGTCCTAAATATCAGTTAAGATTCCGACACGAGCGTTCCTAGTAATTATAATTAGGTGGTTAGAAGCGTTACGTACTTGTATAATAGCTAGATTTCCGTCGGTAATGTGGGCGGTGAAACCCCCGTCCTTACCAAGCGCGTAAGTGTCCGATGGGTTAAATATATAGTCCTAATCGTTTAGGACTACCGCGAATCCTACCTAAATTAACGCTTAGGTGAAAGGCGGTATAATGGTTTAAGCCTTGGATTTAACGATCCTTCTAGTTAGAGAACCTTTCGCGCGGACGTCGATTGGGATTTTTACACCTTTATAAGTGCTAAACGTGATACAACGGTCTTTTGTGTCAATAGTTGCTTCTTAAGGGCCGAGGATATCGAGCCCGACGAGTATTTTCGCCGCCGGTAGGGAATTGACGATGTGAACCTCGCCTCTAAAGTGCACTTGCACCTAACGCCCGTCTAGTTGTCTAGGAAGGTAGAAGTCCAACACTATATACTCGGTTGAATTATATTCGCTCCCGATTCCGCGGATTTTAACGCTATTCCCTTGCATTTTTACGATCTAGGCTATAGGAACTATAGTCCGGAGGAAGTCCTTATCTACGATCGATATAGTATAACCGGTATCGTAGATTATCCTATAAAGGACGCCTAATTGTGTGAATGAAGTTACCGCTATAATATAGATCTATAATCGAAAGGCTAAGCCGTCGAAGGTGGTTGAGGTCGTTATAGATTCTACTATAGGGACTATTTCTGTTAACGGTACGACTACCTTTCTTTTACGTAGCGTACATCCTTTAATATATTTGTAGAGGGCATTGTTCGACAAAAAGGTCTCCTAGCATTTGCGGCATTTATGTACTTTCGTCTTAGGACCTACGATTACTAGGTGAGCTTCGGCCTAGTATAGCTTATTTTTATCGCCGTTATAGCTATCGGCGCTTTAGGGGCATCTATACTTATCGTCTTAAGGAATGTTCGTGATCTTATTGGGGTTTAAAGCCTAGTATACTTCTTCGTAGTTGGCCTCGCCTATAGTAGTCTTATTAACTACCGGATCTTCAAAGTAACCGGTCTGCTATAGGGGAGCCTACTAGTTACTGCGTGGTTAAAAAGGTTGTCGACCTCTAAATAGCACAACGGCGGTTGAAGTACCTATATTCCTATTATCGTTGGTTCTAGGGGTTTTACTATCGTTAAGTTGTCGCTACGGCTAGTTGGTCTTAGAGACGTCCGGGTTGGTGTTCTTATGATTCTATACACCGTTTCTATATGGGTTGTTTGAACGCTGCTTATTATTCTAATTATTATATAGGCGTTAGTTATATGGTCGGCGGGCGTCTTAAAGGTACTATTACTAATAACTTTGCTGAGGCGATTGGCGGTAACCCTATTGGTTGGACTGCTGATAGCTCTATTAGTACTATTGCTAGTAAGGATGTTAGTACTATTAGTAAGATTGCTGGTATGGTTGCTAATAAGATTGTTGTAATTACTATCTATTATTGGCGTTGGGTCGTAAAGCTCGTTGATCTATAGTTAAGTAGTTAACGCTACAATTGCCTCGTATACCGAAATTGCGTGTAGTAGGCGTATATTTATTGCGATATTCTTACTAGTCCGATCGGTCTTTAAAACATTGGGAGCGAGTTGTGAATAACTCCTTCTATATTTTCAACTTCGATTCTATACACTTGATTAGCTAGGTGATTATTGTATCGTTCGAGGGTATATCGATATTAATACGAAGCTTAACGTTAACTTATCGGTATATTATTCCGGCTAGTACTCCTTAGTTAATTCCGAGAGCCTTACCTACGCGGTTTATATACTAAATCTAAGCGGCGAGAGATTTCCCTTCGCGTGTATCTTAAATACTATACTTAGATTCCGCTATAATTCTAGTAGCGGCGATCTTGTCTAGGGGGAACCGGATTTGTAATGCTTCTATAAAATCGTCTAACGAGCGTCGGGTGCTCCTCTATTCTACTATTAAGAGCTCGCTAGTATACTAGTCGCGAGCGGTCCTACAAAGGTATAGCTAGGCGTTATCACAAACGACCCTATCGCCTTTAATTTCGGCTACGTTACTTAGTATATTAATAAAGACCGCTACGTCACGGTAATAGTAGTCCTAGCCGATCTACATTATATTAGTTCCGCCGTGGGATTCGTCTAGACCGGGGTCGAAGAATCCGACGTCCTATACTCGGAAACGTTCGCTTCCGCCGCCCGTAACGCCGTTATACGGATATAGTAGGCTAGGCGGTCCTAGGGGTCCCGATTCGGGGTCCTATTACTAGATGTCTTATAAAGCTAATTATAGCTTCTCAATATTGTCGTAGATCCTACGAATCTCCTGAAGCTATTTGTCCTAAGTTATAGCGGATAACGACCTAGAGTTATCTATTATAATTAATGGCGTTTAGAAAGGCGGTGTTTCGAGAGGTGGTTAAGAAGAGTAGTTAGTTGGTTTGCGTAGGGCTCTTGGTGTCACTTATAGTAGCCTAAATACGGCTGTGTAGTCGAACGCCCTACGGCGTAGGTTTTTTGGTTTGGCTAGGGCTTCGTAGTTGACGTTCGGTAATAGAGGTATTTTAGATATGTTCGGAACGGGCTATAGAGAGTTTACTTATAGCGAATTAACTTTGAAGGACCCTAGGAACCGTAGATCCTCGATTTGCTTGTCTATAATCGGCTTAGGTGGGGTGCCCGCGTCGTGCTCAATTGACTTAACCGGGGTATCCTTCGATACTTCTTTTTCTATTCCGGTCGTTATAGGGAAAACGAGGGCGTTGAGGGGAATCTCTAACCTAAAATCGCCGTTGGAACCGGGCTTAATGCCTCTTAATATAGCGTTTACGTTAAGGATGAATTTCTATACGGCCTTCTTGAAAATTGCTAGCGTTGTAAGCCACTCCGGTGGGTATTCGTTCTAGCCTAGGTTTACTAGTCCTTGGGAACGTAAGCGGCGGGGCTGTGGAGCCGGCTTGTAAGTTTTGGAGAACCACCGTAACGCTTCGTTTAGGGTTATATTCGCCTAGGTTGGCTGTGTTTAAGTGAACGCTATGAGGTGAAAACCGGTAAGGACGCAATCGGGAGAGAGCGATTGGTAGGAGGTTATAGGAGTTGTAGTTTATAAAGAAAGGTCAGAAGGAGAGCGAGAAAGAAGAGGAGCGGATACGATAAAGCTTTAACGCTAAGGAGGGAGTCGCGATACTAGTTATTAAAGGACTTAAGGGAAGCCGTAAGCGACTCTCGTAAGGTAGGACCCTATAGCGGTTCGCGGGAAGGTATAGGGGCGTTTAAATCTATGGCTCAGCGTGTAGTAGGGGATTGAACGCTGTTTAAGCTTTGAGGGAGCGAGAAACGACGCTGTGGTAGTTACTAGTTCAACGAACGTAGAAACTCGAGATAGGATTGGTGCTCTATTAGAGCTAGTGCGGAGTGGTTTAGAGGACTAGTGTTTGAAAAAACTGGTGGAGAGAAAGGTCTCCTAGTTGCTTAAATGAGAGCTAGTTTAGGTGTAACTAGATTAGTGCTACTATTATTAAAAGCCCGAACGGGCGTTAACACAATCGCGGGTCGCGCGAGTGAAATAAACAATCGTGTATGGAAAATCTAATAGATCGCTCTCTCTAGAGAGACGACGCTAATATAGGCGTCGTACGGATGGTCTATACGGCGCCCTACCCGTAATAGGCGTAAAGTCGTCGGGTGTATGTTACTAGGAAACTACCGGGCCGATTGGCTCCGGGGTTTATATAAAAGACTCCTCCTATTAAATTCCTGGCCCTTTCCCGTAACGATTCGTTTTCTTACTATATAGATATATACGAATCTACTCTTAACACCCTACCTAACCCCCTTTATAACTCGAATCGTTTATATCCTTTTTAAGGAGGTAGCTAAGTTAAAAGCCTACAAAAAACGACTCCTGAAATAGTTAACTATAATACACGTATAAAAGGCCTTACCGTCAACCCGATAGAATTAGATAATAATCCCGAAACTATTTCGACTAAAATATTAGAATCCTCTATTCCCAGACCCGCGGCTACTCCTACGCCTAACGGAGATCCTATAGATTAGACTATCTTAGAGGAGATTGAAATCCCTATCCGCTTAACTTTGACTGAAAGGGTCTTCTCTCTTAATCCTAAGGTCCAAACGCTCGAGGAACGTTACCTTAAGTATTTAGAAGTCAACTACGGACTCCTCCCTATTACCGAGCTCTAGGCGTACGAAGACGCGAGCACGACTTTTAAAACTATCTTCTAAAAGTATAACTCTACTTTTATACCCGTTCTTTCTCCAACTCCTAGGTCTCTTACTAAGTATTACCGCGATAACGACGATAAAGAATAATACGAACGGGCTATTAACCGTATCCTTAAAAAGCTAGATTATATTAAGCCCGCTAGACTAGTTAATTATACCCTTTCCGGATTCTCTAACTAGTATTCTTAGATTAAGAACTCTTTCTTCTCCGCTAGTATAGACGAGTTCGTAGATATTCACCGTGCTCTCTAGGCTTACCGCGAGCTTTCTAAAGAGCTTAAGACTCGTATATATTATATATAGAGTCTTATGGACTATTACGGTTGGGAAGATCTTAAGAATATAGTAAAAGACTTTATCTCTAATTTGATCCTCCGTAAGATTGATCTCTCTAAGTAACGCTTCTAGGCTAAGATACGCGAATCTTAGAAGCTTAAGAAGTTTGTTAAATACCTCGACGCTATCGACCGGGAGCTTAGTTGGTAATAGGACAAGGAATATCGCAAGTATAACTTGTTTACTCGTCTAACTCCGGCTCTTTAAGTCCGAATTTAGGAACAAGTTCCTCTAGATACTATATCATCTACTATCTAACTTATTAAGAAGGCTAAGGTACAGGAGTCTCTTTTAGGCACTTACTACTATAGAACCGCAACCCGTGCCAAGCCTAATAATAGTAAAGAAAAGACTATCGTCTCCAAGACTAAGACGGTCACTACTTACTAAGTCTACCTATAGAGGCCGCGCCTCTAGGAGTAGTACCCGAGGCCGAAGCGGCTACTATAGCGGGAACAACGGCGGAGATAGTAAGGTAAAAGAACCTAAAGACACTTTCTTGTCGAACGCTCCAACTAAGAAGAAATTCGACCTCTCTATAGTTAAATGTTACCGGTACTATTAGTATAGCCACTTTACTAACATTTACGTAAACCCGGCTACGGATTCAAAAAATAGGAAATCCTAACTGCCTTCCTCTCTTACTTGTAGTTAGGAACATCTAGATAGAGAGGATCTACTACGTAGTAGCGTATCGTGGTTAAGGCCCTAAGGATTACAGAATCAATCTAACTCCTTATATATAATGTAACATGACTTCTCTCTATAATACTATAGAAATATTCTATTATACCGTTTTGTATTTATAGTTAAGGGCCAAGTTTAAAATATGCTTGAACCCGATTTTTAGTCTAAATAAAACTACTCCCTAAATGGTCCTAATTCTTGTTTACTATAATAGTCTATACGCTCGTTCTTTATTAATATTAATAAAAACAGCTTTTAGGTACAATATAACGTTGGAACCTATCATTCTAAAAGATCGTATTAATTGTATACCTTAATATATTACAAGTAAGTTCTTTTACAATTATTGTCTAAGGTTTAAGTCGTTAAGTATTATTTTTAGTAGCGTAAAGAACGAGCGCTATAATTTTCTCCTTAGTTAAAACTCTTGTTCTTTTTAGATCCTTCTACTAACTTTATATTCTCACGATTATAAACGTTCTTTTAATTCTAATTAGCTAAGGCTCTAGCGTTTATTCTAGTTACAAAGTCACAAATAGTATCTATAAAAAGAGTGAATTCTGGTTTAAGAGCAATCTATAATATTTAACTATTACCTAAAGTTGTAATAGATATAGTATATAGAATTGCGCCTTAGACCACAAGCTAAATTTTATTACTACAATGCTATTATTAGAGAGATGTTATTATTGGCCTTAGTATTATTAGATAAAGCAATAAGTATGGAAATAGTTAGACCTAGTTTAAGTAATGATAAAGTAAAGAAGAAAATAGATATTGTGTTAGAATTATCGGATCTCTAAATCTAGATATGATTTTTAATGAAAGGAGTATAAGGGGGAAAGAGGCTAGGTTAGAGAGAGATTAGGTTGATTTTCTAACTCTTATGATCTTATAACTAGAAAGCTTTTTTTAGACATAAAATACTTAAATAGCTATAACTCGATAAGTTTTTATTATATTATAATAATATAGCTAGGGGTCTCCTACTTAGAAGTAGTTCTATACTATTATTGCAATAATTACTACGGGTTATGTTAATTATTAGAATCAACTACAATAGCTTCAAATAACTTAACACTACTAGCTTTTTACTCACTTTAATACCTAAGTACTTCTTACCTTTAGAATTCTTTTTCTCTTTAGTTTCATATGCTTTTAATCCGTTTTACCTTATCTACCTCTATATATTAATACTAATATTAATATTAGTTATATTACAGAATAGAGTGTTGGAGTTAGGGTTTAATACCTTCCTTTGGTTAGGCTTTATATAAGAGGTAATATCGTTCTAAAGACGTATAATCTTAATAGTTTAGATTACAGTTATAACTATTTGAGTATTAACTTATAAAATAAGCTTATTAAGTATAATACAACGATCTTATTATAATCATTCCTTCTCTAAGATTGTCTTAATTTAAGTCTAATCCTTTTGAGTTCTAACTAAAGGATCTTACTTAATAACTAGAGAGAGTATTTAAGGTTTTTTGTAGTTTCTTTTAAAGTTTAAGTATAAACTCTAATATAAGGGCTTTATCAGAATTATAAGATATAATACTAGTTGCTTTAAAGCTAGAACGTATGTTTCTGTTATTAAAAGTCTTATTTATTGCTTTAACATAAAATTTTATAGAGTATTTCATTACCGGCACGGCGTTATTCTATAAGCTCATTTCGGCTCTTACTTTTCGATATCCGCTTTTAAGAGATTAAAAAACGGATATATAAAGAGATCAAGTTAAATAAGGTATATTTTGTTCTATCTATAGAAGTCTATAAACTCAACTAAAACATATAAAGTATAGCCATCTTTCTATTGCTATCTAATTAATGTTAGTATTTGAGTTTCTAGAGTAAAAACGTCTTTAATCTACCCTAGAGTAATGCTATAGTCTATCTAACTCTTTTCTATACTTATATAATACTAGCTAAGTGACTTTTCTTAAACTATTGTACTAAGGGGGTAAGTCCTTTAAGAGTAACAGTTAGACGGATTTAGGAGCTATTAGTAGAGATACACTTAAGAATTGTAATCTATTCTTTATTTATATGTTTATTGATAATTGCTAAAGATGTCTTACTTAATATAAGTACTATGCTATTGATTATAGGGCTAAGTCATATATTAAATTCGTCTATACTATAAGCATTATAGATTTATATATCAAATTCCTTCAAAATATAGTTAAGAACTAAAAAGATAGTTGTAGGAAAATTTTCTATTTACACCATCTATATAACTCTAAAACCTATCTAGGAAACGTATTTCTATTAGAAACAAATCTAATCGAATAATATAAGACTAGTTTGATTAACTTTACTTAAAACGTATATTTATTTAGATATCTCTATAAGAAAACACTATATTAGAAAACTTTAAGAGCTTAATATATTTGTTTTTTTAGTGCTCTACAACTTTATAATATAAATCTAAGCCGTGTTATTAGAAATACTAGTATTCTAGAACATTCTATTATGTTCTAGAAGTACTAGAGTTATTAATAGTAAGGATTACTAAGTTCTACTCTAACTAGTAAGGAAAGAAAGAACTAGTGGATTCTAGAAGATTCTATAAGGTTCTATTATCTTCTAGATCTATTAAGACTCTACTATTAATAACTAGCTTAGAAATCCAATATTACCAAGCTAGAAATACTAGAACATTCTATATTATATATCTATAGAATCTTCTAGTTATTCTAGACTACCACCTTGTGTATATAAACTCGAGCCTATCTCTTAGTTAGTTTTTTTCTTTCTATAAGTCAATTCAATCTCTTACTTATAATCTCTAATAAGTAAACTATAAGTCTTACTATATTATAAGTCCTTTATCTTCAACCCTACTACTATTTCTTATTAAGATACTTCTCTATTCTTTAGCACTTAATGTACCTTCCTATTAAGTTCTAACAAATTATATAATTCAATGTATTTTCTTCTTAGGTCTCTATATAAGTAATATAAAATCTAGTCTATAATTCTAGATAGAGTCTCTTATCGGTAAGTATTAATCAATTAACTCTATCTCAAAGTTGTTCTACCTAAAGTTTGTTCTTACTATAGCTAACAAAAGTCTAAGATTAATTATTAGACTATACCAATCTATTTGTTTAAATTAAGATCTTTTTATCTACAATTAACTTTATGTAGGTTTCAATGAAGTTAACAAGTCTAGAGACATCAGTATAGCTACTTGACTACTAGCGGTTTCATCTAAAACATAGTATAGATTCTCTCTTACTTCGTATAATAATAGCTAGAAAATTTCTTACTTAAGTTAATTCCACTATATATTAGTAAATATACTACCTTATTTGTTCTTTTACACTATATTCTTTCTATAAATAATCTTCTAGCTTCTTTGTTTCTCAATATACTACTAATGTACTAGCTTATGATCTCTTTACTACATCTCTATAATTCCATAATAACTATTTTTGTAAATGAAATATAATTAATACTTACTATACCTGCAAACTAGATTTCCTTTTATATAACTTTTCTAGATTATCTAACTCTCTTCTTTCAATACTATAGATATTTATTTTATAATAAAATAGACTCCTATTAAGACTTAAAAGATAAAACAGAAACCGCTTAATAGACTATTTTAAATATATAGGTTATAAGAAGTTAAGGTTTAGTGAACAAATGTTATTCTATATAAACACAATCAACTAATACATATAAAGTTTGAGTATATGGGACCTAAATTTTTTCTTCTTATCTAAATTTAATATCTAAATTCTATAATAACTAACATAATACTAATTATACTAGTTATAAGCTCAATTTACACACTGGTTTTTATTAGATTATAAGCTAAAATAATACTTAAGACAAAAACACTGTCTTAGACACCTTCTTTATAATATATAATAAAGAGTTGTCATCTCTTTATTCTATCTCAACTATATAATATTTAAACTATTCTATAGTTGTAGATAAACTCTTATAACTCTTACAAGCTAGTTACTTCTAAGCTTAATACAATAACAACGATCTCTTACTTAAGTT
>Ga0160428_1002017_pt1 | contig 13353 bp, 10 predicted proteins | sample SolpanmetagenomM_FD_108198 | JGI IMG/M metagenome (GOLD analysis project Ga0160428, IMG submission 108198) | Solar panel surface microbial communities from Lawrence Berkeley National Laboratory, California, USA - M | ecosystem: Engineered > Built environment > Solar panel > Unclassified ... | reverse complement strand
GGACGCTCCCAACTGCTATCCCCGCTCCACCGGTAGGTGCGCGATAGTCGATAGGACAGGTCGGCATCGGTCCAGCCCTGCGGGTCCGGATGCAGGAGATCGAGATGTTCGCCGGAGCGCAGCCGCATCCAGATCGACACGGCGGTCATGACGACGACCCTATGTCCGGTCCCGCTCGTCGTTCCACCCGGGGCTTCGCTCCCGCATTTCGTCGCGCCAGGCGATCGGCGGCTGTCCTGGTCGAACGCTGCTCGATTGTCTCGATGCGTCTTACCATCGCAACCGCCCTCGATCTCCATGGCCCTGGGTCATCCGAGATTGATGATCTCGGCGAGGGGACCGATCCTGCCTGGGCTTTCAGGGCATCGTCCCAGTCTTTCCACCCAACCGGCGCGGCTCGCTCACTCGGCACGCCCGCCTCGGACGCCAGCTCGCCAATCCGAACCGCATACCGTTCACCGGCAGCATCGGCGTCGCCTGCAGCGATCACCCGTCCGCCTGGCCGCGTCGCGAGTGCCGCCAGCTCTTACTGCAAGCAGTGCAGCGTGGCGGGTCCCATGCCGCCTGCGGTGCCCACATAGAGAGTGTCGATGCGGCTTCCCTCGATCGCGGCAAAGGCCATTGCCTTGATCGGCGCCTCGAGCACGGCAAGTCGCGCGGGCGGCTCGGTGCCGAGTTGAAGCCGGAACAGCGTCTTGTCGCCGCCGGCCGAGAAGCCTCGGTAATTCGGACCACGCATCTCGATCCCGGTCAGATCTCCCGCGCCGTCTCGATGAGCGAACCAGGCGCTGCCGTAAGGGCCTTCGCGGACGTTGTCGGCTCGGCCGACAGCCGTGACGATCGCTGCAGGCAAACCCCTGGTCAGCACCAGGTAGCGCCAGCTATCCGAGCCCTCGCGCAGCTTCGCACGTGACGACCACCGCAGGGTGGGAGGCACGACGGGCTCGTCGCGGCCGCGGGCTCGTGGAGCGGCTGGGGGCATGCTTGGCGTCAGACCGATCAACTCACGCAACTCGCGCTTGACCTGGCCGAAGTTCAGCGATGGGTCGAGATGCTGGGTGAGCGAGAACACGTCACCCTTGGCGGTGCTGTTCGGATCCCACCAACCGTTTCCATCGTGGTTGACGATGATGATCTCGCCGGCGCCGCGGCGATATTTCGGGTTGGCGCGGCTACTCTCGCGCACGTCAAGCCTGAAGCCGCGCTTTTCCAGAAGAACAGGACAGCCGACGGCTTGGCGGATGTGTTCGATTTCGGGATCAGTATTCATGGAGAGCGGTTCCTGGTTGGGGCGCTCGGTCGACGCCGCGGTCTGCCCTTCGGCTGTTTCCGCGTCATCTCTCCTCGCTTCCCCAAACGCCGATCGCACCGCGAATGCGGGTCAATGGCGCCTCGGCGAGCACCCGCAGGGTGCGTCCATTGACGCGCGTGCAGCGAGGGCGATACGGCCAACTGATCCTCCTAGTCTCTTCACCTCTCAGGTTTGGATCCGCCGTTTGCGAACGGTGAGCGTAAATTTCTCGTCTGTGGATCGAAGGCGCCTTCTCGATGTAAGGGGTGGAGCTAAGAAGCCGTTGTTTTCACGGCTGCATGTCGCGTGTCCTTTGGGCGAAGCTATGACCTCTTGGTGTAGTAAGCCGAGACTTTGTTGCAAGAGTCAGCGGGCGGCCGCAGTTCGGCCATATCGCTTCATCGCTACGGGAGGCGGACGTACTCCGGTCGCCCGAGTTCGAGCATCCGGTTCAGTACATTGACGGCAATCGCGACCTCGGTCGCTCGACGCTGATCGGTGCGCGATCGAAGACCATCACCGATGACCCGTTTGAAGCGGCTGATGTCGGCCTCGACCAGCGCCCGCCAGTTGTAGCCAGCCGCCTTCTGCCAAACCCTGCGGCCGCGCTCGACTATAATCTGCAGGTGACGGTCTCGCGTGGTCGGCGCCGTCAGCGCGGTATCGCTCGGCACCGCGCTGGAGCGTGGTAGCACGATAACCGACGCCTCGGGATGACAGGCGGCGACTTTGCCATGGACGCCGTCCTGGTCGTAAGCACCGTCGGCAGTGAACGACGCAACTGGGCCATCCACCTGATCGAGCAGGGGGCCAACCTGCGAGGCATCATCGACATCGCTGGTGGTCAACGCCGCCGCTGCGATCTGTCCGGTGTCGGCGTCCACGGCGATGTGCAACTTGCGCCACGAACGCCGGCTCTTCGTGCCGTGCTTCTCGAGCGGCCATTCGCCCGAGCCGCAGAGCTTCAGTCCCGTGCTGTCGACCAGCAGGTGCACGGGGCCGGGACCCGGCCGAAGGCGAACCAAGTCCAGGCTCTCGGCCCGGCGACTCAAGGTTGTATGGTCCGGCACTGAGAGATCGAGGCCGAGCAAGGCGATGATGGAGCCGTTCAGCCCTTCGGTCTGGCGTAGGGCCAAACGGAACACCGACCGTAGCGTCAGCGCTGTTGCGATGGCCAGGGCCGAATAGCGCGACTGGCCGCCTCGCGTGGTTCGCGGCTCAGCCTTCCAGGCCGCGATCGCCGCGTCGGTAAACCACACCGTCAGGCTGCCGCGCTGACGCAGTGCCGCATCATAGGTGGCCGAGTTCGTGACGCGATGCCTCTGCTTTGGGATGTGATGGCGACGCTCGGCATTAGCTTTGAACGGCACGACAATTACCCCGAGCAGTGACGGGAACGACCCCCACACCATCCTACCTCAGCCAACGCGTTGGAGTCCGTGCACCAAAGTCGCGATGGCTTGCATGATACTTTCCGTTGATCAGTCCGACGCAGGCAGATCGCACCCAGAATAGTCCGGGGTCCAACAGGGAAGGGGTGAATTGGCGGTGTCCATATCAGCTGCTTTTGCCGCGGATGATCGGCAATATTAATGTGATCAGCGCCGCAACCAGGCAAAACGCGGATATTGGATGGGTGAAGAACACGGTCCAATCCCCGCCGGAACTCAACATCGCGCGCCGAAGGTTTGATTCAGTTAAATAACCCAGCACAAGAGCGAGCACGATGGGCGCCGGATGTATGTCGATCTTGTTCAACCCGTAGCCGACCACACCGAAGAACACGGTGATGTAGATGGCGAAAAGGTCGTTCATCGACGCATAACTTCCGAGCAGGCACATGGCGCCTACTAAGGCCGCGACGAGGCTTTTCGGCACCTGCGTCACCAGCACCCAGAACCGCACCCCGCCTAATCCGAGTGCGACCATGAACGGCATCGTCACTGCCATCGCAATGAATATCGAGAAAGGGATTTCAGGGTGGCGCTCGAACAGCAGCGGCCCTGGTTGCACACCGTGCAGCGTCAGAGCGCCGATCAGCACGGCCGTGCTGGCCGAGCCTGGAATGCCCAATGCAAGCATTGGGGCCAGCGCGCCGGGAACGGACGCGTTGGCCGCGCTCTCGGCCGCGATGAGGCCTTCGGGATTACCTTTACCGAATGTCTCGGGACTGCGCGACAGGCGTTTCTGTACCGCATAGGACACCATGGCGGAAATAGTCGCGCCATGGCCGGGGATCACGCTGACCACATAGCCCAGCAGCGTGCTGCGGATCAGTGGCAGCAGGTGTGGGCGCATCAAGCCGAACCCGCCGGAAACGCTCGGAACCTTCTTCACCGGCTCCGGCACATGATCAGCCGTTTCGATCATGGTGAACACGCCGGACAGCGCGAACAGTCCAATTAACGCCGGAAGAAACGGCACGCCGCTCAGCATGCTGTCGGTCAGCACATAGCGGGCGACGCCGTCGAGAGGGTCGGTGCCCACCACGCCGACGGCCAAACCAAAGAATAAGCCGATGAAGCCTTTCAGCATGGAGCCGCTGGCAAGTGAGGACACGAGGCTCAAGCCCAGTACCGCGAGGGCGAGATATTCCACCGGACCGAAGGCAAGCGCGAACGAGGCGATCCAGGTCGCCGTGACGATCAGGAGCAGCGTACTGGTGATCGATCCGAACGCAGCGCTGAGAATCGACATCGTCAGCGCCTGGCCAGCCTCGCCGCGCAATCGCATCGGATAGCCATCCAGCGCCGTAATTGCCGCCGCAGGCACCCCGGGCGTGTTAACGAGGATGGCGGGGATCGCGCCCGCGTATTCCGTTGCCATATACAGCGTGACCAGCAGGGTAATGGACACCACCGGCGACATCGCGAAGGTGAACGGCACCATCAGCGCGATGCCGATGCTGGACGTGAGGCCAGGCAGGCTGCCGACCGTGTAACCAACGATCACGCCAAGGGCGAGGCCGATTACCACGTCCCAGCCAGCCATGGCCGAAAGGGCCTGAGCGAAACCATGTAGCATCGGGGCGCTCAAGGCAGCGGAATGCCAAGGGCCATCTGGAACATGACCTTGGCGAACAGGAGAAACCCGGCGACGCTGGCGAGAATGCCGATCGGCTTGCGCATGCCGGCCAGGAAAAGGAATGGCGGCATCCAAAGCACCGTCGCAAGGTAGTAGCCGAGCGCGCCGATGAGCGGCGGATACACACAGACGAGCACGATCGCGGCGACCACCTGGACCGGCCTCGACACCTCGATGCTTCCGCCTGAACGGGATAGAGCGCCCCGGACCGATTGGATCAGCAGCACCAAGCAGCACAGCGCAAGCAGCGCCGCGACGAGGCGCGGAAAGGTATCGGGGCCAAGCCCGCCGCCACCGACGGCATCGATGTCGGCCGCGCCGATCCAGAGCCAAGCCGCCAGCGCGATGAGCAGCAACGCCCCTGTCCCGTTGGCCAGCGGAGCCGAGATCGCCGCCACCCGCGTGGCCGTGGAATCCACCCCAGGCCCCTGCCGGGCCTCGACCAGCTTGGTGCTCATCGGCTCATTCCGAGGCGCTTGAGCCAGTCGATTGTCACGGTGTTCTGCTCGTGCGCGAATTTGGTGAAATCTGCCGGTCCCTTGAAGTCGTATTCCAGCGAGGATGTCCTCATGTAGTCCTGCAGCGCCGGAGACTTCAGCGCCGTTTCGATCTGACCCGCCAACCGCTGCTTCACCGCGTCCGGCATGCCCTTGGGGCCGATGACGCCGCGCCACTGTTCCCAGCTATTGGCAACCGTGATCCCCTGCTCCTTGAGCGTCGGAGCCTCCGGCACCTCCCCAAGCCGCTTGTCCGCCATCACCCCGATCACGCGCAACTGGCCGGCGGTAACGTAATCCTTCACCAGATCGACATACGCGATGGTTACCGCACCGTGGCCGCCGAGCACCGCGGTCACGCCGTCTCCTACGCTGTCGTAAGGAACCCAGTTCACGCTGTCCGACGGCAGCCCGGCGGCGTGCATGAACATCTCCCAAGCGATATGGCTGCCGGAGCCACGGACGAAACCGGCCACCACCAGCTTGGACGAGCCAGTCTTCACCGCAGAGACCAGATCGGTCATCGACTTCACCGGGCTGTCGCTTCGGACGACAAAGATATACGGCTCGTAGACCAGCTTCGCGATCCAGTCGAAGCTGTCGACATTGTAGCTGCGCAGCGTTTGGTTGAACGCGGCGATGTGCGTGTTGGTAACGGAACCGATCGTGGTTCCGTCCGGGCTGGCGCGCTTGATCTCAGCCAACTGCGATGCGCCCCGGCCCCCCGGCCGGTTCTCTACGACGAAGGCCTGTCCGGTCTGCTTCTGCAGTTCGATGGCAAGCTTGCGCGCCATAACGTCGGTGGCACCGCCAGGCGAGACGTGCAGCAAGTAGCGAACCGGCTGATCCGCGGCATGAGCAGCCGCCAGCGTCGCAGTGGCGAGCAGCAGAGCGATGATGAAATGGATGTGCCGCACGGGCCTCTTCCCCCCAAACCTGCACGGCTATCGCTGCCGCCTTGGAAGAAACGCTAGTCCGTAACGGAGAGGGGCGCTAGAGGTTTTGAACCTTACGTTCATTATGCGGACCTTGGCGGCGCACCGGAAGCGGCGCCGCGGTGTTCGCATCCGGTTGCGGCAGCCCGGCTTGCAGTGTCTGGCAGGCTGCTAATACGGCCCCGAGAGCCTCCTGTTGTCGCTGCAGATCGAAACGGGAAATCGGGCCCGAGACGACGACTGCGCCGATCAGCCCGCCGCTGCCATCGAGCACCGGGGCCGCGACCGAGGCGGTGTCCGGCTCGCGTCCGCCGGCCGCCAGATGTCCGGCCTCTCGGATTGACGCCATTTCTGCCCCTGAAGCACCGGAGAACGCGAGCAGCACCCGGCCGACCACCCCTTCGCTCAAGCCGAGGCGCGCACCTTCGTCCACATGGTGGCGGATGCTGTGGCGGGAGTTCTCCCGGATCAAGCAAACTCGCTCGGCACCTTCCCGCACATAGAACGACGCACTTTCGCCGGTGCTGTCGCGCAGGGCGCCGATGATCGGCCGGACGATGTCCTCGAAGCCGAATTGCTGTCGATAGACCTGGCCCAGTTGCCAAATCCGGCGACCGAGCCGGTAGACCATGTGACGGTCACGATCCAGGAACCCGGCACCCTGCAGAGTCGCGCACAACCGCACCGCCGTCGCCTTGTTCAACTCCGTCAGTCGCGTGATGTGCGCCAACGTCAGACCGGACGGCGCACCGGCGACCGTCTCCAATACCTGGAGCGCCTTGCGCACCGTAGACGACGTGTTGCTCGCGTCTTGGTTCAATAGTTGATCCATTGTGTCAGTATATGATACCGGCCGATCCAAGTCACGGCGGACCGCCGGGGCAACGGGGAACACGCATGGATCACGACCTCACCGCTCCAGACCGTCTCGTCCGCACCCTGCACCTGCGCCGAGTCCGCGTGTCTCTGCATACGCCATATCGCTTGTCTTACCGCACGTTCGAGGAATTCGAACCCTTTCTGCTAGAGGCGCGGGATGCCGATGGGCGGCTGGGGATCGGCGAGGCGCACATCTCACCGGGGTCGAGCAAGGAAACGCGCGAAGGCGGCTGGGCCTTTTGCACCGCGATGCTGCCTTCCCTGCTCGGCCTACCCGTCGCTGAGGCGCGAAGGCGCGTGCTGGCCGAGGCGCCCCGCAGCCCGGCGGCTGCCTCCGCTATCGTCACCGCTTTGGAAATGCTGGGCGGCCATGTCTGCCTGGCGCCGCCGCATGCCGTGCACCAGACATTGTTGGCGCCCATGGCGGCGACCGAGCCGGCCGCAATCGACGCCGAGATGGAACAATGGGTCGCTGCCGGCTACCGCACGCTGAAGATCAAGGTCGGCAAGGACCCTGCGGCCGATCTTGAGCGGGTCCGTGCCATCCAGCGCGCGAGCGGGGGCCGGGTTTCCTTGCGGCTGGATGCGAACCGCGGTTTCGACCGCGAACGGGCGTTGACCTTCGCGGCCGGACTGGACCCGACGGGGATCGAGCTGTTCGAGCAGCCTTGCCTGACCGAGGCGTGGGACGACAACGCGGCGGTGGCGAGCAACTGCCCGGTGCCGCTGATGCTGGATGAGCCAATCTGCAGCTTGGCGGACATCCGGCGCGCCGGCGAGATCGCGAATGTCGGCTTCTGCAAGATCAAGCTGAAGCGGTTCTCGGGTCTTGGACGCCTGATTGAAGCATTGGAGGAGATCCGCACGAACGGCATGGGCGCGGTTCTGGGTGACGGGCTCGGGGCGGATGTGTCGGGCTGGATGGAGGCCATGGCCGGGGCTGGGCGCATCCACGGGGCCGGTGAGTTCAACGGCTTCCAGAAGCTAAACCTGGGACTGCTGGCCGAGCCACTCCCCGCTCAAGGTCCAGCGATGGATATCCCGACCGGCTACGTGCCGCTATTGGATATCGCCTCCGTTGCGGGTCGTACGGAGGCCGAGTTCGCCGTCTGAGCCGCTTCGGCGAGCAGGAACGGCATCAGGCCGCCAGCAAGCCAGAACGCTTCCTCTTCCGCGGTCTCGATCTGCGCCACTAAGCTCGGTCCCGATGCTCCATCGACCAAGCAGGGTACCGGACTGCCTGGCCCGGACACGCCAGACAAGTTGAGATCGAGTACCTCGATGCCCGTCCAGCCGAGGCCAGCCCAGGACTGGCCCGGCGGAAAAGCCAGCGGCAAGACGCCCATCGCGAGCAGGTTGGAGCGGTGGATGCGCTCGAAGCTTTCCGCGATTACGGCTTTGACGCCCAAGAAGCGGGTGCTTTTTGCAGCATCGTCTCGCGATGAACCGGTGCCGTAGTTCCGCCCGGCGACGATGACCAGCCCGACGGCTTCCGCCTGGTAAAGCGCCGATGCGTCCTGGATGCGCATGACGGTCCCTTGTGGCCAGTGTCGTGTCATGCCGGCGGCTTCGCGGGAGACGATTTCATTGCGCAGGGCGCGGTTGGTGAAGGCGCCCAGCAGCATCGCGCGCCAATTGCCCCGGCGCGCGCCGAAGCTGTGCAGGCGGTCAGGCGCCACGCCCAAGCCGAGCAGGTACTGACCCGCCGGGCTTTCGGCGCGGATGGCTGACGCGGGCGAGATGTGGTCGGTGGTTACGTTGTCACCGAACAGGCCGAGGATGCGCAGCCCTTCCAGACGGCGGGGCGGGACAGCGGCCTCGATCGGTGGGCGCTGCACGGTGGCCGGATCGAGCAACCAGGGCGATGGTGTGGAGGGTGGCTGGATCTCGCTCCATCCCGCGCGGATCTGGCTGGACCCGGTGCCGTGCGAGCCGAGGGCGACTGCCTCGGTGATGTCTGTCTCCGACGGCCAGATATCCTCAAGGCGGACGGGGTTCCCGTCCGATCCGATACCGAGCGGTTCGGCCGACAAGTCGACCATCATCGAACCGGCGAGCGCATAGGCGACGACCAGCGCCGGCGACGCCAGGAAGTTGGCGGGGATGTCGGGGTGTACGCGGTTGGCGAAGTTCCGGTTGCCGGACAACACCGCCGCGACCGGCCGCTTGGCATCGACCAACTGGGCGGCTACCGCGGGCTGCAGCGGGCCGGCATTGCCGATGCAGGTGGTGCAGCCGAAACCGACGATGCCGAACCCCAACCGCTCCAGCGGCGCATCGAGACCGCTGCGCTGCAACTCGACCGCCACCGCCCGGCTGCCCGGGGCGAAGGACGTCTTGACCCAGGGTTTGACCGACAACCCCGCCGCCACCGCGTTGCGGGCCAGCAGCCCGGCCGCCGCGATGCTGTAGGGATTTGCCGTGTTCGTGCAGCTTGTGATGGCGGCGAGCACTACATCGCCGGGTCGCACCGCCGCATCGGCCAGATCGCCGGAGTTGCCAGCCAGCGAGCGACCCACCTGAGCGCCTTGCGAGAGCGTCAGGTGCTGATCGGGTCGCGCCGGCCCGGCCAGGCTAGGTCCCACTGCGCCGAGATCGAACTCGATCACCTCCGTGAAGCTCGGCTCCGCCGGCGTTCCCGCGCCCCGCCACAGGCCCTGGGCGCGGCAATACGCCTCGACGAGTTCGATCTGCGCCGGGCTGCGCCCGGTCCGGCGGAGATAGGCCAGCGTTTCCTCGTCCACTGGGAAGAACAGGCAGGTCGCCCCGCTTTCTGGCGCCATATTGGCGACCGTGGCCCGGTGTGCCGCTGGCAGCGTGGCCAGGCCTGGGCCGCAGAACTCGACGAACCGGCCGACCACGCCATGCTCGCGCAGCCGGTGCACCAGAGAGAGCACCAGGTCGGTGGCCGTGGCGATGGCCGGCAAGTGTCCCAAGAGGCGAACGCCCACCACCTCGGGCAGCATCATCGTCACGGTATTGCCCAGCAGGGCCGAAAGGGCTTCCAAGCCGCCCACGCCCCAACCGAGCACGCCCAGGCCGCCGACCATCGTCGTGTGGCTGTCTGCGCCCAGGACCTTGTCCGGCCGCAGCAAGGGAGGGCCACCGCTGATGCCCGGTACCGTTTCCACCACGGTGCAGAGCTGTTCCATGTTGATCTGGTGGCAGATGCCGGAGCCCGGCGGGAACAGGCGTAGACCAGGGAACGTCCGCTCGGCCCATTTTAGGAAGCCGAAACGCTCTCGATTGCGCCGCATCTCGGCAGCTTCGTTCAACGCGGCCGCCTCCGGCTGGGCCGCGACATCGACTACCAGCGAGTGGTCAATCACAAGGTCGGCGGGGATCTCGCAGCCGAAGCGGTCTCGACTCAATCCGAGTGCTGCCGCCTCGTCCTGCAACGCCGCAAGGTCCACCAGTACCGGGATACCGGTGTAGTCCTGGAGCAGCACGCGCGACGGCCGGAACGGCACCGTCAGTGCGGCCTGTCGCGGCCAGCCGTGCAGCGCCTCCAGCGTCTCGGGAGGAAAGCGGAACCCCGATTGCCGCAGCATGTCTTCCAGAAGGATTGCGATCGAGGCGGGCAATCGCTCCGGACCGCCGACGCCGGCCAGAGCCGTACGCAGACAGGCGAATTCGTAGGTCGCTGCCCCGACCTGAAGCGCGCGTCGGGCCCCGGCATCTTGCGCTATTTGAACCATTGGTTCAAATTCTTCGACATGGGCGCGCGTGTCAACGTGAGACGCCGAGGGAGGCACATCGATGTCGGACAGCACAGGCAGCAAGGCGGGGGACCGCCGGATCCATCTCAACCTGTTCATCCATGGCAGAGGCCACCACGAGGCGGCTTGGCGGCACCCCACCGCCTCCCCTTTGCCGCTGACCGACATCGGCTATTTCCAGCAGCTCGCACGCCGCGCCGAAGCGGGGTTGTTCGACAGCATCTTTCTCGCCGACCAGCTCGCACTCCCCGATGACGTGGCCAATGCGCCGCGCAACTGGCTCGAGCCGATCACGGCGCTCGCGGCGCTGGCGGCTTCCACGGACCGGATCGGCCTCATCGGCACCTGCTCGACCACCTATACCGAGCCCTACAACCTGGCGCGCATGTTCGCGTCGCTGGATCATATCAGCCACGGTCGGGTCGGCTGGAACATCGTGACGTCGTGGCTAGCGACAGCGGCGCAGAATTACGGCGGCGAAGGCCAGATGGGTCATGCCGAGCGCTACGCCAAAGCCGACGAGTTCATGGCAGTCGTCACGGCGCTCTGGGACAGTTGGGATGATGGGATCATCGCGGACGACCGCGCCACGGGCCGCTACGCCGACCGGACGGGCATCCGCGCCATCGATCATTCAGGCTCCAATTACAGGGTCGGCGGCGCGCTCAACATGCCGCGCGGGCCGCAAGGCCGCCCCGTTTTCGTGCAGGCCGGGTCGTCCGAGTCCGGCCGCAACTTCGCCGCGCGCTACGCCGAGGCGGTGTTCACGGCGCAGATGGAAAAGTCGACCGCGCAGGAGTTCTACACCGATCTGAAGGCTCGGGCGGCTGCCGTCGGCCGCGCCGCCGACCAGGTGATCGTGCTGCCTGGCTTGTCTCCCATCGTGTGTTCAACCGAACGGGAGGCGGAGCGGCTCTGGGAGGAACTGTCGGATCTGTCGGACGTCGAGGTCGGTCGCAAACGCCTGTCTGGTCGGTTCGGTGGCCACGATTTCAGCGCTTTGCCGCTCGACCGCCCGCTCACCGCGGCCGATTTCCCCAATCCAGCCACGGTCCAAGCCGCCCGGAGCCGCACGGAGGTGATCGTCGGATTGGCGCTGCGCGAGAACATGACCCTGCGCCAGCTGCTGCGCTACCTCGCCGGTGCACGCGGCCACTTCGTGACGCTCGGAACGCCGGAGAAGATCGCCGACTTGATGCAGGACTGGTTCAACACGGGAGCGGCGGACGGCTTCAACCTCATGCCGCCGGTGCTGCCGACCATGCTCGACACGTTCATCGAGCAGGTAGTTCCAATCCTGCAGCAGCGTGGGCTGTTCCGCACCGCCTATGAGGGACCGACGCTGCGTGACCAATACGGCTTGCATCGCCCCCCGGTCGTCCGGGAGCCTGTATCAGTTGCTGCGCAGTGAACGATGGCTCGCTCGCATCCGGAGATCCGACGCAACCGTCTCTCATCGCGATTTCCGGAAGCCCGTCGCCCAATTCCAGAACCGCCCGCCTCGCCGAACTCGTGCTACGGCAAGTAGCCGGGAACGACAGCGCACGCCATTATCGGGTCAGTTCCGTTCCCCGCCGCACTGCTGAAGGGAGACCTGCAGGACCCGGTTCTGGCCGAGATGGTCGACGCGGTCGCCAATGCCCACGGCCTCATCATCGCGACACCCATCTTCAAGGCGTCCTATTCTGGTCTGCTCAAAGTCTTCCTCGATGCACTGCCGCAGTTCGCCCTGGCCGGCTGCGCCGTCATGCCGATCGCGACCGGCGGTAGCTTGGCGCATGCTTTGGCTCTCGATTACGCACTCAGGCCGGTCCTGCAATCGATGGGCGCGCGGCACGTGATCCAAAGCCATCTGGTCGTCGAGCAGCACATGACGATCGTCGCGGGCCGTTTGCAATTGGACGAAGCGAGTTCGGAGCCGTTGCGTTACGCAATCGAGCATTTCCGGCATACGCTAACGACGGACCCCAAGGCTCGCAACTTGGGCCATCCCAGGCCTTCGTAGGAGGAACGTTTTAGAGGGTGTCAGAAACGCCTGACGCCCTCGGTAACGACGACGAGCGCGGCATGAGCGGCACGACGAGCGGTTTCTACACGGATCTGAACGAGGCGCAAGATCGCGCTCAATCTCATTAACCGCGATCAAGCATCCAAGACAAGCAAGCGGGGTAGACGAAAGCAAGCCGTTTGAGACGATAACTATATGCTCCAGTTGCTCCGTATATAGCACGCGATCAGAGAGTGAATCTCATGCGTTGCCCCTGCGATGACTGGTTCGGGCCGATGGCGGCCGAAGGTCTGTTGCTAAATTGGTAACTTTCGATACGTCGCAAATGTCAGCAACTTAAATCTTTGGCTTGTTCTGAGGCCCGACGATGGCATGATATCAGCCAAAATTACGGCGGCGACGTCTCGTGACACGAGCGATTCTCGAAGTTGGGAGCTTTTCTAATACAGAAGATCGCTTCAGAAAGCAGAGATGTTGCAAACCAGTTTCTGCTGATCAAGATACATTGTTGAGCCAAGCCAACATGATGGCAGCAGCTAATTCCGGCATCTCTTCGGCAATTCGATGCCCGCCACCGTTAATTTCGTGCAATGTGACGCGTGTCGGATAGTCGCGGTGCAGGCTACGCCCATTCTCCGGCGGGGCGAGGACATCTCTGTCGCCTTGGATCACCAACATGGGCGCTGAGCCGCCCGACCACCATACGTCGCGTGGACCCTCATCGTGCTGAGCCCGCAACGCGTCTGCGGAGACCGCGTCGAGCCGCATGTCTGACCCGGCGATACTGCAACCCGGGCTGAACAGAACCGCCCGCGCCGCCGCCTCGCGGGCCCCCATCGGCGCCGTCCGATCCTGCGTCAGGCGCAGGGCCGCCAGCGCTTCGGGGCTTGGCGGATAGCGGCCACCAGCAGCCATCAGCACCAGCGCGCGCACCAGGTCC
>Ga0160428_1002016_pt1 | contig 13362 bp, 14 predicted proteins | sample SolpanmetagenomM_FD_108198 | JGI IMG/M metagenome (GOLD analysis project Ga0160428, IMG submission 108198) | Solar panel surface microbial communities from Lawrence Berkeley National Laboratory, California, USA - M | ecosystem: Engineered > Built environment > Solar panel > Unclassified ... | reverse complement strand
TCAGCAGCGGGCTGGAGCCCGTGACACTCCAATCGACGGCACGGATAGCAGCTTGACCAACGCGACCTCCCTTGCATCGCCACCCGCCTCCTCGATCGCCTTCCCATTGCTCGCGGTCACCCTGTTCCTGTTTTTCGTGTCGGCCAGTGTGCCTTCCCCCTTGTTCGTCGTGTTTCAAGGGCGGTGACGGTGCTGGACAACGTTGCCATCGCCCCCCGCCGCCTGCTGGGCATCTCCCGTGCCCAAGCGGTGGAGAAGGCTCGGGGTCTGTTGGCACGGGTAGGACTAGCGGCGAAGGCGGAAGATTATCCCCTCAGCCTCTCCGGCGGGCAGAAACAGCGCGTGGCCATCGCCCGCGCCCTGGCGATGGAGCCGGAGGCGATGCTGTTCGACGAGCCGACCTCCGCTCTTGATCCCGAACTGGTGGGTGAGGTCCTGGCAGTGATGAAAGCGCTGGCGCGCGACGGAATGACGATGATGATCGTGACCCATGAGATGGGCTTTGCGCGCGAGGTTGCAGACCGCGTGGTGATGATGGATGCGGGCCGTATCATCGAGAGCGGGCCGCCCGAAGAAATCTTCTTCACGCCGAGAGAGGAGCGTACGCGCGGTTTCCTCCAGGCCGTGCTCGGCCAAAAGGGTACGTCATGAAGATCCACTTCGGCGCGGCACTGCTGCCGGAGGGGTGGGCGCGCGACACGACCCTGACGGTCCGGGACGGCCGGATTGCTGCGGTGGAGACGGGTGTTCCAGCCTCCCCAGACGCAGCTGTCCACGCGATCGGCATGCCCGGCTTATCCAACCTACATTCCCACGCTTTCCAACGCGCCATCGCCGGCCGCGCGGAGCGACGCGGCCCGGGCGAGGACAGCTTCTGGTCCTGGCGCGACGTGATGTATCGCGCCCTCGGCGTGATGACGCCCGAAGCGGTGGAGGCAATCACCGCGCTTGCCTATGTCGAGATGCTGGAGTCCGGATTCACCCGTGTCGGCGAGTTCCACTACTTGCATCATGCGCCGGATGGCACGTCCTATGACGAACCAGCGGAGATGGCGTTCCGCGTCGCGGCCGCTGCGGCGGCCACAGGCATCCGGCTTACTCTCTTACCCGTCTTCTACGCTCATGCCGGCTTCGGTGGCCTTTCCCCTACGCTTGGGCAGCGCCGCTTTGTCAGTAGTCTCGATGGCTTCGCGCGACTGCTGGAGGGTAGCGCGCGCGCCATTGCGCCGCTGGACGGCGCAGCTCTCGGCGTCGCCCCGCACAGCCTGCGTGCCGTGACACCGGAGGAGCTGGCAGCAGTGGCGGCGATGCGGCCCGGCCATCCCTTGCACATCCACGCCGCCGAACAAACCCGCGAGGTGGAGGACTGCTTAACTTGGAGCGGCGCCCGCCCAGTGCAGTGGCTGCTGGACCACACCGAAATCGACCGGCACTGGTGCCTGATCCACGCGACGCACATGCTGCCGGAAGAAACGGCGCGCCTGGCGCATAGCGGCGCCACAGCAGGCCTTTGTCCGGTGACAGAGGCCAACCTTGGCGACGGAGTCTTCGATGCCGAGGGATGGCAGGTAGCCGGCGGCACCTGGGGCGTGGGCACGGACTCCAACGTTTCGATCGCCGCGAACGGCGAGCTTCGGATGCTGGAATACGGCCAGCGCCTAGTCAGGCGCGGTCGCAACCTTATGGCTTCCGCGCCGGGCCGGTCCACGGGCCACGATATGTTCGGGGCAGCCCTGACCGGCGGCGCGCGTGCTCTGGGCGAGGCCATCCCTGCACTGCGCCCCGGCGCCCCGGCAGACATCATTGCCCTGCGCGGCGGTCCTGACGGTGACGAGGCATTGGATGGCTGGATCTTCGCGGCCGAGGATCGCGGGGTTGAGGCCGTATGGTGTGCCGGTCGGTTGGTGGTGCGGGATGGCCGGCATGTAGCTCGGGATGCTGTGGCCTTGACCTATGAGGCAGCTACACGATGCCTACTCTAACTGCAGTAGGTTTGAACCTTAAACGACTGGACACTGTTGGCGAAGCTGGGCGGCGAGCGCGGCGATGTGTGAAGTAAGGGTCGGGGCAAGCGGGCGTTCGCTAAACCACGCAGCAATGCGCTCGAGGTCCTGACCATCCCCGATCGAGTGGTCCGGGCAAAATGTTAGTGCAGCACGGTTGCGGGCGACTGATATGGTCCAGTTGAACGGGGGCGGCCATGCGGCATGGTGGGCATGCCTGAGGACGTTGCGGCTGTCGTTGCGTTCCTGCTGTCGCCGCAGGCCGCGCACGTCAACGGAGCAACTTGGACGGTCGACGCCGCGTCTACTAGGGCTTGAAACCGCTGGTCCTATCTCCGGAAGAGCCCAAGTTCATTCGTGTCAGCAGGTAGGCCCAAATTTTCTCACGGCAGAGGGTCTTGCGGAAGAATCGCCGAGCCGCTGACGCCTCCCGCCGGGTTGAGAGCGGGAAGTCGATCGTCCGGCCCAGGTTGTCGACAACGCAGTATAGGTAGGTCCAAACACCCCGGACCTTGATGTAGGTTTCATCCACCCCCACGACCCGTTGCATGGTCGCAAATGCTACCCAGTCCGTCGATCCAGCGTGGGAGCGTAACCCTGCACCTAGCGGAACAGAGGCGTATGGTTCACCTCGACATTGCGATTGGACAGCATGGAGGCGAGATCGCGGAAGCTGATCGAGAACGCCAGATAGCAGCGCAGCGCTCATAAGATGACCTCGGAGGTGGAGTGACGGCCCTTGAACGACCCAGCACGCCGTTTCGTCATTACGCCCACCCGCCAACTTGCCCCGACTTTCTACCTCCTCCCACGGTTTGCAACAGAACAGGCATATCGCAGCTATGCATGAGAGTGTGGTCGCAGGCTGGCGTCATCGACGCACCTGATCCAGAAAGCGTGCGTTGACAGTCTCAACACGTTGAGGCCAACCTTTCCGCAACTACTGAATCTGCCGGTGCAACAAGGGGAGATCGCAATGGATAACAAAGGAACTCGTCGAAAGTTTGTGGTTGGCACGACGGTAGCTGCCACTCTTCTCGCGACAGTTCAGGAAGTAAAAGCCTCATCTAGCTCAACATCAACTAACGGTATCAAAACCGTTTCTTTGCTTCAGCGTAAAGCCGGCCTAAGTCATGAGGAATTTGTGCAACATTGGACGATGGTACACGCGCCAATTGCATACGATTGTCCCGGAGTTAGTCGTTATACTCTGACAATCATCAAATCGGCTTCGCATCGAAGCGACGTGGCACCCTTGGAAGCGGAATTTGATGGGATCGCCGAATTGTACTTCGAAAATCAGGCTGCTCTTGATGCTTACCGTGCCTCTCCCGTCACCAAGAAGCTCCGCGATGACGGTGCAACTTTCATAGGCCGCGAACTCGATATGGTTGCAGAAGAGAGAGTCGTCCTGCCCCGCAGTTGATTTGTGCCAAGCCGGTCATGGTACCATTTTAAGAGGGCTCCTCGCGGGTCGGTAAAAAGTCCTACAAGGGCGTTGAACCGTGAAGCCTGGAGTAAATATGGCGCAAGTCTCGAGGCGTTCGCCTAAATCTGTCGAGGGTGACCTGTCCATTCGCGACTTGGTCTCTTACCGTCTCGCACGTACGGCGAGCCTGATGTCGCGCGGCGCCTCACTCCGCTATCGCCGTGAGTTCGATGTCAGCCTTGGGGAATGGCGTGCACTGGCGTTGCTGGCTAGTGGGGCACCGTCGTCATTGATGCAATTGGCCCATGCTGCTGGCCTCGACAAAGCCCAGATCAGTCGAGTGGTTTCGTCGCTGGTCGCACGTGGCTTAGTATTGCGGGAGCTCTCCTCTGGTTCCGGACGCTCGGTGCGCCTTAGCCTTAGTGGAACGGGACAGGCTCTATATCGATCTCTCATTGCAGCGGCTGCGGAGCGGGATCGTGCATTTCGATCCGTACTGTCTGATCAGGAGTTGGTGGTGTTCGAAGCCGTGTTGGAGAAGCTTGTCAGGCAAGCTCGTGTGTTTATCGAAGCTGAATCAGTGCAAGGCGAGGACGACGTGTGACGTTGTCACGCACTATGGATCCTGAACAAATGGAATTCCCTCGCGGCTGAGATCCCATATCGTGCGCGCTGAGCCGGTCTCCTGCTCTTCCAATACGTGTCCGGCCAGACCTCCGGCACGTGACACCACGGCCATGGCGCGCATGATGGACACAGGAATGCCGATTTCCAGCAACAATGCAGCGATGGCCCCGGTTGCATTGATCGTCACATGCCGTCCGGCCGCGTCATCCACCGCTGCACCGAATGTTCGAAGAAGCGGCACGAATCGCCGATCCAGCCCCGCCTCGGCCGCGATCTGAAACAGGCGAGGCGTGCGTGGATCTTCCGGACGATGGGTACGGTGCCCGAAGCCGGGAACTGGGCTCCGCGTGCTTCGGTGCCGAGTTGCGACGTCGGCAAAGAAGGCGGCGGCGTCAGGCATTTCCGAAGCCTGGGCAAGCAACCGGGCGCAACCTTCCATCGTTCCGGCGAACACGTTGCCGATGGCCATCAGCCCAGCCCCATCGCCACTTGGATCTGGTCCGGCAGGCTGTCCGCCATTAATCGTGTGACCAGCGTGCTGGGATTGATTCCATGCTCCATGAGGGTGACTAGACAGGCGTCTAGCACCCGTGTCTCCGGCGGTTCAGGCATCCGGTGGCACACGAGGAGAAAAAGCATCTCGGTGAATGTGTGACGGCCCACAAGGTCTTCGACTAGGTCATGCCCACGCACCGTGATGCTGGTGGCGTCGGATGTCGCGATCCTAGTGTGGGTCATGCCTCGACCGGCATACGGCGAACGGCGTCGAGGTACTCTTGGGCGATCCGGTGAACCAGGTCCCCGGCTGGCAATAGATCGTCCACCAGTCCCGCGGCCTGTCCGGCCTCCACCTTGCCCTCCATCATGTCGCCGTCCAAGGCGGCCATCTTCAAGGTAGAGGCAGCGAAAGTGGTTTTGCGGTCGTCCATCGCTGCACCTGCAGCTTCGAGGGCCCCCATTCTGGCGGTGAAGGGGTTCGCCAGTGCCCGGATCATGCCGAGACCATGCCCCACGGTACGCGTATCACTGACCGCCGCGTCCAGCACGGCCTGCTTGTAGGCAAGATGCACGCTTGCCTCAGGCGTGGCGATGAACCGTGTGCCGAAATTGGCCGCTCCTGCGCCCAGCGCCAGGGCCGCAGCCAGTCCGGCACCATCGGCGAAGCCGCCAGATGCGATTAGCGGGATGCGGCCGCCTAATGCCCTCACAACGGCGCGCAACGTGACCAAGGTGGACACCAAGTCGCCGGGCGGATGACCACCGGCTTCGCCGCCCACGACGATCAGCGCGTCCACCCCAGCTTCGGCCGCCTTGACGGCGTGTTCGATGCCGGCGACGACATGGATGCAGAGCGTTCCGATCGCTCGGAAGCGTTCAAGGTAGCGCTTCGGGCCACCCTGGGATGCTACCAAGATTGGAATGCGCCGCTGCTCCAAGAGATCTAGAATCTCGTCTGCACCCTGACGATACAGCGGCATATTGACGGCAAAGGGCTTGTCCGTTCCATCCCGGACCTCATCAATGGCAAGTGCTAGGTCGGCATGCCGCATTGGCCCGGCGGCGATTACGCCAAGGCCGCCAGCCCGGGCCACAGCCAATGGCAAGGCGGAGCAGGACGAAGCCCAGGACATGCCCGCCTGCGCGATCGGCAAATCGATCCCGAGCAGCTTTGTCACGTCGGTCTCGATCCTCATGACGCAACGTCCAGCAGGCGCTTGGCATGGGCGGCCAGCGCTTTCTTCTGGATCTTGGAACTTGCAGTCATGCCAATCGACTCGAAGTCATCGACGACCCATACATGCCGCGGCACCTTGAACCCGGCCAGCCGCTCCTTGCACCAGGCGATAATTGCTTCCGGTTCACAATCAGCGTCTTCGTTCGGGATCACGAAAGCGGCCACAATCTCCATCAGCCGCGGATCGGGGATGCCAATTACTGCAGCCTGACGGATGGCGGGATGGCGGTGCAGCAAATTTTCTATTTCAGCAGGCGACACGTTCTCGCCACCAACGCGCACGATGTCGGTCAAACGACCCAGGAAACGCAACCGTCCTTCCTCGTCCAGCACGCCTTGGTCGCCGGTTGCAAGCCAGCCGTCAGGACTGAGTGCCTTGGCAGTTTCGATCGGCTTGTCAAAGTAGCCGCGCATGACGTTCCAGCCTCGCACCATGATTTCGCCCGCCACGCCAATGGGACACGTAGTGAGGCCATCTGCATCGCGGATCTGAACATCAACGCCGGGTTGCGGACGCATGCGGGAGGTGACGCGCACCTCTGCCGGCTCCCACCAGCAGGACTGCGCCACATTGGGTGAAGCTTCTGACTGACCATACCCCGCTACGCACTCGGTAGCGCCCAGCTCCGTCATCACCCGGCGCATCACGGCCTCGGACGCGGCTACCCAGGCTCCGCGCAGTGTCAGGCGCCGCTGCTTCACCGTGGGATGGTTCAGCAGCATCAACGCCATGGTGTCGTTACCGGAGAAGTGGGTACAGCGCTCGGTCTCCATGAGGCTCAGCGCTTCCTCGGGCTCGAAGCGATCCATGGTGACCAGCGTAACGACGTGCTGCAGGGCGGACAGCACGGACAGCGTGCTGCCGGCGACATGAAAGAAGGGCCGGGCGGAATGGTAGCGATCCGCGACACGGAAACCGATACGACCGCCAGAGAACCAGGCATTCCCGAGCATATTGCGATGGGTGAGCATCACGCCCTTTGGGAAGGACGTCGTGCCTGAGGTGTACTGGATCAGCAGCACGTCATCGGCACTGCAGTTCGACGGCACCGTTCCGCCCGCCGTCGCGCAGAACGCCTCAATACCGATCGCGCCCTTCGGCACGTCGTCACCCAGTATGACGATGCGGCGCAAATCTGGCAGTGCTGAGCCTGGGAGCCTCGTGTCAATCTCAGGCAAGATACTACGGAGCATTGATACGAAGTCGATTTTGAGAAAGCGATCGGCCATGAACAGAGTGGTCACGCGGGACTGGCGCAGCGCGTACTCCATCTCCTCGGCACGGAACCGCGTGTTGACCGGAACAGTAACGGCACCAAGAGAGCCAATCGCAAGGAACAGCGACACCCAGCGCACGCTATTGCCCAAGCACAGGCCAACATGATCGCCACGCTGGACCCCGGAGGTGGCTAAGGCAGCCCGCAGCCGGGTCACTTCCGCATCCAGTTCGGCGTAGGTCATCCGGCCATCGGAGGCGACGACGGCCTCGATCTCTGGCGCAGTGGCCAGGGCACGGGCAAGGCTGTCCGCGACCGTCACCGGGCACATGGCTTCAAGGTTCATGTTAATTCTCCACTCGCCCATCCGCCTTGCCGACCGACGCGGCGAAGCCTTCGATGCCTTTGCGCCAGCCACCATCGGCCAGCAACCGCTCGATCTGCGCCAGCTCGATCCGTACTCCGGTGGCCAGGGCCACCTCCTCCCCCAGTTCGACCGCCTGCTTAGTGAGTGCCATCGCCAGGGGCGGCGCTTTTGCGATGGCTGCGGCCACCGCCTCCGCTTCCGCCGCCGCGTCCACCACCAGTCGGGCGACTAGGCCGAGCCCATAGGCCTCCTCCACGGGCATGATCCGCCCGGTGAACAGCAACTCCTTAGCCCGGCGCTTGCCAATCACCCGTTGCAAACGCTGCGTAGCACCCACTGTGCCCCATTGCGGCTCCGGGAAGCGGAAGGAGGCGGCGTGGGAGGCGACGATGAAGTCGCAGGCCATGGCGATCTCTCCCCCCGACCCCACGACCGGCCCGTCCACCACCGCCACCACAGGCTTGGAGCACCGTTCAAGGGTTTCGTAGGCTGCAAAGGCGGCGAGGCGGCGCGCGCGCACCCAACTCTCGTCCTTGCCCTGCCGCTCCTTCAAGTCCGCCCCGGCGCAGAACACTGGACCATGCGCCGCCAGCAGCACGACCCGCACGTCTGGGTGTGCGTCCAGCATGACAAAGGTCTCACGCAGGGCAGTGCACATGGGAAGGTTCAGGGCATTGCGGGCGGCGGCGCGGTCCAGTGTGACGCGGGCGACGGGTCCGTCGATCGCCAGCAGCACATGATCGCCTGTCAAAGCACCCGCTCCGCACGCAACTGGGCAACTTCGGCAGTGGTGAAACCTAACTCCTTCGTCAGCACAGTATCGGTATCGGCACCAAGCAATGGGGGCGTGCCAGTGTCAGGCGTGTCGAAACCATCAAAACGCAGGGGATTGCGCAGGGCAGAGAAGCGCCCCTCGGTTGGATGGTCGAAACCGGCCACCATGCCGCGCGCGGTAATGTGGGGGTCGCTCAGGATCTCGCGCACGGTGTTCACCTCTCCGGCCGGCACGCTTCGTGCCCGCAATGCTTCCGCGAGCGGCGTGCGGTCACGAGCGGCGACAGCGGTGCGCATCGCGGCCATGATCTCGTCGCGCCGGGCCACCCTCGCGGCGTTCTCCAAAAGAGTCTGATCGGCACCCATGGTATCCAGGCCAAGCACCTCGCAGACCGCGAGCCAGTGCTGATCACTGCCGCTGATGTGCAGCCAGCTGCCGTCGCAACACTGGAAGGCGGCAGAGGGAACACGCCCGGCGTGCTCCGTGCCAACCCGCTGCGGATCCTCGTCTAGCGCGAACAAGCGGGCAGCCGCGATGGTGAGCAGGCTGGTCTGCACGTCCATCATCGCCAGGTCCACGTGGCAGCCACGGCCGGTCGTGGCACGGCCGACCAGGCCGGTGAGGATCGAAATGGCGATCCACAGGCCAGAGGTGAGGTCCGCGAAGGGTAGCCCAACTTTGGCCGGCGGCGCGTCGGGGTAGCCCGTCAGGTTCATCACGCCGGACAGCGCTTGGAATACTGTGTCGTAGCCGTTGCGGTCACGATAGGGGCCGGTCTGGCCGAAGCCAGTGTTGGAAACGTAGATAAGGCGGGGGTTAACGGCGCTGAGCGCCGGGTAATCCAGCCCATACTTCGCCATCTCGCCCGGCAGGAAGTTCTCCACCACCACGTCGGTTTCAGCCACCAGGCGTCGTGCGATTTCCTGTCCGCGCGGAGATTTCAGGTTGAGAGTAATTGACCGCTTGGCCCGGTTCAACGCGAAGAAATATGCGCTCTCGCCATGTGGGAGCTGTGGCTCGAAGCTGCGGGACTCGTCGCCGGTGCGCGGACGCTCGATCTTGGTCACCTCCGCCCCCAGCTCAGCCAGGATCTGCGTGGCAAACGGTCCAGCCAGCACGCGGGAAAAGTCGAGAACGCGGATGCCGGCGAGCGGCTTCATTTGGGCGCATCCCGAAAACCGCGCATCAGCGCATTCACGTCGCGCCCGGCAGCCATGGCGGCATCGTAGGGCAGGTCGGCCACCCGGTAGAACAGACTTTTCGCAGCCGCCATCGCCATCGGATGTGCGGTAGCCCAGGCCGTGGCAATCTCCATCGCAGTCTGCATCACTTGCTCGACGGGCACGGCGCGGTTGGCGAGGCCGAGAGATAGCACCTCATCCGCATTCAGTAGCCGACCAAGACTGATCAGCTCGAATGCGATCTTGCGGCCTAGCTGCCGCTGCATGCCCGTCATTACCAGGGCCGGCACGATGGAATGCTTTAACTCCGGATAGCCAAACTTCAGGTCCGCTCCGGCCACCATCATGTCGCATCCGATCGCAAGGCCAGCCCCTCCACCGACTGCTGCTCCCTGCACCGCGGACACCACGGGCTTGGACAGCTTTTGCAGGATCGACTGGGTGCGGCAGGTCAGATCCGCACGCTGCACGACCAAGTGTTGACGGTCCGGCGTTAGATCCTTGAACTCCGCCAAGTCGGCTCCCGCGCAGAAGCTGCGGCCAGCACCAGCCAGCACGATAGCGCGGATGGTCGGCTCCCGATCCGCCATCTCCAGCGCATCAAGCAGCGCCTGGGTCAGGGCGGTATTCAGCGCGTTCATCTTGTCGGGCCGGTTCATCGTCAGGACGCGAACCGCGCCATGATCCTCTACCAGCATCAGCGTCTCAGACATGGGTCGCACTCCTCGATGTCAGCGGGTTGGGCAGCAGGCCATAGCCGGTTCGCGCTACCATGCTGTCCAGCTGCCGCCCCAACACCTGCTCCGCCAGGCGTGATGCCGTCATTACGGCGTCACGGTCCAGGCCAGTCTCAAATCCCTCGGCCTCCAGGAGATTCACCAAGTCTTCAGTCACCACGTTGCCGGTGTAGCCGCCGCCATACTGGATCTGCGATGGATGACCACCGACACCGCCGAATGCACTGTCGAAATACCGGCATCCCACTTCCAGCGCAGCCATGCAGTTGGCTAGGCCGGTGCCACGGCTGTCATGGAAGTGTGCGACCGGGGTGACCGTCGGCAGCTCGTTCACGATGCGCCCGAACAGGTGCCGCACCGTCATGGGCGTCGCCAAGCCGGTCGTGTCGCCGATGGCAACGAGCTTTACGCCCAATTCCGAAAACCGGGCGACATCGGCCAGCACGCCCCCGGGATCGACGGCGCCCTCGAACGGGCATCCCATCGCGACCGAAATCACGCCCACTAGGCGAAAGCGTCCGCCTGCCAGCCTCACCATCTCGGCAACATTGCGCCACTGCTGGTCCCGCGTCGTCCGCAGGTTGCGCTCCGTGTGGCTGGTCGTGGCGGAAACCAACAGGCTAAGTTCATTGGCGCCATGCCCGGCTTCGAGGTCTGCGAGCGCGCGGCTAACGGCACGCGGGTTTGGGCAGGTCGCCTTATAGTAGGCACCAGTCCGGCGCCGGATACCGGCCAGCACCTGAGAGGCGTCGCGGAACACGGGAACGCGATCCGGATGGCTGTAGCTGGTGACCTCGATGCGCGGAAAGCCTGCGGCAGTGAACGCGTCGATGACGGCAACCTTGTCTGCCGTGGAAAGCGGCGCGGTCTCATGCTGCAAGCCGTCGCGGGCGAAGCACTCACAAATTGTCACGCTGGAGGGCATTGCCTCATCCTTTTCCGTCCCTCAAGGGGGTCTAGGTCGTATGAGTTGATATTGTCAACATATCCGCATCAGACGTTTTCGAGAGCGCCAACGGATCAGCGTGCGACGTCTGCGGAGGCCTGCGTGCTGCGATGGTAGCCACCGGCAATGTATGTTGACATTATCAACAAAACGTCGTTGACGTGCTTCCGATGGCGTTGATACCGGCAACATAAGTCGGGCAACGATCCCGGGAGGAACCATGGCTGACAGCGCCGCATCGATCGAACGACACGACAGCAAGGTGGCCGATGCCATCTACCGGAAGGTGACCTGGCGGATCATGCCGTTCATCCTGCTCGCTTACATCGCCAACTACATTGACCGGACCAACATCGGCCTTGCCCAGCTTAGCCTGCGGACCGATCTCGGCTTCTCCGAGCAGGTATACGGCATCGGCGTCGGATTGTTCTTCGTCGGCTTCATTCTGTTCGAGGTGCCCAGCAACATGCTGCTGGACCGCATCGGCGCCCGCCGCACCCTGCTGCGGATCATGGTAGGGTGGGGGCTGGTCTCGGCGCTGACCATGTTCGTGCGGACGCCGGTCCAGTTCTATGTCGCGCGGATCCTGCTGGGGATGGCGGAAGCCGGCTTCTTTCCAGGCATTCTACTGTATCTCACCTACTGGTACCCGTCGGTCCGCCGCACACGGATGACCGCGTTGTTCTTTCTGGGTCTGCCGTTATCCGGGATCATCGGTTCGCCGCTCTCGGGATGGATCATGCACACCATGCCCGGCGTCCACGGTCTGAAAGGCTGGCAATGGCTGTTCCTGCTGGAGGGCATTCCGTCGATTCTGCTCGGGATCGCAGCGATGTTCGTCCTCAAGGATCGCCCGGCCGATGCAGGATGGCTTACCGCGGCGGAGAAGGCTTTGATCGCCGCCGACCTGGCGGCGGAACAGGCGAACAAGGGTCATGGCGGACGCAGCTCCCTGCTCCATGCACTGCGTGATCCTCGTGTCTATGTTCTTGGCCTAGTCGGGTGCGGAACCTACACCCTCGCCAATGCCGTGTCGTTCTGGTCGCCCTTGATCATCAATGCATCTGGCGTCAAGGACGTGCTGGACGTGGGCCTTCTGGCTGCGATCGCACCCTTGGTTGGCGTCATTGCCATGCTCGTCGTCGGCTGGCACTCGGACCGCACACTGGAACGCCGGTGGCATGCTGCTATCGCTGAGTTCATTGCCGCAGGTGCGCTGATCGGGCTGTCAGTGACGATCGGGTCCCCTTATCTGACGGTATTCTTGATTGCCGTGATGACGGCAGGACATTACTGCGGTCTGACTGTGTTCTGGTCCGTGCCATCCGTCTATCTTTCAGATCGAGCAAAGGCAGCAGGCATTGCTGTGGTCACCGCCATCGGCTCTACCGCGGCTGCGCTGACACCGGCGCTGCTTGGCTGGATCAGGGTGGAAACCGGCAGCCTCAGCCTTGGGCTGCAGATCTCGGCAGGAATCATCACACTGGGCGGGTTAGTATTGCTCATTGGCATCCCTGCTCGTGTGCTGCGCGAACGCCAACAGGCAAGGTAAATGCATCGTCCCTGTTGCTCTTCAACTCTGATTAAGATCGGGCTACGAAGCCTTTGATGTAGCCATCCATGTTTAAATACCTTCTCCCGCTTCTAACCCAGCAGCCAAGAGTATCCTAGGACGTCTGCATCATTAGGCCTTCATTAAAGCAAGAAGGCAGCCCGGAACTCTCGAGATTGGCCCGTCTAATCAAAGGACGGAGACACGAGCCCGCAGGTTGCCGGACAGGACACCCACGGTTTCGGGCGTGACCAAGCCCAGGCATCCGGCCAAGTGCCACCAGGCGTGGTCGGCCTGACGGACGATGGTGCACTCGGCGCTGACGCCCATGTGCTGCCCCTCGAAAGAGTGGCCGACCGCGATGTGGGCGACCTCCTCGGGCAGCCCGACCATCAGGCACACGTGCATGCCGAAGACGGAGTGGCGGAAGGTGGGGCTGCCGCCGTCGCCCGGCGCTGCCGTCCACCGGTCGCGGTTGGTCGGGTCGAATTCATACGGCTTGCCCACGTCGTGGCAGAGCGCTCCGGCCATCAGGATGTTCCAGTCGATGACGACCTGCGGGTATGCTTGTGCGAACTCCTCCGCCATCGCCTTCGTCAACCTCACCACGCCGCGGAGATGGTCGGCCTGGGTGCCACTCCGCAACACTGGCGCCCCGGGGTTGCCTTCGGGCGGGATGTCCGTGATGCGATCGAAGCCGGAACAGCACAGCGCGTAGCTCCAGGCCTCGATCACGCCGGCGCGCAACGTCGGGTCCGTCACGAGATCGATCTCGGGCAGATCTTCCAGGACG
>Ga0160428_1002015_pt1 | contig 13365 bp, 11 predicted proteins | sample SolpanmetagenomM_FD_108198 | JGI IMG/M metagenome (GOLD analysis project Ga0160428, IMG submission 108198) | Solar panel surface microbial communities from Lawrence Berkeley National Laboratory, California, USA - M | ecosystem: Engineered > Built environment > Solar panel > Unclassified ... | reverse complement strand
TGGGCATCGCCGACGATCTCAGGACACCGGCGGCGATCGGCTCACATTGGTATTCGGCACTGGCCGAGAGCGCGTTCAAGATCGACCAGCCGGTCGGTCTTTTTCCGCGCCTCGACCTCCCGGTCGAGCCGGCCTGATGCTCGCCGACAGCCATTGCCACCTCAATTACAAGGGGTTGGCGGAGGATCAGCCCGCGGTGTTGGAACGGGCCCGGGCGCGCGGCGTCACCGCGATGCTCAATATCGCGACGCGCGAGAGCGAGTGGGACGATGTCCTCGCAACAGCCGAGCGTGAGCCGGATGTCTGGGCGACGGTCGGCATCCACCCGCACGAAGCGGACACGCACGCGCATATCGATACCGCCAAGCTCGTCGCCCGGGCGCGGCATCCGCGCGTCGTCGGCATCGGCGAAAGCGGGCTCGATTATTTCTACGAGCATAGCGACCGCGAACGGCAGCAGATCAGCTTCCGCGCGCACATCGCCGCCGCGCGGGAGACGGGCCTTCCGCTCATCGTCCACACCCGCGACGCCGAGGACGATACCGCGGCGATCCTGGGCGAGGAGATGGGGAAGGGGGCCTTCCCCTGCGTGATCCATTGCTTCACCGCGAGCGGGGCGTTCGCCGATATCGCGCTAGGCCTCGGCTGCTACATTTCCATTTCGGGCATCGTCACGTTCAAGAATGCCAGGGACTTGCAGGAGACCGCGGCCCGGCTGCCGCTCGATCGGCTGCTGATCGAAACCGACGCTCCGTTTCTAGCACCGGTGCCGCATCGGGGTAAAACGGGCGAGCCGGCCTTCGTTGCCGATACCGCGCAGTTCCTCGCCGACCTGCGCGGCGAAAGCGTGTCCGACCTGAAAATGGCGACCGCGCGCAACTTCCACGCATTGTTCGACAAAACGGTATCGTGAGAATGTTCGCATGAAGGTTCGCATCCTCGGTTCGGGCACGTCGTCCGGCGTGCCGAGGATCGGCAACGACTGGGGTGCCTGCGACCCGGGCAACCCTCGCAACCGCCGGACGCGGGCGTCGATCATCGTCGAGAGCGAGACGACGCGGATCCTGGTCGACACCAGTCCCGACATGCGCGAGCAATTGCTTGCGGCCGACGTATCGAACGTCGACGCGGTGATCTGGACGCACGATCATGCCGATCATTGCCACGGCATCGACGATCTCCGCCAGGTCTATCACGCCCGCGGCGTGCCGGTCCGCGGGCTCGCACGCGCCGAGACGCTCGACCCATTGATGACGCGCTTCGCCTATGCCTTCAACGGACGCGCGGGCTATCCGCCGACCGTCGCCGGTGAGATCCTCGCCAGCGAGACATGGATCGGTGACATCCGGGTACGGGCGGTGGACCAGCCGCACGGCGGCATCCTGTCCGCCGGGCTGCGCTTCGAACATGATGGCAAGTCGATCGGGTACGCAACCGATTTCAATATCTTAACGGATGATATGCGAAGCCTGTACCAAGGGCTCGACATCTGGATCGTCGATGCGCTGCGGCGCTTCCCGCATCCGTCGCATCCCGAATTGTCCGCGGTACTGCGCTGGATCGATGAACTCCAACCGAAGCGATCGGCATTGATCCATATGGATAATTCGATGGATTACGAAACGCTGGTGCGGGAACTGCCTTCGGGTGTGGAACCGGGCTATGACGGTCTGGAATTCAACCTGTGAGCGGCACCGGGTTCGACGCAGCCTATCTCGCGCTGATGCTGATCCTGCCGCTGTCGGCACTGGCGGCGCGGCGTTTGCCGATCGGCAGTACGGTCAAGATGGCGCTCGCCTGGATCGCGATCTTCGCGGTGCTGATGATCGTGGTCGGCAATTGGGGCCGGGTCGCGCCGATGCTGCAACCGATCGCCGATACGCTCGGGATCAGCGACCAGTCGGTGACCGGATCGACGGTGCGGGTGCGCATGGCGGAGGATGGCCATTTCTGGGCCAGCGTGTCGATCAACGGCGTCCAGCGCCGGATGCTGGTGGATAGCGGTGCAACCACGACGGCGCTGTCGGCCGACACCGCGAAAGCCGCCGGGCTCGATTTGGCCGAGAGCATCGTGCCGGCAATGCTCAACACGGCCAACGGTTCGGTCAGCGCCAAGCGCACGACGATCGGTGCGATGACCCTGGGCAGCATAACCGCGAACGATCTGCCGGCGGTCGTGTCGCCGGCGTTCGGCGATACGGATGTGCTGGGGATGAACTTCCTGTCGCGACTGAAAGCGTGGCGGGTCGAAGGGAATGTGCTGGTGCTGGAACCGAAGGGACCGTGAAGTCTGCTACCCGACAACCGATCTCGATTTAACATAATGTATATTATCGGATCGAGATCGTGACTGTGAGGGGGCTCGTCCCCATCGGATATCGTGCGATTTGTAGCGTGCCGCTTCGTCAGGCGCCATTCTGTCGGAACGTGACGACCGATGCCTATTCCGCCGTCCGGTCCACGCCCGACATCGCCGCGATCCGAGAAACTGACATCGCCGGCTCCGGTGTTATGCTGGAATGACCCCAAGGCGACCCGGTGCAGCAGCCCGGTGCAGCAGATCGCCAGTGTCGATGATCCACCCGGATTAGCAGCAAACCCTATCGCCCGCACGCCGGCGTCCCAGCAACGGGATCGAATGTCGGCCCCAAATCCGAGCACGACCGATCAGTCCGCCTTTCTACGGATCGACCACACCAAGGTGGCCAAGCTGGAAATGACCGCCGCCGCAGCCAGCAGAATGGGGGCATCCACGAATATCATCACGACTCTCCTCGACTCGACGAGGTGATTTATCGCCTATCTGGTTCGTTGTAGGACAGCAAAAAGTTTAGAAGCCGGATATAAGCCTATGAACTACCGCATGATTGCTGGGGAACGCCCGTCGCGGCGACCAGATCGATCCCACCACATGCGGCCCTTTGCACCACCCGCCGCCACTGGCATGATGGTCCCCGCCCACCTCCATCCGACTGGTCCCATATGATCCTCAGCTACGCCGAAGCCGCCTGATGCCGGATTCGCTCCCTGCCCGCCCCGACCACGCCGCTTCCGGCCAGATGGGACGGCTCGTCGCGATCATGGCGCGATTGCGCGATCCGGTTTCCGGGTGCGAATGGGATCGCGCGCAGGATTTTGCGTCGATCGCTCCCTATACGATCGAGGAGGCCTATGAAGTCGCCGACGCGATCGAGCGCGGCGACATGGCGGACCTCAAGGACGAACTCGGCGATCTGCTGCTGCAGGTGATCTTCCACAGCCGGATGGCGGAGGAAGCCGGGCTGTTCCGGCTCGAGGACGTCGCCGCCGCGATCAGCGACAAGATGGAACGGCGTCATCCGCACATCTTCGGCGACGGCGACGGCGGCCAGCATCGCTGGGAACAGATCAAGGCCGAGGAACGCGCCGCCAAAACCAGCGGCACGGCACCGATCGGCGCGCTGGACGGCGTCGCTATCGGCCTGCCCGCCTTGCTCCGCGCCGAGAAGCTCCAGAAACGCGCTGCGCGTACCGGGTTCGACTGGCCGGACGCCAGCGGCCCCCGCGCCAAGGTGCTGGAGGAGATCACCGAGATCGACACCGCAACCAACGCTACACGCGAGGAGGAGGTCGGCGACCTGCTCTTCTCCGTGGTCAATTGGGCGCGGCATCTCGGCATCGATCCGGAAGCCGCGCTACGGCGCGCCAACACCAAATTCGAAGGTCGCTTCAAGGCGATGGAAGCAAAAGCGGGCCATGGATTCTCAGCGCTGCCGCTCGACGAGAAGGAAGCGCTTTGGCTGTCGATCAAGCAAACGGATCGGGAATGAAAGCCGACGCGTATGGCGCGTGCACCTGCCAGCCCAAGGCGAGATACAATGCCCTGCCCTGATCGGTCGCGACCAGCACCGGCACCGATGCCGTAGATCGCCGCTCCGCCGCGAGCGCGGCCATCACCACGCTGCCGAGCCCGCGGCGCTGATGCTCTGGATGGGTGATGATGCGGTCGTAGACGAACGCGCCGTCCGTTTCTGCGGCATATCCGCTGGCCGCCAACACGCCGTCCGCCGCACCGATCCGCACCTCGATCGCTTTACCATCCCGCTGGATCGCCATTGCATAACCGGGCGGAAGGGTCCGCGCCAACATCGTCGCCGGCCCGGTCATCATCCAGCTCGGACCGCCCAGCCGCCATTTCGGGGTGAGCAACGCGCGGAGCGCCCGGTCCTCGATGCATGCCTTGAGAAAGATCCGTGGATGATCGATCTCGCGCGCCAAGTCTGCCAGAGCATCGGACGGCCCAGCAAACACATAGCGCCGAAGCTCCGTATCGCTGCCGATCTCCGCGCGCCAGCCATCCCGTTCGGGTATTGGCTCCGACTGACCCCGGGCAATAGACCGGCCGCGCACCCAGGCCGCAACCAGCTCGGGATCGACCGGTCTACGCACCCCGTTGCAGGAACCGCTCGTAATCGCGTGGCGCCATGCGCACGTCATAGGCCGCGCTGTCGCCCTCGACTTCCTGCCCCAGCACCTCGCCATGCGCATGCAGCCACGCCGCTCCGGCACCGTCGCCGGCATCCAGCGTGATCACGTAGCGGCGATGCCCGGCCGTCAATAAGGTGGCGATCGTTTCCAGCAGATCCTCGACCCCTTCCCCGCTGAGCGCCGAGATCGCAACGACATCCTCGCGCCGTGCCGCTTCGCCGATCAGTTCGGTGCGATCCTCCTCGGCGAGCAGGTCCAGCTTGTTCCACGCCTCGATCCGCGGCGTCGTGTCGTCGACGCCGATATCGCGCAGCACCGCCTCGACATCGTCGCGTTGCGCCATCGTATCGGGATGCGCGATATCGCGGACATGGACGAGCAGATCCGCCGAGATCACTTCCTCCAGCGTTGCCTTGAACGCCGCAACGAGCTGCGTCGGCAGTTCCGAGACGAACCCGACCGTGTCCGACAGGATCGCCTTGTCGACCCCCGGCAGGCTGATCTGCCGCAACGTGGGATCCAGCGTCGCGAACAGCAAATCCTCCGCCATCACGTGCGCGCCGGTCAGTCGGTTGAACAAGGTCGATTTGCCGGCATTGGTATAGCCGACCAAGGCGATGACCGGCCACGGCGCGCGCTGGCGCCGGTCGCGATGCAGTCCGCGCGTGCGACTGACCTGTTCCAGTTCCTTCTTCAGCCGCGCCATACGGTCGCGGATCAGCCGCCTGTCGGCTTCGATCTGCGTCTCGCCCGGCCCGCCGAGAAAACCGAAGCCACCGCGCTGGCGTTCGAGATGGGTCCAGCTGCGAACCAGTCGCCCCGCCTGATAGTCGAGATGCGCGAGTTCGACCTGCAACCGGCCCTCGGCCGTCGCGGCACGCTCGCCGAAGATTTCGAGGATCAGCCCGGTCCGGTCGATGACCTTGGCGCCGAGTTCCTTTTCCAGATTGCGCTGTTGCACCGGCGTCAGCGCGGCGTCGAACACGACGAGATCCGCCTCTTCCATGCGCACGGTCGCGGCGAGCATCTCGACCTGCCCGCTGCCGATCAACGTCGAAGGACGCGGCTGGCGCACGCGGTAGGCGACTTTCTCCGCCACGACGACGCCGATCGCCATCGCCAGGCCGGCGGTTTCCTCCAGCCGCGCATGTACGTCGCGCGACGAGATGCCGTGTTCGGGAAATACTACGACGCAGCGTGCGCCGCGGGCGAATTCGTCACGATCGCGGTCGAAGCCGCCGCCAGTGTTATCCGTCGTGATGCTCAATCGTCCTCGCCATCGGCTTGTTCATCCGCCAGGTTGAGGGGGTGCGCCGGCTGGATCGTCGAGACGGCGTGCTTGTAGACCAGTTGCGACATGCCATCGCGCTGCAGCAGCATGCAGAACAGGTCGAACGCGGCGATCTGGCCCTGCAGCATCACGCCGTTGACCAGAAACATCGTCACATTGTCTTCCGACTTGCGCACGGCATTCAGGAAGATTTCCTGCAACAAAGGCGCGCGTTTCTGCGCCTCGCCGATCGCATTGACGATCGCGACGACGTCGACGCTGCCAGACGGCATGATCGTCGAGATGGCGTGCTTGTAGATCAACTGGCTTTGGCCGTCGCGCCGCAGCAATACCGAGAAATTGTCGAACCAAGTAACGATTCCCTGCAATTTCACGCCTTTGACGAGAAACATCGTCACCGGGGTCTTCGACCGGCGCAATGCATTCAGAAAAAGGTCCTGGAGGGAGGTTTGCTTGTCGGCCATCGGTCGATCCTTTATTCTTGGCGGGAAATTGCCCGCTTGAGCGCCGTTTCCCGGCGTCGGACTGTACGGGTTCGTTGCCGTACCCGCATAATCTAGGGTGCGCGGGCGCCAACGTCCATAACCGTAGTGTGACGATTACCGTGCGCGCACATTTTATCGCACACGCAGGACGGGCGATCAGTCGTCGCGCGTCTCGGTGATACCGAGCAGCTTCAGCTTGCGATGCAGCGCCGATCTTTCCATTCCGATGAAGTGCGCGGTGCGCGAGATATTCCCGGAGAAGCGCCGGATCTGCACGCGGAGATATTCGCGCTCGAACGTCTCGCGCGCCTCGCGCAGCGGCGATCCCATGATCGCGTTGCCGCTGCCGCCGAGTTCACCTGGATCGCCAAGCACTTCGGCCGGCAGCAGATCCATGTCGATCCGCCCGATCCGGTCGCCCGGCGCCATGATGATCGTACGCTCGACGACGTTGCGCAGCTGGCGCACGTTGCCCGGCCATTCGTAGCTCTGCAGCGCGACCATGGCGTCCGGCGCGATCTCCGGCGTCGGCACGCGACGCTCGGACGCGTAATGCGCCATGAAATGATGCACCAGCGCGGGGATATCCTCGCGCCGCTCGGCCAGGCCCGGGATCATCACCGGCACGACGTTCAGCCGGTAGTACAGGTCCTCGCGGAACCGCCCCTCGGCGATCTCCTGCATCAGGTCGCGCGCGGTCGCCGATACGACGCGCACGTCGACCTTGACCACGCGTTGCCCGCCGACTCGGGTGAAGCTCTGGTCGGTCAGCACGCGCAGGATGCGCGCCTGCGTCGTGACCGGCATGTCGGCGATCTCGTCGAGGAACAGCGTTCCGCCATGCGCCTGTTCCAGCAGCCCCGGGCGCACCAGCCCGCCATGATCCTCGATCCCGAACAGTTCTTCCTCGACCCGCTCGGGCGTCATCCGCGCCGCGCTGACGATGACGAACGGCGCGTTGACCCGGTTGCTCCAGCCGTGAAGCAGGCGCGCAGCGACTTCCTTGCCGACGCCCGCCCCGCCCATCACCAGCACGCGGCTGCCGGTCGCGGCGACGCGCTTCAGGGTCGCGCGCACGCCGTTGATCGCGGTCGAACTGCCGGTCAGGTCGTCGTCGCGCCCGGCACTGGCGCGCAGCGTCGCCACTTCGCGCCGCAAGCGTTCCGTCTCGGTCGCCCGCTCGACCATCAGCAGCAGGCGCTCGGCTTCGAACGGCTTCTCGATGAAATCCACCGCACCGCGCCGGATCGCCGCCACTGCGGTGTCGAGATTGCCGTGCCCGGAAATGACCAGCACCGGGATCGACGGGTCGCGCCGCTTCATCTCGTCCAGCAGGTCCAGTCCGTCGAGCTTCGAATCCTTCAGCCACACGTCCAGCAGCACCAGCGAGGGGCGGCGTGCGGCGATCGCCTCCAGCGCGGCATCGCTGTCCGCGGCGGTACGCGCCTGATAGCCTTCGTCTTCCAGCACGCCCGAAACGAGCTCCCGGATGTCGCGTTCGTCGTCGACGATGAGAATATCGAGCGCCATGATTTATGTCCGTGTTCTGGTGAAGTCCGCCGGTCGGCGGTTCTCGTCGTCGTCGCTTTCGGCTTCCGTTGCGGTGCCGGGGTCGAGCCGCGCGAGTGCCGCGGCATCGAAGCGCATCGTGACGAGGGTCCCCCCACCCTCGCGGTCGCCGAACGTCATCGTCCCGCAATGTTCCTCGACGATCTTGTTGACGATCGCGAGTCCAAGGCCGGTGCCGCGTGCCCGCGTCGTCATATACGGCTCGACGATGCGGTCGCGCGCGACGGGCAGGCCGACGCCATTGTCGGCGATCTGCACCGTCACCTGACGCGCCGGATCGCCGGACAGCGTCAGGATGATCTCGCCATCCTCGGCATCCCGCGCCTCGATCGCCTCGACCGCGTTCTTGACGATGTTGGTCAGCGCCTGGCCGATCTGGCGCCGGTCGCACACGAGGTCCAGCGCATCGACATCCTGTTCCAGCGCGAACCGCACGCCGGGATGCGCGACCTCGTGCAGGAACAAAGATTGCCGCGCGATATCGACCAGCGATTCGCGCTGGAACAGCGGCTTCGGCATCCGGGCGAAGGACGAGAATTCGTCCACCATGCGCCGCAGATCGCCGACCTGCCGCACGATCGTCTCGGTCAGGCGGGTGAACGTACCGTCGTCATTGGGCAATTGCTTGCCGTAGCGGCGTTGCAGGCGCTCGGCGGCCAGCTGGATCGGGGTCAGCGGGTTCTTGATCTCGTGCGCGATCCGGCGCGCCACGTCGGACCAGGCGGCGCGGCGCTGGTCGAGCAACTGCTGCGTGATGTCGTCGAACGTCAGGATCGGCCCGGCATCGGCGCGCGCGATGCGCACTGCCAGCGTGCGCGCATCGCCATGCGCATCGACCTCGACGATCGCGTCGCGCTGGTCGGTACCGATCAAGGCCGCAAGCTCGGGGGCGATCTCCGCCAGCGGCCGGCCGACCGGGCTGGTCTTGCCGGTGTTGAGCAATTCCATGGCGGAGCGGTTGATCAGGCGGATCGTGCCATCCATCGCGATCGAGACGACGCCGGCGCTGACCCCGGACATCACCGCCTCGATCAGCGCGCGGCGGCTTTCCAGCGCGCCGGTCTGCGCCTGCAACTGATCGGTCATCGCGTTGAAGGCGTTGGCGAGCGTGCCGACCTCGTCATTCGCCTTGGGCAAAGGCACCCGGGCGGTAAGGTCTCCGGACGCGACCTTGTGCGCCGCCGCGACCAGTTCGCCGACCGGACGGACGAGCCGATCCGCCACGACCAGTGCGATCCACACCGCGATCCCGACGATCAGCAGCGACACGACCAGCAAGGCGGCGTTGAAGCGCAGTTGCAGCGCGCGCGATCTGGTCTGCAGCGCGCTGTAATCCGCGATGATCGCGTCGCCGCGCTTCAGCTGCAAGGCGAGCCGATCCTCGATCAGGCGCGAGGTGTAGAGGTACGTGTCGGAGCCATAGGCGAGCTTCACCGCCGCACCGACGCGCTTGTTGTCGGTGATCGGAACGACCTCTTCGCCGCGATCCAGCCGATCCATCACGGCGCGGCTGATGATGTTCTCGGTCGAACGGCCATAGGGGTTCAGCACGATCAGCGGATTGGCTTCGCCCTTGCGGACGATCATCGCCTCGGACAATTCGCGATTGTAGGTCTGGAGGAACAGCAGTTCCTGGAAGCGCTTGGAGTCGATCGGGATCGTCTGCAGATATCCGACCAGATCCGGTCCCATCGCGACGGCATTGCCCTCGACGCGCTCGACTTCGCGCTGGAAGTTCTCCTGCACCAGCGAGCGAGCGTTCCCGACCAGGGCCGCGGTACGCTGCGACGACCAGAATTCGACGCCATATTGGAACAGCAGGGAAGCGAAAATGACGACCAGCAAAGTCGGAACTGCGGCGATCAGCGAGAACATCGCCACCAGCCGGACGTGCAATCGCGCCCGCCCACCGATCGGCGACCGTTCCGCCCGGCGCACCGCGATACGCCGACCGAGCAGCACGAGCAGCGCGATACCCGGCAGGAGGTTGGCGACGAGCAGGAAGGCGACCAGCGGCGGGGTCAGGATATTCTGCGATGGCCCGCTGGAGCGCAACAGGAAGTAGCTGCCGACGGCGATCGCCACCGCAACGCCGAGCACGAGCAGTTCGACGAAGGGCGTCACGCTGAACCGGCGGTTCGTCGCTGTCGGGGCATCCATCGTTGAGGCTTCGGCCTTCATCGTGGCCGTAGTACAACGCAATTGTGGCAATTAGAACACAGTTTGATTTCGATCTATCCTGAAACCGTGTCGCCCGGACGCCCGGTCGCGGGGTCGATGCCGAGCGTGTCGAGCCGCTTGCGCAGCGTGTTGCGGTTGATGCCGAGCGCCCGTGCCGCGCGCAACTGGTTCTGGCCGTGCCGCGCCAGCATCGCTTCGATCAGCGGGCGTTCGACCTCGCCGATGATCCGGTCGTACAGGCTACCATCGTCCAGCGCGGCTGGCTCCTCGCGCGCAAGCCGTTCAAGCCGCGCCTGCACCGCCGCCTCGATCCCAGGATCGCCCTCGATCTGCGGGCGGGAGCCGGCGGTCGCGCCGAGCATCGACCGAACCTCACTCGCGTCGATCCGCTCGTCGCGCGCCAGCACCGCCATGCGCCGCATGATATTCTCCAGCTCGCGCACGTTGCCCGGCCAGTCGTAATGTTCCAGCGCGACGATCGCCTGCGGTTCCAATTGCTTGCGCGGCAACCCGCTTTCGGCCGCGCGGTCGAGGAAATGCCGCGCCAGCAGCGCGATATCCTGCCGCCGCGCCCGCAGCGCCGGCAAGGCGACCGGTACGACGTTCAGCCGGTAGAACAGGTCCTCGCGGAACTGCCCGGTCGCGACCAGCCCCGACAGGTCCTTGTTGGTCGCCGCGACGATCCGGACATCGGCCCGGATCGTCCGCGCACCACCGACGGTCGTGAATTCGCCCGATTGCAGCACGCGCAGCAGCCGTGTCTGCGCTTCCATCGGCATGTCGCCGATCTCGTCGAGGAACAACGTGCCGCCTGCCGCCTGTTCGAACCGGCCGGCCGATCGCGCCTGCGCGCCGGTAAAGGCGCCGCGCTCGTGCCCGAACAGCTCCGCCTCGATCAGTTCGCGCGGGATCGCCGCCATGTTGATTGCCAGGAACGGCGAGCGCTTGCGTGGTCCGAGATCGTGGATCGCGCGAGCGACGAGCTCCTTGCCGGTGCCGGACTCGCCCGAGATCAGCACCGTCAGGTCGTTCGAAACGACGCGCGCGATGATGCGATAGACATCCTGCATCGCCGCCGATCGCCCGATCAGCGGCAGCGTGGTGTCGTCCTCGCCGACCGGATCGATCGGGCCTCCCGGATCGCGCGCCAGCGCACCCTGAACCGCCCGCGACAGCGCGTCCAAATCGAACGGCTTCGGCAGATACTCATACGCACCGACTTCGGTCGCGCGCACCGCCGTGCTCAGCGTGTTCTGCGCCGACAGGATGATCACCGGCAAGCGCGGATGATCGACCGTCAACCGCGCCACCCGGTCCAGACCGTTGCCATCGGGCAGCACGACATCGGAGATCAGCACGTCCGGCATAGCGATCGCCAGTTGCACTTCGAATTCCGCCAATGTCGCGACAGATGTCACCCTATGCCCCTCGCGGCGCAGCGATTGCGCGACGACGGTGCGGATCGCCGCATCGTCGTCGACGACCAGGATGTTGCCCGTCTTGCTCACTCGCCCGTCTCGCTCACTCGCCCGTCTCGCTCACTTGCCCGTCTCGCTCACTTGCCCGTCTCGCTCACTGGATCGTCCCCATCACGTCGCCCTCGGCAGCAGGATCCGGAACACGGTCGCCTCGGGCGATCCCTCCCGGGCATATTGGATGATCCCGCCCATATCGCGCACCAGCTTGTCGACCAGCGCCAGACCCAGCCCCTGCCCCTCGGGCTTGCCGCTGATGAACGGATCGAACAGATGCTCCGCTATGTCGGCGGGGGCGCCCGGACCATTGTCGATCACGCAGATCTCGATCGGCAGCGGACGCCGCGGCCGCCCCGGCCCCGCGCTGACCGCCATGCCGTGGCGATAGGCGGTCGCCAACGTCACGCGCGCATCGGCCTGCAACACCAAGGCTTCGCAGGCATTCTTCAGCAGGTTGAGGATCACCTGCAGGATCGCGTCGCGATCCGCCAGCACCGGCGGCAGGGACGGATCGAAGCGCTCCTCGATCGCGACCTTCGCGGCGAACCCGGCCAGCGCGACGCGGCGTGCATGACCCAGCAACGGATAGATATTCTCCGGCGCCAGCTTCAGCGGTCGCGTATCGGTGAAGTCCTGCATCCGGTCGATCAACGCGGCGATGCGGTCCACTTCGGTGACGATCAGCGTCGTCAGCTCGCCCCCGTCGCCCCCCCCGCTCCGGCCAAGCAATTGCGCCGCACCGCGGATGCCGGACAGCGGGTTCTTGATCTCGTGCGCCAGCATCGCCGCGGCCCCAACGGCGGCGCGCGCAGCCGACGCGCGGTCGGCGCTATGCCCGAGCCGGCGCGACGTGGCGGCATGATGCAGCGTGATCGTGCGCCAGCCGGGATGATCCGCCACGCTCGCCTCGATGAAGTCGACCCGCACCCGCCCGCCGCGGATCAGCTCGACATCGGTATCGAACGCCGCGAAACCATGATCGTCGCGGCTGTCGGGGTCGCGCGGCGAGCGCAGCACGCTCTCCAGCGCCTGTCCGAACATCGCCCGCTCGGACAGGTTCAGCAGCGCCTCGCACTCGGCATTGGCGTGCGCGATATTCCCTGCCGGATCGATCACCATCACCGCCACCGGTAGCGCCGCGAACAGCGTGGCGAAGCCCGGCGCGTCCGCAGCGATCACGCCGGCAAGATCATGCCGCAGCGCGGCTGCGATACGGCGCGTAGAATTCGGCAAGCATCGCCTGCACGACCTTGGGATCGGGGATCTGGTTCACACGGTTGCGGAACTCGGCCGATCCATGGATGCCGCGCGTGTACCAGCCGATATGCTTGCGCGCCATGTTGACACCGACCTCATTGCCGTAATGGCTCAGCATCGCATCGTAATGCTCTGAGATCACGTCATATTGTTCTTCGAGGCTCGGATCCTCGACGCGCCGTCCGGTGGCGAACCACTCCATCACCTGGGCGAGGAACCATGGCCGGCCATACGCGCCGCGGCCGATCATCACGCCGTCCGCGCCGGATTGATCCAGCGCCGCTTCGGCATCCTCGATCGTATTGATGTCGCCATTGGCGATCACCGGCACGTCCACCGCATCCTTCACCTTGCGGATGAAGGCCCAGTCGGCATTGCCCTTATACATCTGGTTGCGCGTGCGGCCATGCACCGCGATCAGCTTGACGCCGAGATCCTGCGCGGTCTTCGCCAGTTCCGGCGCATTCAGGCTGTCATGGCACCAGCCCATCCGCATCTTCAGCGTGACCGGCACCGTCACCGCCTCGACCACGCCCTTGATGATCGCCGCGGCATTGTCGAGATCGCGCATCAGCGCTGATCCGGCATCGCCATTGGTCACCTTGCGCACCGGGCAGCCCATGTTGATGTCGATGATCGC
>Ga0160428_1002014_pt1 | contig 13369 bp, 12 predicted proteins | sample SolpanmetagenomM_FD_108198 | JGI IMG/M metagenome (GOLD analysis project Ga0160428, IMG submission 108198) | Solar panel surface microbial communities from Lawrence Berkeley National Laboratory, California, USA - M | ecosystem: Engineered > Built environment > Solar panel > Unclassified ... | reverse complement strand
TTGGCTATAAAAAGGAGTATACTTCAATATACTTGGGTGAAGCCATTACTGGCCGTAGCCACTATTGCCATGAAAGCTACAGGAACATTTCAGGAAGGTTATATTGGTCTTAAATCTGGTTATCTATGGAGCGGTATCATATATAATACTAGTATAACAATCACTTTGTACGCGCTCGCATTATTCTGGGTATGTATGACTCATGATTTACAACCTTTTCGGCCAATGCCAAAGTTTTTATGTATAAAAGGTATCATCTTTGCTTCATATTGGCAAGGCTTTTTCCTATCGATTCTTGTATGGCTCGGTATTATCAGAGATTATAATTCTGACTATTCCGCCGACAATCTCGCTGCTGCAATACAGGATGCATTAATATGTTTTGAGATGCCTATCTTTGCTTTGGCTCATTGGTACGCTTTTTCATGGCACGATTATGCAGATAAGACAATATCAGATGCTCGAATGCCTGTAAGCTATGCTTTACGAGATGCATTCGGGCCCAAAGACTTGATCGAAGATGCGAAAGAGACCTTTTACGGCACGCATTATAAATACCGTTTCTTCGATGCAAATGATAATGTTCTAACACATGAAGATTCTCGATCACGCGAAGCTAGGATGGCAGAGGGTATGCGATACTCAAGAAGTGGCGGCAAGTATTGGCTGCCGGAATCTAGCAAAGCGGATGACAAGACTCCATTATTAGCAAAAGTGGTTACCAGCAGAGCTAGAGCAATGCTCCCTCAATCTAGTGGAACTTCTGATTGCATTGAAGATCGTGAAAATGATGATGATCTAAACGAAGATGAGGAGATAGCGCTTGATCCAGACGAGGAAACGCTGTATGAAAATGCACGAGCTCTCGAGTTTGGGGATTGGAATGTATGTCGTGGTGATGCAAGGTTTCAGAGATAATACTAATATAGTCATAGTATCCGGTGATCAATACACATTTCGCCACAAAGGAAGATCGCCTCAATGCAAATCCTGAAATTATAACGGCATCAACGAACGCTACACTGCTACAACCTGGTACGGTGAGTAAACAGAGGATGAAAAAACGGATACGGGATCTTCGTAAAAGCGTGTCTCAAAGGGAAAATGATGATGAAAGTGGTTCGTCCAGTAAAGATAAAAAACGTGCTTTACTTTCGCGAAAGAGTTCGAGTAGTTCTGCCAAATCAGACAGCAGTCAGCGTGTCGATCTTGTAGTCGAAGATACAATGGCAGATCAGATAGAAGAAGTCAGAGCTCGTAAAGAAGGTGGTGGTGCTTGGAATACTGTCGAGCGTAAACATTTTGTGTAAGTTGACCAGGGTTGGCTGTCTATTAATCTTGTGCAACGACTAATTGATGTATAGACGCATGTTTCCTGGCGAAGTCGAGGAGGCAGTAGTGGAAGAATATGCAGCCGATAGTGGCCAAGTTGCACCGGGTAGATCTGATCACGACCCTGGAACTCCTCTCAATGTTGGTAATGTAGACGAGCTAGATGTCGACCAACCATGGAAAGAGCCTGGTTCTGCAAAGTCGGCGAAACGGGCGCCGAATTATGATGATCTGGACGATGGTAGAGATGCATGGAAGAATTCTACGAAATCAAAGAGTTCTCGAACGATATCTTTGACCAAATGATACTATTTTGTAAGAAAGTTTGTAATGTTAGCTGTTAGACATCGTATATAATGACATGTTTGTTCGACTTTCATCAATGCATTCGCGATCTGTCATGTAATCGTGATGTCGTTTGACATTTGAAAGGTTGTAAATATTGTGATGTTCAACTTGTCTCTTCCAGCACAACTTTTCAATCTATAATCGTACTCTGTCTTTGTGAAAAGTTATGAATCATTGCTGTATTGATTTCATAATCTGTGGCACGGTTACCCAAGAGGCTGGCCCTGAACAAATTCACTAGGACACAGATCTGATATATAAAGGAACTCAAGAGTGGAGATAAGTACATGTATATAAACACTCTCTGCCAAATCGACCGACAGTTTCGCGGACCACTTCATCCAACGTCTATCAGTTTCCCATGAGTGGCATGTCATAAAGCTTACGTTTTTCTAAACTATCCAGCTTGAATTGGAGTTTACGCCTGGCGTCCATTCCCGACGCATTCCCCGTCACTATTCCTTCTGTGAAGAGTTCATCTAGAAGTTGCCACAACAATCGGGAGGTTTTTCGAGCGTTTGCGAGTGATTCAGCTCTTCGACTGTACTCTGGATCGCAGATATTATATGCATGGCGAATGTCTCTCGTCGCCTTTTCCAAATTATTCAACGCGCTCAAGATGTCTGTGAAGTCTTCAGGAGGATGTATCCTGTGCACGCTACGGAAGGCAGCTATCAAAGACGGACGCAGATCCAATTCGCGTGTCGTGCTCATTTTCGCCCATGTGAGTAACCATTCTTCTATACTGGGCTGGAATTTATTGGGTTCGATAAAATATTTTCGCTCATGGTACCCGATCTTCTCGTGCATTTTTGTCAATGCAAAGATCGTATTCCAGACAAGGGATCTATCGTGGTCGTTCGCCATAGAGCCATATTCTTCATGCAACTTCAAGTCTTGGTAACGGGTAAAGTCATCAGGGGTTATTAGCTTGCGAACTGCCTTCACCAAATCTACAAATGATCATCAGCCGCCAAAACTAACATTAAATAACTCGAAATGTGTTCTACCTTCGAGATCTCGACGCTTTCCAGGACCTATACTTGTAAAAATCATCGGGGGACCGTGTTCCATGATCGAAGTCAACTACGCTGAATCGAAATCTCTATAATCCAAACACAAGTGAAAGCTGTAGAACTGCAGTTTGTGCAGTAAATATCTGTTGGATAGAAGAGATGGGGAAACACGGTCGCCGAAATGCAAAAAAATAATCGGAAATTTCGGCCCAATTCCAAAAGATTTATCGCATGGAATGGCTGGCGTATTCAATACATGTTCATAATAGATTCCGTCATATAGACTATTCTAAGCCTATAATTGAGCAAAAGAGAAACGCTGTTTAGCGAGGACGCAGTCTAGCCACAATGGGAATTCTGGTCCGCAGAGGTCACAAGACGGCGAGTGCCAACTTCCTTCCTCGAGGTGATCAGATCAGATCCGGACAGTCGAGGCTGCATGATAGAACTACGTAAGATGTCAGTACGAGAGGATCATCGGGGAGTGGGCCTGTTGAGCCTCGAAATGTATGATTTCAAAAAGCACGGGGATGCACGAAAAGAAGGTGGACTCGGTCTAACATTCACTTTCTGGCCAAGGTAGACTTAGTAGCTTGTGTTTTCTTGTGTTTTCTTTCAAGCAAAGGCCAGGATTTGTAAGTTAGCTAGCATACCAGTATACCACGTACTTTTTACAATACAGCGCTGGCATGGTGTGTGTTACGAGTTTGGTAGCGCAAAACGCTTCATATCCGAGAGTTAGGTACTTGACAAAAGCCCTGACTGTATTGGCAAAAACGCGTCACTCAGGCTGGCCGAAGCTCGCGTGGCTGCGCAAGCTTTCCTATGAAATTCCGTAATACTAGCTGCGAGACAAGTAAAAAATATATATCAATCGACTTGACAAGCTATACGATGATTTAATCTTGTTCTCGCACGATGACCAACAGGCATCGGACAGATTGCGCGAGAGTAACACTTATGTGTGTTTGCATCATGTATACAAGTGAAAATTACAAGGGTGAACGAGAAATCGCATCTCAAAGAAAAGTATGAACAGTGCATGAGAACTTGATGAGCTAATAATTTATTAAGCGACAATGCTCGAGTTTTGCATATCTATAATAGTAATCCTCATCATTATCCTGAAGATCACATGTTGTTAGGAGCATTTGCTAGATTTATGTTACGGACCAAATCATTAAGCTCGCTATTGTCTCTTTTTACGAATTCGGGCTTTTCACAGAACGCATAAGGACCCTTAGCCTCGCGACCTTTTTTTTTTCCGCATCCCAGGTTTCCAGCCAGAGTAATCTGAAACAAGCAACATCGAGACTCGGCCTCATCTCCGCGTAAAATCGATGGGCATTCGCCATCACAAATCTAACAAGCTCCGCATTCTTATTCGGTATAACAGTTTTCCTGAGCCTCCTCAATTCTCCGTCGGCTTCGTCCTTCGGACTCAAGCCTTGAATACCCGTTTGCCGATCAGTCGCGGAAACACCAGCTTGCCTGTAATTCCTGCTTAAATCCAAGCGAAGTTTGATCTGTGCACCTTTTCGCTTATGTAGATGAGCCAAATCAACGACGAGTTTGTGAAAAGATTTCTTGGCCTCAGAGTCCGAAATGGACGAATCGTACGACAACGCCTGATGGATCCCGATGAGGACTTCTCGATGAACATCGTCGGGACCAAGCATGGTGCATATCATATTCCGAATCTCTTCAAGTTTTGATGCATGAAGTTCACAGTCCATGTTGCTAAAGTCATGGGCTTGTACCTCCTGCTCATCAAGAGCTGGCTGTCCGCTACTGGTAGGCTTAGTATGAATAGGATCTATCGACGACGTGGTAGCACCACCGCTACCGCTGTGATTAGAGAGATGTTGCGCGGGTACGTGTGGATCGTGACCGTGGTAGGGCTGGGACGTTTTTCTCTTCCTTACTGGACCCTCGTCAGGACTCGGATCCTCAGAACGCGACCTTTTCTGGCCCACCCGAGCTGATGAACCACGAGTCATGGAGGGGCTTCTAGATGAGGCATTAGAAGGCGGTTTGGGAGGCATCGCGAGTGTGATAATGAGAAAACAGTGTGCAGATTTTTTTTGAAGTGATGGGTAGAGTCCTTTTATAATTCACCCATGATGGCTGAAACAAGTAGGGGTTCCCACCGTCTGGCGCGGCTGATATGAGGGGTACACCGCTCAAATCGTGTCCGCGCACACCCCAACCTCAACAAGGCTGCGACCAATAGTCATCTTGAACCACATTGTATACACTCCAGTCACTTTCTGACTGTGAACCATTTGAACGAATATCATACCTTGTCATTGGTTTGCAAGTCACTATATTTGACGACTACACCTTAGTACGTGGAGTAAAAACATAATGTATATAAAATTCCATGCATTTAATTAATGGTGGAACGTTGGTACAAATTATCGAGTGGGCTTTTTATGCCATCAGTTTCTTGCACTAAATATAGGTTAACTTTGCATGTGTGTGGGTGGGTCAAGGCATAGTGCGTTCTTGTGTGTGGGTCATGACTAGTGCATTTCCTTTGATGGAATTATTATTTTTTTTGATCAAGAAAGAGGGTGTAGGCCATAATAAAAAGAGGGCGTAGGCCATAATAAAAAGCGGGACGCCAAAACCCTTTCCGTTTCAGCCGCAAATAATCACACGTTGGCTGAACGGGTGGGGTATAGAGAGTGACAAGAAACGAAAATAGAAGTTTTACAATAATGTTGGTGGGTGTGACAAATTAATGTTATTGCGCTGCAATGAGTGTTCAAGGAAATGTGGATCGAGTTGCAGAATATCGCTGTGTAACGAAAATGTGTTACGATCTCATTCTATCAGTGTTGCGTGCAACTCTATCATTGTAGTCATACATTCACAATTTCTCAGCAATATTTATGCTGGTTTCCCTAACGGGTAATGGGTATCGCTTTTCCGCCTCTTTGAATACATCTTGCTCGGTTGTGCTCTTATCGCCACGCCAACGCGAATCAAATTGCTTGATGTTGACATCCGGTACCGATTGATGTGATATTGGACGTTTGCGCAATGCCAAAGTACGGAATTGCACCTCGGCCTTTTATATATCTGATTAGCTAGATTTCATTTCCAAACACGAAGGGAAATCGGAAATATATCACTCACTAATGTCCACTGCTTCCTCGCGGCTTTTTCTTCACTGACAGATCTGGACCTGACCGTATCTACAACCCCAGTCGATACATTTTTTCGAACGGTCGCATTGTATCTTCCTAGTCGCCATAGTCTTCTTGGTTTCGGCTCACTCAACTTCTGCAAGACCCGCTCGATTCTATCGACTTCAATTAACGTCGATTCAAGCACTGGATGATCATGTAAGTTATATTTATCGACATAGGAATGAATGTTTTGGCGAATAAAGTTATAGGTAGTCATATAGCACATAGGCTCATGTCTAAGTTGGAATCTTACAAAAGTCAGCATCGAGTCCAGATGAAGATATCGAATAAGCCACAAGATACGCTGATCTTCCACGGGTAACGAGGTGCACGTGCATGCAAAACGAACAATGGGAAGTTCATCTGTCAATCTTATAAGGATTTCGAATCGCTTCCTGATGTTCAAACGTCGTACTTCACTCGGTTTGATTTCGCAATAAATTTCCCAGTCTCGCTTATACCTCAATAGCAGACCGTAGACGTCCCACAGAACGGCTTGCAATGAGATGATCCTCTTACTTCCAGCCATCGACAATTCCGCCTCAAGATCGGTCAACGGCAACCGCCCAGTAAGCAGATTCTTGGGATCGATAATTTGGAACTGCAATACATTTGCACATAAATCTCGAAATGGATCAAAGAGATAGTCTAAATCATCAGATCGTTTACCCTTTCTCCATGCTAAGGCAAAGGAAGTGTCGTATATGGCTGGATTCATCGCGATGTATATGACATAACCACAGCCTAGATGATAATCACCAATTATACAAGATTCTAACGTTTGTCCGACTTGCTGTAATGGCGATCTTATCATATGATGCCACAATCGTAGGGCATCGAATAATCTTTCGAGATCAGAATGTAGCAGTATACATTTTAGAAAGATGAACCTGGCAGCATTTTCATAGTCGCTAGTTATGGCCATATGAACATTTGGCAGAACTGGTGTCGACGCCGTTGCAATCGCGATACTCATATAGTGTGACGTGAAGTTGTTGCAAGGTATACATTTTTTGACTACTGGCACTCCACTGCAACACAAGAGCATATCGTATAATACGTTGGTACTCCAAGTTGAAGCCTGACAAATATTTTTGACTTGTATAAATACTGATGTGCCTCTGAGCTGATGAGTCTGTTGGTTCGAAGGATATTTGTGTGGAAAACATAGATTAGTTGGCCGGGACGATCTTCATCTTCTTCCTCGATAATGTTGGGGCCATAGAGTAGATAGCTGTAGATATGTTGTCTAATCTCTGCTGGTAGTAAGATGAATTTGGAGAGCTTATCAGATTGAGGCATTGACATGTTTTATGTACAGACCGCCTGATGAACGAGAGAACGATAACGAAAGGAAAGCATGGAAGGCATGAAATCATATGTGCTTCTGTTCATGTCTCGAATGTAGTTCACTTATCTGAGAAGATTTCACGGAGCATTGGTCCTGGACTTTTCACCTTATTACCCCATTCGCGAAAAGAGTGTAGTTATAAGCATAAATTGAAATTTTAAAACCACAATATAAGCGAATCACATTGCCAACAGGATTTGCTGTCCTTGACCGGCGCAAATTCAAGCGATAGTTACTTCCAAATTCAAAAGTTGATTGTTCGCTTGGTGAAATTGATACTTGTTGATTGACCTTCCCCATTGAAAATGGTTAGGTGCGCACGTGACCTGCAAATACCTGTGTTTGTGCTCTCCGGTCAATAACCTCACCCGTTTGCTTGCTTGTGCATCACCCAGCATGGCTCCCGTAAGGCTAGACAAATGAATTCAGGTGGACATCAATTAGCTAATACGGGTACATAGTTTCGATCGGCCGCAAGAAGTAATCGATCGGCGCGTTTACAAGCCGAGAATGATGTTTTTGAAGGTTTACCAGTTCGACAATGGCGACAAGTCGACGGACTATTTGGAACCAACGGCGCGATCGATACGATTGTACAGGACGATGACTGTCCATTCAAACCTCTACCTCTTCCCCGAGACGCAGCGTTACTACCGACTTGGACCCAACAATTATTAAGGGAAGCACGAAAACCGCGATTCGCAAAAAGAAAAGCTGTAGTATTACAGGAGAATAAGCAGGATGACGAAGAGGATCATAGAGATTTACAATCAAATACAGGGTGGATGGCAAAGAAGTGGTTGCAAACACCACGTCACCTAGAAGAGCCGGAACGAGAATATGTCGCGAAACGGAGAAAAGGGCTACCAAGTTTGATAAGTGAAGCAGCGGCAGTAGCTGTTCAGATACCTACACGGACAATCAAAGTCCGTAGAAACGATGGAGGAGGAGTTGGTGTTATTTATGAAGTCATTGTAGCTGAAGGTCAAGTCGTTGAAGGTGAAATAAGAGATCAAGATGTTGATACTAGTCAAATTACTATACTTGCTCCAGGAACAGTCGTTGCTGACTTGGGTGTTGCAAACGCCGAAGGACGACTAGTAGCCAATGATCTGTTACAGCCATCATTACTACGAAGACGAAGACCTCCACCTCCGAAAAGGAAAGGAGGACCTGGAAGAGGCAAAAAGAAGGTTATGTTTCAACAAATAGCACCTGATGTGAACCAAGCGGTAGCTGTCAATACAACAGGAGTAGCATCTGATGGTACAACTATTATGGTGGATTCACTTGGAGAAATGGTAACACCGTCAGGTTTGGTTGACGGTGAAGATGATGAAGGAGACGAGGATGAAGATGGTGAGATTGTGGAAGATGATGGTGAAGGAGATGATGATCGTGAAGAGGGGGAACTGTCTGACGACGATGTTAACATGCAAGATCATAACTCGACGTTTCAGCCTTCCACCTCTATTCCGCCTACCTCTATCCCACCCGTTTCTACTCCGCCTACTTTCATACCCCCACTCTCAATACCTCCTCTTACCTCAGTACCTCTTCCGTCCATACCTCCTGATTCCAGATCCTCGATCCTTCCCGACATTATACAAGAATCTACGATTGAAAATCTACCACATACCGAAATAGTGAGACGTCCGTCAGTTGAAACGAATATTATACAGCCGGAATTGGAGCAGGTGAACAACGTAACACCTATGATCCCCGATCTACCACAACAAATACCCTCTGTGATGGTAGATCAGTCATCACTACCAGCCCCATTACAAGTATCACAATTTCACAATGATCAATTGACCAATACTGTGATGGAAGGAATATGTCCACCTTACCAGAATTTGGATGATATTGCTCCGGTAATGGAACCATTTACGCCACCTATCGAAAAGACTTTTGAACCTATCTTTGCTGCTGAGAATACTTTACCGGCTTTGAACAACCTACCCGACAATCACGATCAGCCATATACATCATTGCCATCATATGAGCCAATGACAAATACAAATTCGACTAGCCCAGACGTCGATGCGGCTACTGTCCCAACACCTGTAAATGATGCATTGCCATTACTACCTCCTGTTCTAGAAAGTGTGGGAAATGGTGGAATAGTTGAAAAGCCAATGCAGAATGAACCAACAAACATTGAAGATCAGATAGATAGTATATAGGATAGTCTAATGTCTGATGTGTTGCAGTGGGATTATGATATGGATTGGAGTCGTTTTTGACCAAAATGTTAATCTTAGACTTTTATGAATGCTATGAGTATTGTTGTATATTATTTCACATTATTATCAAGTCGGTGATTGATTTACTGGGGTTACCTTGTCTATAACTCCTTTCCAATCACTTATGTGATCATTAATCACTCTCGCTGCACTATCCACTGTAAAATTTCTTCCTATCGCTTCTACAAAATCACCTTCAGGATCTATAATTTAATCTCGTCAGTAACCTTTCACTCCATTTTCTTATCTTCATTCCAACTCACCCATGAGGAAGAAATAAATACTATGATCGACCAAATAATCCTGACCGGGCTTTACATCCTGGGGAGTTGAGAAATAAACCCTATACTTTTTACAAGTCTGCTTCACATCCTCATAACTCCCCGTCAAGCCTACAATATCCGGATGAAACTCTTCCAAATACCTTTTGATTATCGCAGGGGAGTCTCTCGCAGGATCACACGTTACAAACACCGGCCTGAGCGCGTTTCCATGCTTCACTTTCACCATCTCAATCACCTCTGCCATCTTGTCGAGTTCTTCGGGGCATATATCCGGACAGTTCGTGAACCCAAAATACACGAGCGCATACTTTCCCTTCAAGTTCTCGTGGGTGAATGTTGCTCCACGCGTGTCTGTCAGAGAAAATGGACCTCCCACGAGCGGCCGGCCGATGCCTTTGTTCTGCTCGACGAGGCGGGCGCGCGTCATCCGCTCTTTCTCGTGTCGGAAGTATAGCGTCATTCCACCCCCTGCGAGCAGGAAGAGGAGCCCGGCTTGCCATGAGAAGGGGCCGAGACGGTAGCGGGCGCGCGCTTCCTGGACGGATTTGTAAAGTCGTGGGGAAGAGGATGTGAATGCTCGTCGAAGGCGTGGGGGAACTGAAAGAAAAAAGGGATTGGTGGGGGGGGAGAGTTGTCGTTTACATGATGATATGTGTGAGTATAGACACCGAAAGGACGATGGTTTGTGCATTTCCAAATCAACTTCTAGTTGATTGATTGTGTAAAAGTTGAATTGGAGTGATTCGTAAAAAAGATAGAATGTTGTCTCGAGAGGTAGACAGACAGAGGATATGGATTCTGTTACCTTGCCAATCTGGAAAGCTTAAACGGGTTCTGTGGTCTAGTGGTATGATTCTCGCTTAGGGCTACTCTCTGTACTCAGAAGACGTACAAAAAATGCGAGAGGCCCCGTGTTCGATCCACGGCCGAACCCCATTTTTGCTTCCTCACCATCCATCCTTCACGGATAGATATACTTGCCTCCAATTTTTGCTTCTCCATCATCTATCCATCATGGATACACACCACCTCTACGATAAATACCTTTTTGACTGCATCCTACAACATCTTGATGTACATATACTCTATCATCATTGCTTATTTCTTGATCTTGTGCAGGGCAAGTAAAGGTTTTGAAGACGAAAAGCATATAATTCATAGTGGAATTGTACTAGTAGCGAATGGTTTTCTCAGATGTAAAAAGAATTGCATAGATTTTTGTAAAAGAAACAAAAAGATTGGGTATCAGCCTATATCAAAAAGCCATGTATAATAAACATAGTGCAGCAGTAGGAAAGAATTAATTTACACTTTGCCATTTTACGAAAGATCATATAAAAGAGGTCATAGTCGATAAATATCCAGAGAATCCGCACGTTCTGTCAAATCCAAGACATGAACATTTCTCACACTCTTTATTTCTTCAAAATATTCATCTTCATTATTATTATTATTATTATTATTATTGAATGGAAGATAATCGTGATCGTCCCAATTTAATAACATCATCCCACCCTTTTCGATATTCATATGGTTACCTTCCTTGACGATCCAAACTTCATTTTCGATTTTCCACCATCTCTCCATCTTTCGTTTATGATATTCCACAACAGAAATCCATAATCTTTCATCATTGTCTTCTTGTCTTTTTAGTTCTTTTTCTTCTTCCTCTTTGTTTTGCTGTAATTTGGTCAGTTCGGCTTTAAATCTCGTGCGTTTATGTTGGAGTCTATTGATTTGTTCGGCTCGAAGATTAATTAGTTCTTTACGGTGTTTAATGTCCAGAGCATCCTTCGTACGGTTATAATGACAATTCAAAGTCTGAGAAAAGTTTGGGATTATATTGATAGAATGGGCTTGTAGATCGAGAAGGTCAGATTCAGCGAGAAGATGTTGATCTTCTAAAAGTGAAATGGAGGAATTATGCTATGGAAAAGGTGATCATGTCAGTTGTAAAAGTAAATGACTGGACAAGGGATAGTCATACCTTTTCATAAAGATCTCTTTCTAATGACAAGAATTGGTCATGTATATATCTATATCGAGTATTGAATTTTATTTGTTGGTCAGAACGATGTTTGAGATTGATAGAATTCAAAATATTCCGTTGCTTGATTTGTTTTTGACGTAATTCAAGAAAATTATAAGAAGAAGATGCTCGAGATAGATTCCTTTCAAGTAATCCCTGATCCAAAATAACAGGTTCGCTAAAGCTAGATCTTCTACATGGAGATAAGGAATCCCTTTTCGGAGACATGTTCTGGACAATATTCAAAGCGTCATCATTATTTAGACTCGACTTTTGTGAGAGACTCGATCGACTAGTCTTTAATAAAGAAAAATTATCGATCAATGACTTTGGTATCTCGACATTACAACACATCGGCCATTGTTCTGGATCATTTTCTAATGAGGTTGTAATCATTATTTGTAATGTATTTGGAGGGAAACAATGACCACAGTTCAGAGGATATAAAAGGTCTGGAATTGAAGGTTGACTATGTTTTCCATTAGCGTATATAACATGTGTAAATAGCATTGTTTAATCTTACTCTTCTGATGGAGTGTTCGAATCCCTCCGTCTCAATCGAAACCGTGACATGACCCGTGATAGTTTCTTTCTTGGTCGATGTGTTATGTCATGGTCAGACGTAGAACTAAAAGAATTCTGAGAAGTGGATGCTATAAGAGATTGATCATGATTCGATTTGATAGAAACGACATCTTTGCCAGAAGAAGAAGATTCGGGACGGTCACTAGTTTTGGGGGTCGGCTGTGAAACACATCTATTGTGATATAGATCTTCAAGTTTTATTGATCGGGGTATAATGCGCTCCTTCGAACTCAAACTCGACTCGCCTTGTTTTGGCCTTGTTGGAGAATTGGTCGACGATACGCTGGAATGTTCGTATATTATGACAGGAGGGACATTGACACCAATTAATTGAGCTTCTTGACATAACCGTCTCTCATATTCTGGTTCAGTCTCGTCATGACTGTTGATATCTTTAAACTTATCCAGCAAGTCTTGTTTAATCGCATATTTTATTGTATGGTCCATCAAGGACTCATGATACATCTTTAGCCACCTGTATCAAGCATCATTACACTTTATATATACCGAGCATTATATTACAGCATGAAACCAAATGCCATTTCTCGAGGTTCTACCCAAGAAAAACCTCTTCCCATGCCTGACCAAAAATAAGGAGGGGGAGTCTAGACTGATAATCAAATAAATGGTTCACTCCGTCGATCATTACCACGACTAATTTTGCGTGGAAAAGCCAGTATGGTCAACCGTAAAACAATGGTCATAAAAACATCATATTTTTATAGATACATGATTAAAGTACGAACAGATCATATCATATCATTATCATTGCAATAGAGAACAAAGGTATTGTAAACAGCAGTATCTCATTCACCATCGCTATTGTCCCAGAATTGATACTGGCGATTCCTGAATATTTGTCGATAGTCCCTGATGAATTAGTAGACGAGGTTGTGACAATAGCCTTTACAACACCTCCATTTGAAGGCGCAGTCAAGAATGATAAACTTTGATTTTGGGACAATCTACTTTGGACGGCAG
>Ga0160428_1002013_pt1 | contig 13370 bp, 12 predicted proteins | sample SolpanmetagenomM_FD_108198 | JGI IMG/M metagenome (GOLD analysis project Ga0160428, IMG submission 108198) | Solar panel surface microbial communities from Lawrence Berkeley National Laboratory, California, USA - M | ecosystem: Engineered > Built environment > Solar panel > Unclassified ... | reverse complement strand
GCTTTCGCGCACGCAAGCAATCGCGTAGGGTTTGCCCTGCATGAGTACCCCCGTCGCAAAGCCGCCGCTCGAGCTGGTCATCGCCGCCCCCCGCGGATTTTGTGCAGGCGTCGATCGCGCGATCCAGATCGTCGAACTCGCGCTGCAGAAGTTTGGCGCGCCGGTCTATGTCCGCCACGAGATCGTCCACAACCGCTTCGTCGTCGACATGCTGCGCGACAAGGGCGCGGTGTTCGTCGAGGAACTCGACGCGGTGCCAGACGGCGTTCCCGTCGTCTTCTCCGCGCACGGCGTCCCCAAGGCGGTCCCCGACAAGGCGACCGAACGCGGGCTCGCCTTCCTCGACGCGACCTGCCCGCTCGTCTCCAAGGTCCACCGCCAGGCCGAACGGATGGTCGCGCTCGGTCGCCACATCGTGTTCATCGGCCATGCCGGCCATCCCGAAGTGATCGGGACCTTCGGGCAAGTGCCCGAGGGCGCGATGACGCTGATCGAAACCGTCGCGGATGCCGAACGCTACACGCCCGCCGATCCGGCGAACCTCGCGTTTCTGACGCAGACCACGCTGTCGATGGACGATACCGCCGCGGTCGTCGCGGTGCTCAGGGCGCGCTTCCCGTCGATCCAGGGGCCACCGGGTGAGGACATCTGCTACGCCACCTCCAACCGGCAGGAAGCGGTCAAGGCGATCGCGCAGGGCTGCGACGCGATGCTGGTGATCGGCGCGCCCAATTCGTCCAACTCGGTCCGCCTCGTCGAAGTCGCCGAGCGCGAGGGAACGCGCGCGCAACTGATCCAGCGCGCAGCCGAGCTCGACTGGGCGTTCCTCGAGGGGGTCCGCACGCTCGGGCTGACTGCGGGAGCCTCCGCCCCCGAAGTGCTCGTCCGCGAACTGGTCGACCGGCTCGGCGAACGCTTCACCGTCACCGAACGCGAGGTCGAGACCAAGCGCGAGACGGTATCGTTCAAGCTCCCCCGCGGCCTCGACGTCGCGGCCTGATCCGTGGCGGTCTACACGCATGTCTCCGCCGAGGCGCTCGGCCGCTTTCTCGGCAAGTTCGATTGCGGCACGCTCGTCTCCGCCAAGGGGATCGCCGAGGGGGTCGAGAACACCAACTATCTGGTCGACACCACCACCGGTCGCTTCATCCTGACGCTTTACGAAAAACGCGTCGACGGCGACGACCTGCCGTTCTTTCTCGACCTGCTCGATCATCTCGCGGCGCGCGGCAACCCGGTTCCTCCCGCGATCAAGGACCGGGACGGGGTCGCGATCCACACGCTCGAAGGCCGCCCGGCGTGCCTGATCCAGTTCCTCCCCGGCGTCTCGCTATCGCACCCGACCCCGATCCAGGCCGCCGCGACCGGGGCGGCAATGGCAAGGATGCACGCGGCGCTCGCCGATTTCCCGCAGACCCGGCCCAATACGATGGGTGTCGAAAGCTGGCAGCCGCTGTTCGAGCGATGCGGCCGGAGCCTGAACGAGATCGCCCCCGGTCTGTACGACGACATCGGCTACGCGCTCGACTCGGTGCTCTCACGCTGGCCCGGCGACGTACTCGAACGCTCCGCGATCCACGCCGACCTGTTCCCCGACAACGTGCTGATGCGCGGCGACGACGTCTCGGGCCTGATCGACTTCTATTTCGCCTGCACCGATATTCGCGTGTTCGATCTCGCGATCATGCACACCGCGTGGTCGTTCGATTCGACCGGCACCCATTACGATGCGGCAATCGGCGATGCGGTGATTGCAGGCTATGCCACGCGGTTTCCGTTGAACCACGTTGAAAAGCAGCATTTTCCGACACTTGCGAGCGGAGCCTGCCTCCGCTTCGCACTCTCGCGCGCATGGGACTGGCTCAACACACCCGCCGACGCGCTGGTCACGCGCAAGGATCCGCTCGCCTACGTCCGGAGGCTGTCGCATTATGCGCCGGAGCTGACTAAACGGGCGCGATGACTGACGCTCCCGCTCCGATCACCCCGCCCGAACTGACCAAGGTCGAAATTGCCACCGACGGTGCCTGCAAGGGCAACCCCGGCCCGGGTGGCTGGGGCGCGCTGATTCGCAGCGGCGGGACCGAGAAGGAACTCTCGGGCGGCGAGAAGATGACGACCAACAACCGCATGGAGCTGATGGCCGCGATCGAGGGCCTGCGCGCGCTGAAACGCCCGTGCCGCGTGACGCTGTCAACCGACAGCCGCTATGTGATGGACGGCCTTACCAAGTGGATCAAGGGCTGGCAGAAGAACGGCTGGAAGACCGCCGCGAAGCAGCCGGTCAAGAACGCCGAACTGTGGCAGGCGCTGCTCGACGCCGCCAAACCGCACCGGATCGACTGGGTGTGGGTCAAGGGCCACGCCGGGCACCCGGACAACGAGCGGTGCGACAAGCTGGCTAGCGACGCCGCGGTGCTGGCGGCGCGGCGCTAACGCCCCGCCAGCCCGAAGCAACGCTGCGATTCAGAACCGCTTGCTCGCCGTCAGCCCGATCGTCCGCGGCTGGTTGGTCGTGAACGCAAGCCGTGCGCGCCCGCCGCGTTCGCGGTCGAACGATAGCAACGCATTCTCGTCGAGCAGGTTGTTGACGTACACCGACACCGCAAGATCGTTCGCGAATTCGAGCCCCGCCCGCAGGCTCGCCAACTCATACGCTGGCAGGCGCAAATCGATTACTGTCGCCGCGGTTGCCGGCGCGCCACCGAACGCAAGCCCCGTGACGAACCGCCGCGGGTTGTTCTCCTGATCGCCCGGCTGCGTGAAGCGGCTGCCGACATGCTGGAACGACCCGCCGAACACCGCATAGGTCGACGCCGCGACCGCGAACCGGTAACTCGCATTCGCCGACATTTGGAACTTGGGCACCGAAGGCAGGCGGTTGCCGTCGCGAATCCCCTCGATCACGCTCCCGTCGGGCCGCGCGAGCGTCGCATCGAACTGCGCTTCAAGCACGCTGCCAGACAGCCCCAGATCAAGCCCCGTCACCGGCGTCATCGACAGCTCGACCTCGACCCCCTTGGAATGCGCCTTGGGAACGTTGAACACGATCCGCGACGAACAACTCCCGGCGTCAGCCGTGACCTGCAAATTCTTGATGTCGTTGTAGAATGCCGCGGCGTTGAGCGTGACCGGGCCGAACCGCGCCTTCATCCCGCCCTCATAATTCCACAGCGTCTCATCGCCATAGCGCGGGCGGTTGCCGAAGGTCGCGGCGTCGGGGCCGCCCGCGCCGCCCGAGCAAAGCGGAATGTTGAGCGGGTCGTTGACCCCGCCGAGCCGGAAGCCCTTCGACGCCTGCGCATTGAACGTCACGCGATCCGCCGCCTTGTAGCTCAGCAGCAATCGTGGCGAGAACCCTTCCGAAGATGTCCGGTCGCTGTTGTTGTCGCCATTGGTGAACAGCCCGCCCGACTTGAACACGCGCGATTCGTTATAGCCATAATAGCGCCCGCCCGCGGTGGCCTTGAGCCGGTCGGTGAGCGCGAGGCTCGCCTCGCCGAAGATCGCGAGCTGTTTCAGCTTGTACGGGATGTTCGCGTTATACGGCGAATCCGCCGCAAACCCGTTGGCGACCGCCGCCGCCGTCCCCGCGCCGAGCACGCTATTGGTGAAGGCATCATAGCCCGGCGTCGGCAACCGTTGCGCATAATCGCGGTCGGTGCTCGAGTAGAAGCCGCCGATCAGCCACTGGAACGGGCTGGCATAGGCCGAAGCAAAGCGGATTTCCTGCGTGAACGACGACACCTTGGTCGTGTCGCGCAGGTTGGACGGGAGCAGCACCGCAGCGGTCGGGAAGCCCAAGTCGACCGAGACGCTTCCGGTCAGCGCGCTCGCGTCGCGGCTGACGAGGATGTTTCGGTCGGTGTAGCTCGTCACCGTGGTGATATCGACACCCTTGACGTTCGCCTGAACCGTCAGATCGCCGATCTTGATATCGTCGGTGAACTTCTCGTCGAGCAGCAGATATTGCTCGCGCTCGCCGAGCGTCACCTTTGGGCGGGTCGTGGTGAATGCGTTGGCGAACAGGTTGTAGCGTTCCTGCCGGTTGAACCCGTTGACGTCGATTTTCTGGTAGATGAAGCGCGGCGTGATGCTGAGCCCCTCGACCGGCCTGATCAGCACCGCGATCCGCCCGCCATAGCGTTCGCCGTCGTTGACGTTCCTGTCGATCCCGCCGCCCTCGCGCCGCGCGTCGATGAAGCCCGCATAGCGTGTGTAATAACCGACCGCGCGCACCGCGACCTTCTCGCTGAGCGGAAGGTTGATCGCGCCTTTCAGATGCCCGCCGAGCGCATCCTCGGCAACGACGTTGACGTTGGCCTCGACCGATCCCTCGACCCGGCTCGTGGTCGGCTGGTTGGTGATGTAGCGGATCGTGCCGCCGACCGAGCCTGAGCCGAACAGCGTCCCCTGTGGCCCGCGCAGCGTCTCGATGCGGTTGAGGTCGTACAGGTCGAGATCGGGCGTGAACAGCGACAGCGAGATCACTGATTCGTCGAGATAAATGCCGACCTGCTCCTTCACGCCCGGCTGGTCGCGCGCGACCTGCCCAGCGGAGACGCCGCGGATCCCGACCTGGCTCTGCCCCGGCCCGAGGTTCTGGATCGCGAGCCCGGCGACGTTGCGCGACACGTCCTCGAGCGTCGTCGCGCCCGAGCGGCGGATGTCCTCCGAAGTCTGCGCGTTGATCGAGAAAGGCACGTTCTGGATCGTCGTCGACCGCTTGTTCGCGGTCACGACGATATCGTTGCCATCCGCAGCGGGTTCGGCCTGTTTCGCGTCGGCCGCTGGCGCAACCTGCGCCAGAGCGGGCGTCGCAACCGCGCAGGCGGCAAAGCTGATGATGGAAATACCGGACGCCAAAACGGCGCGCGCCGATGCAGATGCTAGCATTGATCCCCCCCTGGTTCCGGCGCCTTTGGCTACCGGTATGGGGGGAGGCTAGTCCGGGTGACGCCGCGTGACAAGTAGAACCGCGTCGGCCTCATTGCCGCGTCATTTCCGCGACTTCAGCGCATCGCAAACCGCTGCGGCGCATAACGCGAGGCATCGATCCCGGCGATGCTCGCATCGGGCGCCCGCCCCAGCAACAGCGACGCCGCGAGCGCCGCGGCGGCAGGCGCGGTCTGGATGCCGAACCCGCCCTGCCCCGCGCACCAGAAGAACCCCGGCGCATCCCGCGCGAAACCATAGACCGGCAACCGGTCGGGCGCGAAGCTGCGCAACCCTGCCCAGCGTCGCTCGACCCTGGTCACGCGCCAGTCGACCACCCGCTCGAACCGGTCGATCGCGGTCGCGACGTCGATCTCCTCGGGCTGCGCATCGCCGGGGGCGGCTTCGGTCTCGTCGTGCGGGCTCAGCCAGATCTTCCCGCCCGCCTCAGGCTTGAAATAAAAGTCCCCGCCGATCCCGACGACATGCGGCAGCGTTTCGGGCGCGGGCGGATCGGTCGCGAGCTGGACCATCGTGCGGCGATAGGCAGTGATCCCGATCGGGCTTACCCCCGCCATCCGCGCCACCGTATCGGCCCATGCCCCGGCGGCGTTGACCAGCACCGTCGCCGCAAACGTCCCGTTCGCCGTCTCGAGCGACCAGCCATCGCCAATCCGCGTGACGCCGCCAAGCGGCGCGGACAGCACCGGCCGTGCGCCGGCTTGCCGGGCCAGCTTGAGATAGTGCGCATGCAGCGCGGCGACGTCGATGTACGTGCTGCTCCGTTCGAGAACGCCGAGCGTCCAGTCGGGCCGCAACCCCGGCACCAGCGCGTGCGGATCGACTCGCTCGAGCGCGACGCCGCTCCCGTCGAACTCGCCAAGGAACGCATCGATCGCCCCCGCATCCGCCGCACGCCCGACATGCAGCGACCCTAACGCCTGCAGGAACCCGCCGGCGTGCAGGGCTGCCCCCGAAGCGGTCGTCAGCGGCTGGACGCCGGGGCCGCCGTAAGTTTCCGACCAGAACGCCGCCGATCGTCCGGTCGCATGAAACCCGGGCAGATCCTCCGCCTCGAGCAGCACGACCGAAGCATGCGGCGCGATTGCAGCCGCAAGGCTCGCCCCCGCCATCCCCGCCCCGACGATCGCGACATCGTAGCGCATCGCCTACTTCGCCGCGTGCGCAGCGAAGAACGCGTCGATCTCGCCGATCGCCCGCGCCCGCACGCCGTCCGCCTCGCGCAGAATTTCATGCGCCGATTCGGGACCGAACCGCACCACCGTGCTGTCGGGCAGTTTCGTTGCGACGCGCGCGGCGACCTTGGTCGAGACGAGCTTGTCCTCGTCCGCCAGCAGGAACAGCAACGGGACGCTCAGCGTCGCCAGCCGCGGATCGTCGCGCAACCGGCGGGTCGAGGTGAACGCCTGCGCAAGCCAGCGCCAGCTCGGCGGCCCGAGCAGCAGCTCCGGGTGAGTCGCCTGCCAGAACAGCTCGTCCTCGTACCGCGCGGGGTCATGCGTCAGCAGATCCTGCCGCGTCTCGGTCGTCGCGGGCCGCTCGTTGCCCTTCCACGCCGGACGCGCCGCATCGCCTACCCGGCTCATCAGCCCCGCGACCCGCTCGCCGACTCGCTGCCCGACCGGACTGTGCAGCCCGAGCATCGGCGCGACCAGCACCGCCGCATCCGGAGTCGCCGCGCCCTCGACCAGCGCGCGCAACAGCAGATGCCCGCCCATCGAATGCCCGACCGCGACATGCGGCCCCGCCCCCTGCGTCACCCACTCCGCCCAGAACGCGCGGAAATCGTCGACGTACTGCTGGAAGTCCTTGATGTGCCCGACGTTCGCATTGTCCGACAACCGCCCCGAGCCACCCTGCCCGCGCCAGTCGAACGACGTCACCGCCCACCCCTGCGCGTGCCAATGCGCGAACGTTTCCAGATACTTCTCGAAAACATCCCCACGCCCACCCTGGAACAGCAGGCGACCGCGGGCCTTTGGCGGGGCGGGCCAGTCGAACCGGCGAAGCTCCCATCCGTCGGGCGCCTTCCAGCGCGTGATCCGCGCCGCTGCGGGAATCGCGCGCCGGTACAATTGGGGGGAGACCATCGGTCATGGTTACGTTTTCGAAAGGCACGTCGTCTAGGACTTTCCCGCATGGGTGGGCTTTCACTGACGCCGATGGTGCTGATCGCACTGGTCGCACTGCTGGTTTCCGCCGGTGTCCAGGACGTGCGCACGCGCGAGATCGCCAATTGGAAGAACGCAGCGATCGCGCTGCTCGCGCCCTTGTGGTGGTGGGGCAACGGCCTCTCGCCGTGGCCCGACATGGTCGTCCAGTTCGGCCTCGCGCTGCTCGTCTTCGCGACCTTCATTGCCGCGTTCCACTTCGGCTGGATGGGGGGCGGCGACGTCAAGATGATCGGCGCCCTCGCGCTGTGGCTCCCGCTCCAGCCGCTTCTCGCAATGCTGACCGTCATGTCGCTGCTCGGCGGCGTGCTGACACTGCTGCTGCTGGTCGATCGCGCGCTGCGGCGGCGGACCGCGCAGATCGAGGTTCCGTACGGCGTGGCGATCGCGATCGCTGCGCTTTTCGTACTACGTGAACCGCTTTTTAACCACCTTGGGTGGAATGCTTAACGCGGGCCCAACCGCCCGTGTTCGAGAGGTCGGAAATGGACAGTCGTAAGATCCTTCTGCTGGTGGGAGCGCTGATCGTGGCGGCGATCACGGCGTTTATGGCACGCTCGCTGATCGTCGGCAGCCCTGCACCGCAATCCGCTGCGATGACGGTCGTCGCGGCTGCGCCCGATGGTCCCGAGGTGCTCGTCGCGACCAAGGCGCTGCCGGTCGGCACGATCCTCGACGCGAGCGCGCTGCGCTATCAGCCGTGGCCGAAGGAACTCGTCCAGAACGTCTATTTCATCAAGAAGCCGGGCTTCGACCCCAAGACGCTGGCGGGCACCGTGGTCCGCAACGCGATCACCGCGGGCCAGCCGCTGACGCAGGGCGCGCTGGTCAAGCCGGGCGACCGCGGGTTCCTGTCGGCGGCGCTCGGGCCGGGGATGCGCGCGGTCACCGTGCCGGTCGAAGCGACCACCAGCGTCGCGGGCTTCGTCTTCCCGGGCGACCGGGTCGACCTGATCCTGACGCAGACCGTCGCGGGTGGCGGCGACGGTCCCCCGCTCAAGGCCGCCGAGACGATCATGCGCAACCTGCGCGTCCTCGCGACCGACCAGCGGACCGACAATGCGGTGGGCGATGACGGCAAGACCGTCGTCCGCACCTTTTCCAACGTGACGATCGAGGCGACGCCAAGGATCGCCGAACAGATCGCGGTCGCGCAGACGCTCGGCTCGCTGTCGCTCTCGCTGCGCTCGATCGCGGACAACAGCACCGAGCTCGAACAGGCGATCGCAAGCGGCGACGTCGCGATGCCTGATGATCCCAAGGCGGAGAAGGCGATGCTGACCCGTATCGCCAGCGCGCCCTCCGCGGGGAGCAGCTCGCTCGCGACCGGCGCGGATGTGTCGCGGTTCCAGCGCCGCACGGTGCCCGGCAAGGCGGCAGATCCATCGGGTGGTATGGGTGGCGGCGGCGGCGGCGGCGGTTCAGCGCCGGTCGCATCGGCGGCGGCCTTCCCGGGCGCGGCCAGCACCGGACCGATGGTCCGGATCGCGAGGGGCAATTCGGTGACGGCGGTTGCCGTCGAGGGGAAGAAGTAATGCGTAGCGTTTCGATCTCGGGCGGCTGGACGCTCGCCGCCGCGCTGGTCGCGGCCAGCCTGGGCACCCTGCCCGCCATCGCGCCTGCCCAGACCGGCGCGGCGGCCCCGGCACCGGTGTTCCAGCTCAATACCGGGCGCGGACGGCTCGTCACGCTTGTCCGGCCGATGAGCGACGTGTTCGTCGCCGACGACAAGATCGCCGACGTCCAGGTCCGCTCGCCGACCCAGCTCTACATTTTTGGCAAGGGTTCGGGCGAGACCACGATCTCGGCGACGAGCAAGACCGGCGCGGTGGTCTATTCGGCGACGGTCCGCGTCGGCAACAACTTCGACTCGATCCAGCAGATGCTCGCCATCGCGATGCCAGAGGCGAAGATCGTCGCGACGCCGATGAACGGCCTCGTGCTGCTGACCGGCACCGTCGCCGGCCCCGAGGACGGCGCGGAGGCGACCCGTCTGGTGCAGGCCTATGTCGGGGATGCGACCAAGGTCCTCTCCCGTCTCGGTACCGCGACTCCGCTGCAGGTAAACCTGCAGGTCCGCATCGCCGAGGTGAGCCGGAGCTTCGTCAAGAACCTCGGCGTCAACCTGACCAACCGTGGCGGTGGCAACGTGCTGTTCGGGGTCAGCCAGGGGCGGCAGGGGTCGATCACCACCGTCCCGGGCGTCCCCGGTCTGCCGAACGCCGCCGTCGACGAGAACGGCGCACGGCCCGGCAACTCGCTCTTCAAGTTCCCGGGCGCGACGGGTGCGGGAACGACCTTCGGGCTCGCCGGCCGGCTGCTCGGCATGGATTTGCTGACGTCGCTCGATCTCGGGGAGACCGACGGCCAGGTCTCGACCCTCGCCAACCCCAATATCACCGCGATCTCGGGCGAAACCGGCTCGTTCCTCGCGGGCGGCGAAATTCCCATCCCGCTGAGCCAGGGGCTCGGCGCGGTCTCGGTCGAGTACAAGCAATATGGCGTCAGCCTCGCCTATACGCCGACCGTGCTGGCGGATGGCCGCATCTCGCTGCGCGTCCGTCCCGAGGTATCGCAACTTACGTCCGATGGCGCGGTGACGATTTCGGGAACGACGATCCCCGCACTGACCACCCGCCGCGCGGAAACGACCGTTGAGCTCGGGTCCGGCCAGAGCATGATGATCGCGGGCCTGCTCCAGAACACGCATAACAACACGTTCACCAAGGCACCCGGCGCCGCCGACGTCCCGATCATCGGCGCGCTGTTCCGCTCGAACGCGTTCCAGCGCAACGAGACCGAGTTAGTGATCGTGATCACGCCGTATCTGGTCAAGCCGGTCAACGCGAACGACATCGTCCTGCCGACCGATGGCATCAAGGCACCGACCGACCTCGATCGTGTCCTGTTCGGCCAGCTTGGCGGCGGGACTACGGGCGGAGATCGTCCGAAGCCGCGAATGGCACCCGCCACGCCGACCTATACGGGTCCCGGTACCGCGGGCTCGGTCCCGGCGCCCGCCTTCCCCGCGGACCCGCGTCCGGCGACGACGGTCCCCGCGCTGCCCGCCGCGCCAACGCGCGCCCCCGCCAGGCGCGGCGCTGCCGCCGCCCCCGGCTTCAACCTCAACTAAGGGCTCCCGAGGTCATGATCATCGACAAGCGTTCACGCGCGATCGCAGCCGCCCTGCTTCCGGCACTGCTCCCCGCCCTTCTGGTCGCGGGATGCGCGGGAACGAAGAACCGCGGGCTCGAATCGATCCACCAGCCGGTCGTGTCCCGCTCGACCTATGCCCTCGACGTCGCGACGACGCCCGACGGTCTCGCCCCCGGCGAACGTCAGCGGCTTGCGGGGTGGATGGCGTCGCTGCGGCTTGGCTATGGCGATACGATCGCGATCGAGTATCCCGGCTCTTATGGCCCCGGGGGTTATGGCGACGCCGTCAAGGACGCGGTTGGCGCGGAAACCGGGCGCTACGGCCTGATGGTGTCGGATGACGCGCCCCTCACGCCGTCGCCCGTCCAGCCCGGCACGGCGCGCATCGTCATCAGCCGGATGACCGCGACCGTCCCCGGCTGCCCCGATTTCAGCCGCGTGCGGTCCCCCGAGTTCGAGAGCAACACCTCGTCGAACCAAGGCTGTGCGATCAACTCGAACATTGCCGCGATGGTTGCCAGCCCGGCCGATCTGGTCCGCGGCCAGGCCGGCCACGCGATTACCGATCAGGCGACCGCCGGCCGCGCGATCGACCTGTATCGCAAGGCCGCGCCGACCGGTGGCGGTGGCACGACCATCAAGTCGGAAAGCACCGGAGCAGGCAGCAAATGAACGCACCCTTCACCCCAGGTCGCGTAGGCGCACGCGATCCGTTCGCCGCCTATGTCTGCGACGAAGCCACCGCCGAGACGCTCCGCCCGGTCGCGGTCGAAATGGGCTGGGCACCCGAAAAAGTGAACAAGGGCGGCTTGCGCAATGCGGTCCAGTCGCTGTCGGTGGCGGCCTCGCCGCAGATCCTGTTCGTCGACCTGTCCGAAAGCGGCGATCCGCTCAACGACATCAACGCGCTCGCCGAAGTGTGCGAGCCCGGCACGGTCGTGATCGCGACCGGCCAGGTCAACGACGTCCGGCTCTACCGCGATCTCGTCGTCAGCGGGATCCAGGATTATCTGCTCAAGCCGCTCAGCCCCGACATGCTGCGCGATGCCTTCACCCACGCGCAGGTGATGCTCAACGCCCCCAAGACGGTCGAGGCATCGACCGAACGCCCGCATATCTCGACCTGCTTCATCGGTGCGCGCGGCGGGGTCGGCGCGTCGACCGTCGCGACGTCGGTCGCGTGGATGATGAGCGAGAAAGGCGCGCGCACCACCGCGCTGCTCGATCTCGACGTCCATTTCGGCACGGGCGCGCTGGCGCTCGATCTCGAACCGGGGCGCGGCCTGACCGACGCGATCGACAATCCGAGCCGGATCGACGGGCTGTTCATCGAACGCGCGATGGTCAAGGCGAGCGAGCGCCTCTCGGTGCTGTCCGCCGAAGCGCCGATCAGCGTGCCGGTAATGACCGACGGCACCGCCTTCTACCAGTTGCAGGAGGAGATGCGCGCCGCGTTTGAATGCACGATCGTCGATCTGCCGCGCGGGATGCTGGTCCAGCATCCGCATCTGATGACCGACATCCAGGTCGCGGTCATCGTCACCGAACTGACGCTCGCGGCAGCACGCGATACGATCCGGTTGCTGTCGTGGCTCAAGTCGAACGCGCCGCAGACTCAGGTCGTGGTGGTCGCGAACAAGCTGCAAATCGCTGCGCAGCTCGAGATCAGCCGCAAGGACTTCGAGGGATCGATCGAGCGCAAGGTCGATTTCGCGATCCCGTTCGACCAGAAGCTCGCGGCGCAGGCGGCCAAGCTCGGCAAGCCGATGGCCGAGGCGGGGAAGAATTCCAAGACCGTCCAGCCGCTCGCCGATCTCGCGACCAAGCTGATGGCGGTCGGCGATTCCGCCGAAGCGATCGACAGCGCCGGGACTGGAAAGCCCGCCGCCAAGGGGACTTCGCTGATCGGCAAGTTCGACCTGAAGGCGATCCTCTCCAAGACGGCGAAGAAGAAATGAACCGCGACCCCGGCGCCGGTAACGCCATCGTAACGCAGCGGAGGGCTTGATAGCGTCATGCAACTGATGCCGGTCCTTTCGCTCGGTGTGGGCGCGATCCTCGTGCTGGTGCTGATGGCGTTCGCCTTTTCCGGGCCGAATGCGGAACGCGCCGGTTCGCGCCGTCTCGGCGCGGTGCGCGCGCGCCACAGCGGATCCGCCAACGTGCTTGCGGATGCGCAGTTGCGGCGGATCTCGCAGGCGCGCAGCAACCGGATGGACGTCGCCGCAGCGCGCTTCCTGCCGAACCCTGCGCTGCTCAAGAAGCGGCTTGCGATGACCGGCAAGACCTGGACCGTCGGCCAATATGGCATGGCGACGCTGGGCGCGGTGGTCGGAGTCACCCTGCTGTTCGCGATCCTCGGGCTGCCGCTCCTGCTCGCGCTGCTGCTCGGCGTGGTGATCGGCGCGGGCGTGCCGCACATGGTCGTCGGCTTCACGATCAAACGGCGCATCAACAAGTTCACCTCCAAATTTCCCGATGCGATCGAATTGCTCGTCCGCGGCCTGCGCTCGGGCCTGCCGATCACCGAGACGATTTCGGTCGTCGCGAACGAAGTCGATGGTCCGGTCGGGGTTGAATTCAAGGCGATCACTGACAAGATGAAGATCGGTCGCACGATGGACGCCGCGTTGCAGGACACTGCCGACCGGCTCGGCACGCCCGAGTTCCAATTCTTCTGCATAACCATCGCAATCCAGCGCGAAACCGGCGGCAATCTGGCGGAAACCCTCGCCAATCTTGCAACAGTCCTGCGCATGCGGGGGCAAATGAAGCTCAAGATCAAGGCAATGTCGTCGGAATCGAAGGCATCCGCCTATATCGTCGGCTCGCTCCCGTTCATCGTCTTCACGCTGATCTGGATGATCAACCCCCCGTATATGGCTAACTTTTTCATCGATCAGCGACTGATGGTGACCGGCGGGGTCGGCATGCTGTGGATGGGCATGGGCGCCTTCATCATGAGCCGCATGGTCAGTTTCGAGATTTGATAATGAATCCAGCATCATCCGCCGGCCCAATGGTCCTGGGAATCGACGTCTACACCGTCGCGACGCTGCTCGCAGGCGTCGCCGCCTTCATGGTATT
>Ga0160428_1002012_pt1 | contig 13371 bp, 16 predicted proteins | sample SolpanmetagenomM_FD_108198 | JGI IMG/M metagenome (GOLD analysis project Ga0160428, IMG submission 108198) | Solar panel surface microbial communities from Lawrence Berkeley National Laboratory, California, USA - M | ecosystem: Engineered > Built environment > Solar panel > Unclassified ... | reverse complement strand
TGGTACGCGATTATGAACGCCGCATCGACGTCTCGACGGCGATGATCCATGTCGCCATGGGCAGCCTGCTTATGCGCCGAAACGCTCATCCATGAGTTTCCAAACGGTCTCTCAGACCCGGCAGCACCGCAGCGCCCAGGATGATGGTCAGAAAGGCCAGTAGCCCGCCGATCGCGCTCAGGTCTTGCTTCGGTTCTGTTGCAAACTGCAGTTCGGTTCGTGTTGGGTGGTGTCGGCTCGTTGGTTCAGGCAGCGACCCGGAACACGCCGGCAACAAAGGCGGCCTGTTTCAGTAGGTTAGCTGGGACAAGTTTCTGCAGGTGTAGGCTAACTACGTGCGTAATCTCCCGCTGTTCGATGATTAAGCGGTCGATAAAATCTTATGTAGTGACGCCGAGACCTTTCTATAGATTCGGAACATCGCGGACATTTGGCTCTTGGCTTCGGAACATCGCGGACGCTAAGGTAGAAGTAAGCTCGGAACATCGCGGACATCCCGCAGTCTTCTAGATTCGGAACATCGCGGACAATGTCATGCCCGATCAACAAGTAGATCTCTTCCTTGATAGCCTTGTAGGAGTACCGCTCAAGGATGACCGAGCTCTCATGGAGTTTCCTTTTTTCAGCTTGCAAAAGCAGCCACGTATGGAACCGCTCATCTACGACGACGGCAGAACCCAGATTAGGATCGAACCTGGACCTAAAGGGCTCGCCACCATTTGGGACAAAGACGTTTTACTTTATGTAGTAAGCTTATTGAATGAACGAATTGAGCGAGGCTTGAAAGTTGAACATACTGTTCACTTTTCAGCTCATGACTTGTTAAGAGTAACTGGCCGAGGAACTGGAAAAAGAAGCTATGATCTTTTACTTGATGCTCTTTACCGGTTAAGATCTACTAACATAACTACTTCAATTGAGTCGGCCGACCAGCGTGACCGGCGAGGATTTGGTTGGATTGAAACTTGGCGAGTAGTCGAACGAAAAACGGCCAGCGGCCGTAAGATTATGGCTGCTATCGAGATTACGCTTAATGATTGGATGTATCGTGCGCTAGTTCAGGAACGACGTGTACTTACAATTAATCCGGCATATTTTGACTTAGAAGGTAGTTTAGAACGTAGGCTTTATGAACTTGCCCGTAAGCATTTGGGGGGGCAAACGATTTGGAAAATCGGTTTAGAAAAGTTAGCGCGGAAAATTGGAACTACCAGGGATCTACGCCGCTTCAAGCACGACCTGATAAAAATTATCACATCGGACAGAATTCCTGATTATCAACTTAGTCTTGAGGCAATGGCAGATGGCTCTCGGCCCGTTGTGGTGATTGAACCTCGCCTTCCATCTTCAGGGTCTTCCATTTCGGACAGCTGCACGACAGCTAAGATAGGTGTCGCACGTACGCCTAGGAAAGCTTCCTCAAGGCGACCGAAGGTCAAAGATGAAGAACTGTGAATAGTATCGGAACATCGCGGACAGATTTTCGGAACATCGCGGACATATAGGCACGGAACATCGCGGACGGTGGTTCGGAACATCGCGGACACAAAGCTGCCTTAAGATATTGAAACTAAATACAAATTCAGACCCCTAACTTATTAACAGAGAGTCCTTTAACTTCTATAACACTTCAAGCCTGTGGATAACTCTTCGGGTTACCATCTGCAGCCGTGCAATCGTTATGATATCGCTATGTATCTCGAGGATCCTTACATTCATCTGGCTCAGAGAAAAAAGAAAACTTTTGATTTAGGGACCTGAAACCGCTGGAGGAACTCACGAGCCGTGCGCCAAGGCTCTGTTTCGTGTCAGCTTATCAGCAATGCCATAACAGTAATCAACGGGTCTAGCCGCCAGCATTCGCGTTATGGCACAAACCGGCGCGCTACAATCACGCAGGCATCGGAGCGATATTCGGCTTCGCCAGGCCGAGGGTGACGGACCAGTCACTGCTGTAGGTGGGCGCTGAGGGAGGCGGGCGCCGAGCTTCCCTGGCACTGCATATTTTCCCTGGCACTGCATATTACCGTTCAGCGTGTGCTTGCTGAGGAGGATCGGCTATGGTCCCAATATGTTTGCCGTAGAACCCGCCATAGCCGACGCTATTCGCCGGATTTTCCAAGAACAAGGGGAACTCGCGGCGATTGTGGAGCTGCGCCGACACTTTCCTTTGTTCGAGAGCAACGAGCAGGCCAGGTCGTGCATGCTCGCCATTGCCAGCTGGGCGCCCATACCGCTGCACTCGTCCGCACGACCGAAAAAGCCACGCGCTGATTAGCCTCCGCGACGTCAGCTCGCTCACTCGACAGTAATCTTCGGCATTACCTGCAAAGCTAGCGTCGAGCAGGCGTGCTCGCTTTGAGCTGATTGCTGCCGGTATCGCGGCGGGTAAGAACGAAAATATGAATCAAAACCGATAGCGAAAATGACGAGGCGCAGGAGCGGGAATGCCTGCCGTCTGCGCGCCGTGCGCCGCAAGGGTCACCCTTTGGGCGCCCGGCTTCGCCGGATCTGCCCTTGCCCCGCCCGGTTGCGAAGCGGCCGTGGCGAGTGGGTCTTCAGACAAGAAGATCCAGGAGCATGACATGCGCAAGATCATCGAAATGGCGGGCACGGTCGTCGCTGTCGTCATCGCGGCTGCTTTTAGTTGACTGATGCTCTCAGCACCGGGGTTCATCGTGGACGAAACCAGCACTGTTCCGATCGCGAGCCATCGGGAAGCACGGCGTTGATCGACGTCGTCCCGACAGCCCAGGCTTGCCGCTCCCGGGCTGGTTTCACTACGTCGATCGTAGCGGGTTCAAGCCGGCACCGTCACTTCAAGATCCGGCTCACCGCTCGTACTGATCAAGCGACCCTTTCCGAAGACGGGGAAGAGGAGCCGAGAGATGAGACCGCTGCCGCTAGCGCCGAACACGCCACAAGGGTACATCGCTGACGCTCCCGCGGTGTACCTGCCCTTGTCCCGCGTTCGGCTCGCGGTCCGCGGAAGGCATTCCGAGAAGAGGAGTGCCGGAGAATGAACGGGAACGACGCGGAACTGAAACAGCTGAGGGCAGTGAGCTGCTTGGCCCTGCTGGAGCGGCTGCCACCACCCTGGCAGCTGGATAAGGTTGAGAGAACTGCCTGAAATACCGGCGTGGCAAGGGCGAGATCATCCTGGTCACGCACGAGGGCCGTGGCTGGTGGGACCCGGGCAGCACCCCGGCGCGGGGTGACGTGTTCCACCTGATGCAGCACCTGCAGCCCGGCACTGACTTCGGCCAGGCCTGCAAGCTGCTGCGCGAGTTCGTCGGCATCAGTCCAAGCTACCCGGCCCACGAGCGGGCCCGCGAGCGCGAGGCCCCGCCTGTACCGGTGCTCGAGCGCTGGGCCAAGCGTCGGGCGATGCGGCGAGATTTGCCGGCTTGGACCTACCTCACAGAAGTTCGGCGGCTCCCGTCCGTGGTGGTGAAGGTCGCGATCCGTCGCGAGCAGGTGAAGGAAGGACCGCACGAGAGCGCCTGGTTCGCGCACCGTGACCACGAGGGGCGGCTGACTGGCATTGAGATCCGCGGTCCCGACTACCGAGGCTTCTCCACGGGCGGCGACAAGACCCTGTTCCGGTTGTCCGGTGCCCCTATCGGCTCCCGGGCGCCTGTGACCCGGCTGGCCGTGACCAAGGCGCCGACACCCTATACATCAGTACAGCCGGGGGAATGGGGCCACACGCTGGAAGCGCTGGGATAACTCCTTCATGCCATCGCTGGACATCCGCGTGCCCTGGTGGTCTCGGCCTTCGATGCCGACGCACAGGGCGAGCGCTACGCCAGCTTCTTAGCGAAGATGGCGGCCAAAGCGGGCTTGCTGTCCGAGCGGTTGACGCCGCTGGAGGGCTGGAGAGACTGGAACCAGGTGCCCACCCGGAGGGCGGACGCATGAGGGCGGATCGCGCCTGGGTGCGGCTCGGCTCTGGCCGCCGCCTCGATCTGCTGGATCTTCGCCCGGATGCCTGGACAGACGAGGACCTGACAACCGGGCTGGCCCGCACCTACCCGTGGGGCGGGCACTCCTGTTGGGAGCTGCCGCTCTCCGTCGCGCAGCATAGCCTCACGGTGCTAGCCATCGGAGAGCGGATGCAGGGGAGGGCGCTCACGCCCGCCGCGGCGCGAACTGCTGCACGATGCGGACGCGGGTTGCTCGGCTTCGACTGCATCACGCCGCTCAAGCACGCAGTTGGGCGAAGCCTACGGCCGACTTACCGGGCGCCTGCGAGCGACTATCGCCGAGTGTTACCAGCTCAGCCCCTGGGAGGGCAAAGAGTACCTGCTGCACAAGGGGGCAGACCGGCTTGCCGCCACCACGGTGCCAATGGCTTTCAGGTCCTCAACCATCAACAACGCCCTCATCATCCCGTCGAATGGATCGACGATGACGCCATCCTACTCGCGGTAGCCGTGGAATAAGACGAAATACCTCGCCTCGACATACAGCTTCAGCTTCGTCCGCATCCCAACACCACCTGACGCGACAGGAACCCGACAACCGCCAGTACGAACGATCAACCATCATCGAAACGTACGAACGGACACCCAACCGCCCTATCATGTAATCGACTCCAGTCTACGTCGGACTCAACGTCACCATCGCTACTGTCTCGAAGCACCGACGTAGCGATGCGGCTTTTGACTCCGTACGACGTACGACTGTGTTCCCGTCTTCCTACCGTCGTACGAAGCCGAGAACCCAGAAGTCACGATGCGGCGTCCGACTCCCATCGGCGACGACTGTTCCTACACGACCGCTACTGAAAACACCCCAAAGACACGCCTCGACCCCAGCAACACCACCCTCCCACGCCACGCCACGATCCAGCATCCGACCCCTCCGACACAGGGAGTCAAAGTCACCATCGATACTATCTCACCGTTGACTAAACGTATCGAATAATCCGATCGCCCCACACCCTTCCAACCCCACCAAAGCCCACACCCATGGACAGTGCCAACCACCCCAAAAACGCCAAGTAAGCAGGCCTAGAGACCCGGCCCAGAGGTCCGGACATACCAGGCCAGCCCCGTCGCGAGAAGGCTCAGGGGAGCCCCATACGCTCCGTAAGCCAATGAAAACGAACAGGAACCGTATCACGCCTGCCTAATGACACCTCCCCGTCTCTGCATCCAGGCACACCCGGATGCAGTCTGGCAGGTACCAGGTGCGTCGTCCCTCAACAGGACTACGACGCACCGGTCCGCAGCTACCCTCTATGGACCATCATGCCCAAGAGCGGGATGGTCCATAGAGGGTAGACATGGCGCGCGGACAGCCAGACAGAGACAGGGAGATTGAAGGCACGCTACCAGCAAACGGTATGCAGCTTCGCAGCATACGCGTTTGCTAGCCCTCCCGTTGGTCGGTGCCGTGACGTTCAAGGCCTGTCGCATCGTGCTGATCCGGCACGTCAAGCATACAGAAACGGCCGTGATACGCGCCCGGTGATGGGCAACCCAGGCCGATCCGGCCTAGGATTGGTATCCCATATGGAAAGCGACGCCGATCCGGCGCTTCTGGAGGATGCGCGCGTCCCTCCGGGCCGCGTGACCCGTTAACGGGTCACGGCGCATGATGAAGAAGGAAGCGTGCACGAGGAAGCACGCTGGGCAGAGAGTAGTATGGAAGGTGGCGAGTTAGCGGCGAATCGCTATCCTAGGCGACATGGCATCGAGCGCCGACATCGAGAAACCGATCTCACTGGTTCGACCCGCCAACGGCAAGGCGGTGCGGGCGATCCTGGCGCGCGCCCACAAGCAGGAGATGAGCGCCGACAAGGCGCTGGCCCGCAACACCAAGGCGGCGCTGCGGCCCGTGCGCTCCAAGGGCGTGCTGTCGAAGGCCCTGGGCCAGGCGCTGGCCCACCACGGCCGGACGAAGAAGGGAGCGACGTCGCTGCGCCCCAAGGCGCCGGATACGAACGGCCGGGCCTTCCACTTCTCGCACAGCACGGTCGGCAAGGGTAAGGCTGGCGGCCGAGGGGCCGCGCCAAGCGCGCCGACCGGTGCAGAACCCGGCGGTGGTTCGGATGATGCTGGCCTGGGTCCTGGCTCCGGCTCTGGATCGGGAACTCCTGGCAAGGGGGCCGGATCGACATCGGGAGGCGAATCGTCGGGCATGCCGGATCTGGGATCTCGGGAGGCAGGACACCAGCGCTACGTCGAACGGGACGCCGCGTTGGCACGGGACGCGGTGGAGGTGTTCGGCATCCCGGTGGGTCAGGGACAGGAAAAGGGTGCGGCCCGGGGCGGCGTCGGCGAGGAACAGGCGGAGGGATGGGAGCGAGACCCTACCGCCGAGAGGACGCAGTCGCAGACGAAGAAAGCCAGGTCGGTCGAGATCGACGTCGAGACGCTGAAGAAGGACATCGAGCAGGCGTCGCGTGGGCAGCGAACGCAGTCGGCACAGGAATACATCGAGGACCCGAGCAAGGTCGTGCCGCAGACCAGGCACGGCCACTCGAACTCGTTCGGCACGATCGGCGAGACGTTCGACGAGCGCGTGGCGTTCTGGAACGACGTGACAAAGCACGAGCGGGAGAAGGACGCCCGGACCCAGATCAGGCTAGTGCTGGAACTCCCGCACGAGGCCAGCCCGGCCGCGCGCCAGGAGATCGTGAAGAAGTTCTGCCAGCAGTACGAGGATCTGGACGTGCCGTACTGGGCGTCGATCCACGCGCCGACGAAGAAGAACGACCACCGGAACCACCACGCGCACATCGTGCACGGCATCCGGCCGACGAAGCGGATGATCGATCCATCGACCGGAAAGCTGGCCTGGGACTTCACGATCACAGAGGAATATCGGACCAGCAGCAGAAACAAGAAATACAAGCATCCGTACCGACAGAACGCCGTGAAGGCATTCTGGGACCGGGACTACGTGCGGGACACTCGCAAGCGGCTCGCCGACGTGACCAACGAGGTTCTGACGGCGCACGAGTATGACATCCGGTACGACCCGCGAAGCTACAAAGACATGGGCCTCGACATCGAGCCAATGAAGCACGTCTCGCGGGTCGTGGCCGACAAGGCCAAGGTGCGAGACTTCGTCGTGCTGGACGCGGCCTGGACAAGGCGGCTGATCGACCAGGAGATGAACGCCGCGGCCGTCGAGCGCGACAAGACCTACATGGAACTGAAAGCGGTCGAGAAGCAGCTCTCCACCCTGTCGAGCGACATCCGCAAGCTCAAGGACGTCAACGCCAAGCTGCCGGCCAGCATGAAGGTCACGCCGGCCAGCCGGCTAAGCGTCGCCAAGGCGAAGGAGCTTTCGAAGCAGATGCTCGAGGTCGAGCACGCCAAGATCGCGCAACGCTTCGCCGATGAGGCGACAGCCCGGACGATACAGCACATCATAGACTCGACAGCACCGGTCTCGGCGCATCGCGGCGGCAAGGCTCGGCGGGTGCAACCAACACAGAACGGGGCAACGGCGCCGAACCCGGAGGCGCTGAAGCTGCTGCACGATGCAGCCAAGGAAGAGATGCGGCTGCACCGGGTCGCGACCGCCGGCCGGGCGCGCAAACTCGCCTACCTGGCGATGGGCGTGCTCGGACGGTGGCAAGAGCAGGCACAGCCAAAGTCTCCATTCACGGCGGCGCCGGCACAGACAGCGCCCAGACCGAAGAAGACGAAGCCCGGTCCCGGACTTGGAGCCAGGCCGTTTACCATGACCGGAGCGGCACCGCAGACCCAGGCTGCATCCAAGACGAAAGCTGCCTCAAGGGCACAAGGGTTCAAGCCTAACGCCGGGATCAGCGGTACGAAGCCTCGTACCCAGGGTCCGGTCACGCCGACCACAGGGTTCGAAGCGGCCGAGGCACTGAGACGTCAGACCCAGGTTCAACAGGCACGACCGACGGAGCAGGTGCGGTCACTGACACCGCGGCCGGTCTACCAGACCGGGGCCGAGACCGTGCTTGGGACATTAGAGCGCACCTCCACGACCGGGCAGAAGTTTCCCAAGTTCATGCACAACTACCTCAACCAGCAGACGGCCGGCGTCGCCGCCGCTGTAGCCGCCGCCCGGGCAGTCGGACCGGAGGCGGTGACATCGATGTGGGACGCCATCAAGCAGCGGCTTGGCGCCGGCACAGCCAAGGCCGCGACCGAAGCACAGCAGGCCGCGCCGACGCCAACACCGCCTCCGGCACGCGAACCGAGGCCGATGGCCAACCCGCCGCCGGTGATCTACGTGCAGCCGACGCCGCAGGCAGACCGACGCGAGGCACCCGTCAATCGGGGGGCGGGATCGGCGACCTCGCGCACCGCAACATCTCGCTCGCAACCACGCGCGGGAACCGGGCCGGGCAGACCAGATGCGGCGACCGAGGATCGCGGGAACTCGGGTACGAGCGCGGGAATGCGACGGGTATTGCGCGAGACGCGGGCGTCGGCACAGACGAGGCAGGGAAGTCTCGACATCGCAGCCGGTCCTACGACGGCGGCTCAGACAGCGCCCAGGACGCCGCAACTAGGCCCGGCACAGCAACCGGCTCCAGGGTCAACCGCGGGTGTACGAACGCCGGAACCTGCTTCGCAGGCGCGGGCATCGGCGGCGCCCGACCCGACGCGACCGACGCCGGCCCCGCCGGCAACCGATCGAGCCAGCGTCGCGCCCGCCGCCCAGGCCTCGCCGCAGCCGACGCCGCGCGCAGCGCCCCGGCCGCAACGCGCCGCCGCGCCGATGCCGGAACTCGAAGACCTGGATCTCGAGGCGCTGATGCGCGGCTGCTACACCGATGTGCCGATGGCCAAGCCGAAGCAGGGCAAGGTGCTTAAGCCGTCCGACTTCCAGCGTGACCGCAAGCCGCTGACCAAGGTGGGTAGCCGCCCTATAAGCCCGATGGAGCTCGGCTTGGCGCCGCCGCGCAAAGACGATCCGGAATGTGATGTTGCGCGCATGAACGCGCAAGACAACGCAAAGGCGGAAGCCATCGTCGAAGCCCTTGGGATGGCATCGGAGGAGTTAGAGGAGAAGGAAAAGATAAAGCGTAAGAAGACGCGGCGGAAAATCATGATCGTCAATAGACCCGGCATCGAACGGTAGCTCGGGTATTGGGTCAGTTTGGTTAAAACAACGTAGAAAAGCAGGATTTTTTACCTTCAAACACGTGTAGAAGATTCCTATCTGAATTGAGGAGACGATCTAGGATCGACAGGTCTGTTATTAAGCGAAAATTCGGCCGAAGGAAGCGGTCTTCGAATCATAGGTATAGCCCATTATTGACTCGTTACTGATTTTTTCTATCGCATCGTCAATGGCCAACAGTGGACCAAGGAATTATTCACGAGGATTTACTGGCTGCCCAAAGCGATCCTTGATCTCGATATCCAGGCGAGTAGCGCCGAAGATTCGGTGGATGAGTCCTTCGAGGTTTATCCTATTCATGTTGGATAGCTTGTAGGTCGCGACAACCTCGACGTCTGGTCGGCGCTCACCTTGCTGCCACCACTTTCCCGGCCAGCAGCACGGGCTTGGTTGTGAACAAGCCCGAGCGCGGGATCCCTCTGTTGTTTGCCGGTCTCGTGCCTTACGACGCCGATCGACGCGTGGACCCCGTCCGGGTCCACAGCCGGTCGGCTTCGGCGGTTGCACGATAGACCGTGTCCGGCTTGGCTTATAACAACCGCCCTAACTTCCGACTGTTGCCCAGCTACGTTCCGTGATCGACCTGACGCGTGCGTTGTCGCCAATGAACGCGTTCCACGCCGTGCAGCGGGCCTCGACGATCTCGTCGTAGCTGTCCCACATGCGGCGGTTCAGGAAGTTTCCCCGCAGGTAGGCCCAGACGTTTTCAATCGGGTTGGGTTGCGGCGAATAGCTTGGCAGTAATAACAGGGTAACGTTGTCGGGCACGACAAGCCGCCCGCCGGTCTGATGCCAGCCCGCACCGTCGCAGACCAGCACGGCATGCGCGCCAGGACTGACGACCTTGCTGAGCGCACCGAAGTGCAGGCAATCACCTCGCTGCCCACCCACGGCGTGACCAGCGCGCTGCCGACCGGACGCTGCGGGCACACCGAGCCCAACACCCAGGCGGAGTCGTGCCGGTCGTCACAGCCCACGGCGGCGCGTGAGCCGACCTCGTTCCATACCGCGCCATAGCTGCCCTGCTGGCCCACGCGCGCTTCGTCCTCGAACCAGATCTCCAAGGCCTTGCCGGCTGCCTGGGCCTGCAGCGCCGCCGCTACGAGGGCCGCGAAGTCGTTTTTAAAAAGCGCCTGCGCTGCCTCGTCCCGCTTGGGGTTGTGCGGACGTGGCTGCAGCCGGGTCAGCCGCAGCCGGCGCAGCAGCTTGCCCACGGTGCGCTTGTGCACCCTCACGCCGAACCGTTTGACGATCACGTCCTGCAAGTCACAGCAGCGCCAACGTACTACTCCATTCTTGGCCAGGTCCGGCCCGGCCAGCACGATGGCCTTGAGCTCGGATATCTGCTCCTCCGACAGCGCCAGCGGGCGGCCGGTGCCTGCCTTGTTGCTCAGACCCTTAATCCCGTCGGCGTTGAAACGGTGCACCCAGTCCCGCAACGTCTAGCGATGCATCCCGCACAGCGCGGCCGCCTCGGCCCGCGACGCACCATCGATCACATGGGCGACCGCCAGAATACGGCAGGCTACAGAACCCGCCTCCACCCTGGCCAGACTGTACAACTCCGCCGACGAATGATCCAACCGGGTCAAAGATACCGCCACGCTTATCACCACCCTCCCCACACCGACGCGGAAACAGCGAATCAGATCAGGACAGCTATAGGAATCCTAAAAACCGAAAGAGTCAGGCGTTCTGGCGGCTGGTATTAGTCTTGAATGCCGCCGGATGACTGTTATCCGCCAACACCCAAGATCAACCGCGAATGATGATCTCGACTGTATCGGCTGGCACGCCGAATGTCAGCGCCAATCTCCTCTTCGCTTCCGGGATAGTTATTCCGCTTTCAGCCAACGTGTTCATCTTTGTGGACTTCTGCAGTTTCAGGGCATCCGCCACGACCTCAAGGTCCACCTGCGCCAGAGTGTCGGCATGTCCTTGGGCCATCTGCCCTATGCTTCTGAAACTGTAAGACCACCGCATGCGCGTTTTATGACCCTTACGGCCCAGAACCAAAAACCCACAATGATTTCGCTCAACTTCGGTAAAAAAGAAGTCCAGTTCCTCTTTTGTAATCGACAAGTCCTTGATAATTGTCTCTCCGGTCGTTTCAACATCATCATGGTCCTGATCGGCTGTCCAGTCATAACAGCGAGCCAGTATCTCGTGAGATTTGTAGGACTCACGGAGACGATTCTTGAGGACATTCATGTCTTCATTAACACGCTCAGGCCCACCTGAAATCGCACTTCGTTGGCGACGCGTCACATACTGCTTCATCACGTTTGTCTCTGGATAGAAGTTTTATCTCAATCGTTAACGTTCATATCACAAAATAAAAGTTTTATGAATGCCAAATGAGGCTTCTATCGCCGGCTTAGCCGTTTATTGATATATATAGCCTTTGGGATGCTCCGAAGTTCGCGCATTGCCTAGATCCGAGCTAATGCACTGACGCGGACGAACGATTCACAGAATGAGCTGTTCTGCCAGCTTGGCTGGATTGTTGAGTTGAACTGAGATCTGACCCGGAGAGGATCTAACAGGCTGCTTAAATTGACCAGCGTTTGGCGATGAACGGTATGTTGTCGCCGTGGTGGAAGTTAAGTTTAGCAGCGAGAGTGCCATCCGGCTCCAGATCGGCATCACCATCACCGAAGACTTAGGTGCCCTCGTCGCTGCCGTGTAGGGTGAAGTGGACGCCGGTTTGACTATACCAGCAGCCCAGGCCGATCTGAACGTCGCCAAACGCCATCTAGCCGCCGTCCGGGTCGAGTTAGATGTACAGGGCCCAGCATGTCGACATAGTCGGCGGTCCAGCTGATGATTTCGACCATCCGCCATTGGCCGAGCGCCTCGGATTGATTAGGTGCCGTCATGGCTCGCTCGCCAAGATCTTGGGCAGGCGTATCAAATTGCGGGCCGCTGTTGTCAGCGTGACTACCCAGCCGACCCGGGCCAAGCCGCGATAACCGAGGCTTGTGCAGCCCGGCCGTCGTCTTGATCCAGCCGAACGGTTCCTCGATGCGCTTGTCGCCGCAGAAGTCGCGTTCGGCATTGCGGCCAGATCCGGATGGCGGCTCGTCTTGGCCGTTCTTGCGCCGTAAGCTCTTCATGCTGGCCTATGTATCGATCAGGGTGCCGTCGACGCAGAAATGCCCGGTCGAGAACAAGCGTTTGACGAGCGGGTCGCCCATGGCAGCGAGCAGGAACGATGCTAACACGTCGCTCTGTAACAGATAGTCGCGGTTTTTGGTGAACACCGTCACAACCCACACCGGCGCGTCCATCGACAGATCGACGAACCAGCCGAACAGCATGTTGTAGGCGACCTGTTCCATCAGTTGGCGTTCGAAGCGTATGCCGAAAAAGTCTTGTAGCAGGAGCGCTCGCAGGAGTTTCTCCGGCGCGATCAAGGTCCGCCTGCTGCTGGCGTAAGCGCGTCGAATTTGGGTGAGAGTGTGTTGAGCGCCGCATTCACCAGGAGCGGGATCGCGGCAGCGGATGGTCACGCGACACCAGCGCGTCCGGGCTCAGATAGCTGAACCGAGTTCCAGTTTCCTTGTCCGTCCCGCGCATTTCGATTCACCGTCCGCTACACGGGCCAGCGAATCAGATTATTGTTCTATCCGGAAGCTCATACTCCGCAGCCTAGTGGGCTGCTCCGTCACAATCTTAATAGAACGCGTCGGCAACATAACCTGGACCCTCGGGCGACCTCGCTTGTGCCAGTCAAACACGCGTCGCTGGGCTACAGGTGCAAATCCACTCTCGGCCACGCCTGCATGAGTATCGGTTCAATCACCGGCAGCTGATCGTGTGCACTGCTCCGAGTTTCGCGGCACCGCGGGGACAATCATGTCGCGGCTATCGCTGTAGAGGCAGTCTTCACCTGAAAGCCTTTGAAAAGGGAAGTGGTCGGGCCAGCCGTAAAAGAGCTTGGTCGTAATATCCAGGTTTAATCCTGGCATGTGAGGTGTAGAATACAGCGTTAAGGAGAAAGAACAAACGTTTCCCCAGAGAAGAGAAGAAGACGAGCTGAGACGCGCGACGACCTAGCAAGCCAACGTCGGCGCGCTTTCTTTCTGCCGCCACGTCATTCCTGGATCCCGATCCCATTCTATTATCAAGGACGACCATGAACGAACGCAAACGCGGGCGCGGCCATCGTGTGCCCAATCCGACCCTGCCCGTCTTCCTCAACAGCGAGGCCCCTGACGCTTTCAAGACGGAAGTGCAGATGATCCT
>Ga0160428_1002011_pt1 | contig 13372 bp, 12 predicted proteins | sample SolpanmetagenomM_FD_108198 | JGI IMG/M metagenome (GOLD analysis project Ga0160428, IMG submission 108198) | Solar panel surface microbial communities from Lawrence Berkeley National Laboratory, California, USA - M | ecosystem: Engineered > Built environment > Solar panel > Unclassified ... | reverse complement strand
TGCATCGCAAACGCGAAAGGTAACCCAGCGGAATTGATTTTTTTGTTTTTTATTCCCCGCACGAACTTCTACCTTTGTGCCCCTATTGAAAATCCCTCGCGCTCTGACTAGCCTGTTTGTGAATCGACCGTTGTTGCTCCTGCTGCCCGCGTTGGCGGCCCTCGGCCTCACCACGCAGTGCCAGACGAGCAAGCCCGCTGCCATGGCAGCCGCTACTGCCCCCGCCGCCCCGGCCCCTACCCCCTCCGACTACCGCTACGAAACTGCGCCCAACGACCCGCTCGGCGTGCGCGTGTACACGCTGGCCAACGGTCTGAAAGTATACCTATCGGACTACAAAAATGCGCCGCGCATTCAGACTTACCTGGCTGTGCGCGCTGGCTCTAAGAATGACCCAGCCACGGCTACGGGGCTCGCCCATTACCTCGAGCACATGGTGTTCAAAGGTACTTCGCGGCTCGGCACCAAGGATTGGAGCAAGGAGAAACCGGAGCTGGATAAGATTGAGGGGCTGTATGAAACGTACCGCAGCCAGCGCAACGACCCGGCCGCCCGCAAGCGCACCTACCACCAGATTGACTCCATCTCGGGGGTGGCTGCGCGCTACGCCGTGCCCAACGAGTACGACAAGCTAATGGGCAGCATCGGGGCCAAGGGCTCGAATGCGCACACTTCCAACGAAGAAACAGTTTACCAGGAAGACATTCCGAGCAACCAACTTGAAAAATGGGCGGCCGTGCAAAGCGAGCGCTTGAAAGAAATGGTGCCGCGCCTGTTTCACACCGAGCTGGAGGCCGTGTACGAGGAAAAGAACCGGGCTTGGACTCCGACTTCAGCAAGGAGTTTGAGGCGCTCAATGCCAGCCTCTACCCTACCCACCCCTACGGCACGCAAACCACTATCGGCACAATTGAGCACCTGCAAAACCCGTCGATAACGGAGATTAAGAAGTACTTCGGCCAATACTACGTGCCCGGCAACATGGCGCTGTGCCTGAGTGGCGACCTAGATTACGACCAGACCATCCGGCTGATTGACAAGTATTTTGGGGGGCTACCAAGCAAGCCGGCACCGACCTTCAATGCGCCAGTGGAGCAGCCCATCACGGCGCCCATCGTGAAAGAAGTCGTCGGGCCGCAGTCGGAAAACGTGATGCTGGGCTACCGCTTTGCGGGCAAGGCTACCCGCAACGGCCTACGCCTGCGGATGTTGGATAAAATCCTGACCAATGGCCAAGCCGGGCTCTTCGACCTCGACCTGAACCAGCAGCAGAAGGTGCTGCAAGCCCAGACTTTCGCTGACCTCAACGATGACTACTCGACGCACGTGCTCTACGGCACGCCACGCCAGGGCCAGAAGCTGGAAGAAGTGCAGGCACTGATGCTGGCCGAACTGGCCAAAGTGAAGCGCGGCGACTTTCCCGATTGGCTCATACCCGCCATCGTGAATAACGAGGAGCTGAGCCGCACCAAGAGCTACGAAAGCAACGAAGCCCGCGCATCGGCACTGTACGAGTCGTTCATCGAGCGCGTGAGCTGGGCTGATTATCTCAAGCAAAACGCGGATTTCGCCACCATCACGAAGGCCGAAATCGTCAAGTTTGCTAACGATAACTACGGCGCAAACTACGTGGCAGTGTTTAAGCGCAATGGCCAGGACCCAAATAAGGTAAAGGTTATTAAGCCTGCCATCACGCCAGTGCCGGCTAACCGCGACGCGGCTTCGGCCTTCTATACGGAGGTCTCGAAGCTGCCGAGCACCGAGCTGCAGCCGGTATTCATTGACTACAAGAAGGATATTCAGACGGCCGAAATTAAGCCGGGCCTACCCCTCTATTATACCAAAAATAAGGAGAATGAGCTGTTTAGCCTGTTCTACGCCATCGACCTAGGCACCAATAATAACCCGTTGCTCGACGTAGCTACGGATTATTTGCAATACCTGGGCACTGGCCAGTATTCGGCGGCTCAATTGCAGCAGGAGTTTTACAAGCTGGGTTGTTCGTTTGCCGTTAGTAGCAGCCAAGACCGCGTGCTCATCAGCCTCAGCGGGCTCGATAGCAACCTGGAGCCAGCCATGCAGCTATTTGAGCAAGTGCTCAACAACCCGCGTGCTGACGCGGCGGCCCTTAAGAACCAAGTGGCCGGTATTCTTAAGCAGCGCCAAGATGCCAAGCTCAACAAGGGCGTGATTCTGAATCAGGCTATGCTGAACTACGCTAAGTACGGCTCGCGCAATCCGTTTACGGACATTGTGCCCGAGGCAAAGTTGAAAACCCTAAAGCCGGAACAGCTAACGGCGCTGCTCAAAAGCCTACCCACCTACCAGCACCGGGTACTGTACTACGGGCCGCGTGAGGTAACTGGCATCACCACTGCCATTCGTACCAAGCACCAGACACCCGTAGCGCTCAAGCCTGCCCCCGCTACTAAAGACTTTGCCGAGCAGCCTTTGAAGGATAAGAAAGTCTATTGGGTTGACTACAATATGGTGCAGGCCGAGATTCTGTTCTTGACTAAAGGCGATATCTACGACCGCACGATGGCGCCGACCGTGGCTCTTTACAATGAGTACTTCGGCGGCGGCATGGGTAGCATCGTGTTCCAAGACTTGCGCGAGAGCAAGGCGCTGGCCTACTCAGCTATGTCGCGCTACGCGAACGCCGACAAGACGGGACGCTCAAACTACATTCTCAGCTACATCGGCACGCAGAGCGACAAGCTACCCGAAGCCATGGCGGGTATGGAAGGCTTGCTTACCGACATGCCCCTGGCCGACGCCAACCTGGCCATTGCCAAGCAGAGCATCCGCAACAGCATTGCCACCGACCGCATTACCCACGAGGGCGTGTTGCTCAGCTACGAGCGGGCGCGCCGCCTGGGCCTCGACTACGACCTGCGCCGCGATGTGTATGACCAAACCCAAAACATGACGTTTGCCGAGTTGCAGAAATTTCAGCAGGCCAAAATCAAGGGTCAGAATCAGGTTATCCTAGTTATTGGCTCTAAAGACCGGCTGAATTTTAAGGAGTTAGCTAAATACGGCACTGTGCAGCAACTGACTCTTAAAGAGATTTTTGGGTATTGATTTTACCTACTGCTTGCTAGCGTATATGGCGGGCAGCCACCGCTTATAAAACCATACCCAGACTGCCTGCGACAGCGCCCTTGCTGCATCGGCTCGCCTCACCAACCGGCGACAGGCCCTACCCCGACTTCCCACCCAGATTCCTGACAACGAACTACAGACAATCTTTTCCTCATGGCAGAGCAGAAAATCACCATTAAAAATGGCAAGCTGAATGTACCCGACCAACCAACTATCCCCTACATTGAGGGTGACGGGATAGGTCCGGACATTTGGCGGGCCTCGCAGCTCGTGTTTGACGCAGCGGTAGAAAAAGCCTACGGCGGCAAGAAGAAGCTGGTATGGAAAGAAGTGCTGGCCGGTGAAAAAGCCTTTAAACAGCTCAACAACTGGCTGCCGGCCGAAACGCTGGACGCCTTTCGTGAATACCTAGTAGGCATCAAAGGCCCACTGACCACGCCCGTCGGCGGCGGCATTCGCTCGCTGAACGTGGCCCTGCGCCAGGAGTTGGACCTATATGCTTGCGTGCGCCCCGTGCGCTACTACGACGGCGTGCCCTCGCCGGTGAAGCACCCGGAGTTGACCAACATGGTCATCTTCCGCGAGAACACGGAGGACATCTACGCCGGCATCGAGTACATGCACGGTACGCCACAGGCCCAGAAAATGCTCGAATTCCTGCAAGACGAGATGGGCGTGAAGAAGATTCGCTTCCCCGAGTCGTCGTCGTTTGGCATCAAGCCAGTGTCGAAAGAAGGCACCGAGCGCCTCGTGCGCGCCGCCATCAAGTATGCCTTGGAAAACAAACTGCCTTCGGTGACGCTGGTGCACAAGGGCAACATCATGAAGTTTACCGAAGGCGCGTTCAAAACCTGGGGCTACGAGCTGGCCGAGAAGGAATTTGGTGCCAAGGTTTTCACTTGGGCGCAGTACGATAAAATCGTAGCTAAACAAGGCGTGGCCGTGGCCGATGCCCTGCAAAAGCAAGCCCAAGAGCAAGGCAAGCTCATCATCAAGGACAGCATCGCCGATGCCTTCCTACAGCAGATTTTGCTGCGCCCTTCCGAGTACTCGGTAGTGGCTACGCTGAACCTGAACGGCGACTACATCTCCGACGCACTGGCTGCCATTGTGGGCGGTATCGGCATCGCGCCGGGCGCCAACATCAACTACCTCACTGGCCACGCCATCTTCGAGGCTACTCACGGCACCGCGCCCAAGTATGCCAACCAGGACAAGGTGAACCCGGGTTCGGTTATCCTCTCGGGCGTGATGATGCTGGAGCACCTAGGCTGGAAAGAAGCCGCTGCCCTCATCAATAAGGGCCTCGAAGCCGCCATCGCCAGCAAGCGTGTCACCTACGACTTCGAGCGCCAGATGGAAGGCGCTACCCTCCTCAAAACGAGCGAGTTTGGCGAAGAAATTATCAAGAATATGTAGTAGCTTGGCAGTCGCCAAAAAGACAAACCCCCGCGTTGGCTGATAGGCTGACGCGGGGGTTTGTGCTTAGAAGGGTGGCCGCGCAGCTAGGCGCAATTACACGTTCAGGTTTGGCTACCGCTTCAACCAATTGCGCTTATGCCGCCTACTTGCTCAGCACGGCTGTGCCGCCGCTGTCGGGAATGGGCGTGAAGCTGATGCCCTCGGCGCGGCAAAATTCTAGCACGGCTTGGTGGGCGCCTTTATACTGGTCGTTGTTGAAGTCGTGCACGAAAATGTAGCCGCCAGGTGATAGGCGGGGATAGAAAAACCGCAGGCCTTCCAGGATGGGGTCGTAGAGGTCGGCGTCGAGGCTGACGAAGCAAAAGGTATCTTCCAGGCCAGCGGCGGTGGCCGGGAAAAAGCCTTGCTTCACGATGCACTGCTGGGCAAAGGGCATCCGGCGAAGCACCATTTCGACGCTGGTATCGGCAAAGCTTTGGTCACCGGTAGAGAAGCCGCTCGATTTTTCTGTCGCCACGTCCTGCTTATCGAAGCCCGTGAATGTGTCGAACAGGTAGAGCTTGCGGTCAGCAAACAGCTGGTTGAGGCGCTTGGCAAAATCGCCCCGGTATACGCCCAATTCGGCCACGTTGCCGGGCACCTGCTTGGTCGTGATTTCCTGAAAGCACAGGCCCAGCGTGGCGTAGCGCACGTAGTCGAAGTTGACGGACAGCGGCGCGGGGTCTGTCTTGTAATCGAGCGACTTAGTCAGGTATAAGCCTTTAGCGGATAAGGTTTTGGCTAGCTTTCGGAAAAGGAATCGGGCGGCACTCATAAACAAGGTAAAATGGGCAAGCAGCCGGGCACAGGCCCGCTGCTTGGGTTGCCAGCAACGGCTGGCAGCGGCGTGCAACGCATCGCCAACGCCGCGAATTTAGGTAGCGCCTGGTTTTTGCCGGGCGCGGCGGGGGTAGGACCGCGCGGGCGGGTGGCCCTACCCCCCTCCCGCACGTCAGTATTCGTCAACTATTTTCCAAACTAGCACCGGGCGGCGCGGCACCTAAAGTTGCGGGCAGCAGTGTACATTTCGGCGATGTTATTCCCGCTCAGTTCTTTTGCTCGCCGTGTAGTTCACCTGGCTTGGCTGGGTGCGCTGCTGCTTTTTTCTGGGCCCAGCCGGGCGCAAAACGCGCCGCCCGAGAAGCCCAAAGTCACCCGCATTTTGTTTTTGCTCGATGCCTCGGGCTCGATGATGATACCTTGGGAGGGCAAGCCGCGCTGGGACGTGGCCAAGCGCCTGCTGGCCAAGATGGCCGACTCGCTCAACGCCTACCCCAACCTGGAGCTGGGCCTACGCGTGTATGGCCACCAGAGCCCCAACGCCGAGCAAAACTGCGAAGACTCGCGCCTCGAAGTACCCTTTGCGCCCAAGAATGCCGCCGCCATTAAGGCGCGCCTCAAGACGCTGAAGGCGCAGGGCAACACGCCGATTACGTACTCGCTGGAGCAGTCGGCCAAGGATTTTCCGCTGGATAAAACCTCGCGCAACGTGCTGCTGCTCATTACTGATGGGGTAGAGTCGTGCAAGGGCGACCCCTGCGCGGTGTCGCTGGCGTTGCAGCGCAAGCGCGTTTTCCTGAAGCCGTTCGTGATTGGCATTGGGGCTGAAAAGGACTTTGGGCGCTCGCTCGAATGCTTGGGTAAATACTACAACGCAGCCGAGGTCAAGACTTTTCAAACGGTGCTCAACGATGTGATTGCCCAAACGCTGGCCAAAACTACCGTGGCCGTGAACCTGACCGATGACGCAGGCCGGCCCGTGGAGTCGAACGTGAACATGACGTTTGTGAACAACGTGACCGGGCAGCCCGAGTACAACTACGTGCACTACCGCGACGCCCAGGGCAAGGCCGATGTGGTCGATATCGACGCGCTCCAGAGCTACGACCTCATCATTAATACGGTGCCGGCCATCCGGCAGGCCAACCTACCTATCAAGGCAGGCCGCCAGAACGTACTCTCATTTAAGACGCCGCAGGGCATGCTGTTTTTGCAGCCGGCTAGCATCACGCCCAACCCGTATGGTGGCGCGGTCCAGGCCGTGGTGCGGGCGGCGGGCAGCGCGGCCACTGGGGTAGCCCTACCCTTCGGCAGCCGCCAAAAACTGCTGGCCGGCAACTACGAAGTAGAAATCCTGACGCTGCCGCGCAGCACGCAGCGCGTAGCGGTGCGCCAGGGTCAAACCACGGCCGTGAGCTACGCCGTGCCCGGCACGCTCAATATCACGTCCGATTTAAAAGGGTTTGGCAGCATTTACAAGCTCAACGACGACGAGTCGCAAACCTGGATTTATAACTTGCCCGAGAGTAGTAGCAAGCTCAACCTGGCCATGCAGCCGGGCGTGTACCGGCTGGTGTTCCGCACAGCCAACAGCAACGGCAGCAAGTTTACGGACGTGCGCAACTTTACCGTGCGCTCGGCCCAAACGACTTCGCTGAGCATTTTTGGGCGGTAAGTAGCGTCGGCTCGGGTGGGCCATTAAACCCTACCCCCCCTTCGTCGTCTAAGTTCTGCATTCGCCCCACTCCGCGTTTGGAAGACCACGAAATCCTCGCCAAGGTTCAGGACCCCGCCAGCCGCAACCTGGCCTTCAACCAGTTGGTGCGCAAGTACCAGCAGAAGGTATATTGGCACGTGCGCAAGATGGTGGTGGACCACGACGATGCCGACGACCTCACGCAGGACGTGTTTGTAAAGGTGTTTCAACACCTAGATAGGTTTCGGCAGGATGCCCAGCTTTTCACCTGGATTTACCGCATCGCTACCAACGAGTGCCTGAGCTTTTTGCAAAGCAAGCGCCGTAAATTTTTCCTACCCCTCCACGATGTAGGCGCCGAGCTGGCGGCTAAGCTGGAAGCCGACCCCGCCGTGGCTGGCGATGAGATTGAGCTCAAGCTACAGAAGGCTATGCTGCGGCTGCCCGACAAGCAGCGCTTGGTATTCAACCTGCGCTATTACGACGAGATGCCCTACGAGCAGATGGCCGAGGTGACGGGCACCAGCGTGGGCGCCCTGAAGGCCAGCTACCACCACGCCGCCCGCAAAATCGAAGAATACATGACGGCTGCCGACAACCTGGGCTAGCCAGTAGCCAGCCCACCTACTAGATTAAACTTTGGGCGGGTTTTTCCATCTACTATTCATGAAACCTTCTTTTCGACTCGACCAACACCCGCGGCACGGGCCGTCGCCGCTGAGTGGCCCACCCGCGGGCTACTTCGAGCAGCTGCCTACGCGCATTATAGCGCAGGTGGCGGGGCCGGTGCGCCAGCCGGCACTAGCCTGGCTGTGGCAGGCGCCGGCGTATGTGCGCACTGGCCTGGCCTCCACGGTATTGCTGGGCACGTTTGCGGCGTCTATGTGGCTGGGCAGCGCGCCGTTGGGCGGGGCTACCCCCACGGTAGGGCTCGATGCCATACCGCAGCAGCAGTTGGTAGAGTACCTGACTAGCGGCGAAACTCACGTCGATATTCTCGACTTGGCCGAGCTGCCTACCTATCACCTGAGCCTTACGCAGCAGTATCTGCAGTCTTCGCCCACTGAATTGGCCGAGGCGCTCGACGCCCAGCCCACGGAGGCCGGTGCGCTGCTCTAGGCCCTTCACTCGCTACTTATGAATAACTTACGTCTCTTTATTTTGACTAGCTGGTGCCTTATGACACTGCTAGCGGGCCGGCCGGCGCAGGCGCAAGGCAACGCGCAGCCTGGCCAGGGCCGACGCCTCAGCCAGCTCGACAACGCCAAGATTGCCTTTCTCACGTCGCGCCTGACGCTGACGCAGGACCAGGCCCAGCGCTTCTGGCCCACGTACAACGATTTTGTGAGCAAGCGCCGCGCGCTAAACCGCTCCGCGCGCCTACTGCGCCGCACCGCCGCCGACCCTGGCCTGAGCGACGCGCAGCTGCGCGACAACTTTACCCAAGATTTTGCCCTGCGGCAGCAGCAGCTCAATCTGGAAAAAGACTACTTTGAGCGCGCCCAGAAAGTACTGACGCTGCGCCAGCTGGCGCAGCTATACCAGGCCGAACGCGACTTTACCAAGGAAGTGTTGCAGCGCGTGGCTACCCGCCCCGGCGGCCCGGCCCCGGCCACTGCGCCCTAGCCACGGGCCCTACCCCCGCCCGGCGGCGGTACCTTTGCGGGTACTATGCTTACGCCCCGCCAGCTTTTTCTTCGCCACCAGGCCCAGACGTCCGAGTTTCCGCTGCTGCTAGAAATCGAGCGGGCCGAGGGCGTGTATATGTACACGCCGGAGGGCCGCCCCATCCTGGATTTAATTTCCGGTATTGGCGTTAGCAACGTGGGCCACCGGCACCCACGCGTGCTACAAGCCATTCACGACCAGCTCGATAAATACCTGCACCTGATGGTGTACGGCGAGCTCGTGCAAGCCCCGCCCGCCCGCCTGGCCCACGCGCTAGCCGCCACCCTACCCCCCCCGCTCGACACAGTTTATTTTACCAACTCGGGTACCGAGGCCATCGAGGGCGCCCTCAAGCTGGCCAAGCGCCACACCGGCCGCCCGGGCCTGGTATCGGCCCTCAACTCCTACCACGGCTCTACGCACGGCGCGCTGTCCATCACCGGCTCCGAGGGCTTCAAGAACAGCTACCGGCCGCTGCTGCCCGGCGTGACGCACCTACGCTACAACGAGCTAGCCGACTTGGCCCTGATAACCGAGCACACGGCGGCCGTGGTCCTCGAAACTGTGCAGGGCGAGGCCGGCGTGCGCCTGCCGCAGCCTGGCTACCTGCCCGCCGTGCGGCAGCGCTGCACCGAGGTGGGCGCGCTGCTCATCCTCGACGAGATTCAGTGCGGCTTTGGGCGCACGGGCACGCAGTGGGCATTCGAGCAGTTTGGGGTGGTGCCCGACATCCTGGTGTGCGCCAAAGGCATGGGCGGCGGCATGCCGATTGGAGCCTTTATCTCGTCGCCCGAGATTATGGTGGGGTTCCAGACCAACCCCATTCTGGGGCACTGCACCACGTTTGGCGGGCACCCAGTGAGCTGCGCGGCCGCGCTGGCTACGCTGCAGGTTATTCAGGAGGAAAACCTGCTGGCGGGCGTGGCGGCCAAGGCCGCGCGCCTGCGCGCCGGGCTGCGGCACCCGGCCATCCGGGCGGTGCGCCATTGCGGGCTGCTGATGGCCGTGGAGTTCGAGTCGTTTGAGGTACTGAAGCCCATTATAGACCGCGCCTTAGCCGAAGAAGGCATTCTCACCGACTGGTTTTTGTTTTGCGACAACTCGTTGCGCATCGCGCCACCGCTCACCATCACCGAGGCCGAGATTGATGCAGCGCTGTCGGGGCTGCTACGCGCCATCGGCGCCTAAAGCAGCCAGCACCTACCACAAAGCGGGAGCGCGGCTCCTCTGCTATTCGCCGAAACGAGTAGAAGAGGGGCCGCGCTCCCGCTTTGCGTTAGGTGCCCACGGGCCCTACCCCCTAGCGCTGGGGCAAAGAATTATAATTCAGGAAAGACAGGCTTTCGCCCTTGATGCGCTCGCGAGGCATGGCGTCTTTCACGCCTTGCGAAATCTTGCGTACCAGCACGCCTACAATGGCCTGGCGGAAGCCAAGCTTCTCGGCCATCATAATGCAAAAGTCCATTTCGGTTTCGTCTATGATGCCGTCGGCCAGCATCATATCCACGAGGTCAAAAATTTGGTCGAAGCGCTCCGAATCATTGCTAGGCAGGTCAGAAAGGCAATTGGAGTTGCCCTCTACTAGCCTGCGCACCTCTGCGGATGACACACCATTTTTCTTGCCAACGGTGATGATAAAGTTCATTTCCCGGTCGTCGACGTGGCCATCGGCCTTGGCCAGAGCCGCGAGATTACAGAGGTGGCCTTTTATTTTTTTGGCCTGCTCGTTTTCGAAAAAACCAAACATGGAGGAGAGAGTGAAGGTGGGCGATGAGATAGCGAAAAGTAATCAAAAAAACGCTAATAACCAAGCATCTGGGCGCCAGTTACCGGGCCTTTTACGCAACTAACGCAAAAATGTCGGGCTTAAATCCCGAAAGCTCGTCCGGCAAGTGCGACAGACTTACGACCTTTGCGGCGGGTAAGCCAACGTAAGGTTGGCCTCGGGCGCTTTAGCTGACTTTTGATTATGAAGAGAATTGGAGTTTTTACCAGTGGGGGCGATGCACCGGGCATGAACGCTTGCCTACGGGCGGTAGTACGGGCCGGGGTATATCATGGCATCGAAGTGTACGGCATCATGCGCGGCTACAGCGGCATGATAAAGGGGGAATTTGTGCGCATGGATTCGGCCTCGGTTTCGAACACGGTACAGCGCGGCGGCACGATTTTGAAATCGGCCCGCTCCCAAAAATTCATGACCAAAGAAGGCCGGCAACAGGCCTTCGACCAGCTCGTGAACCACGGCATTGAGGGCCTGGTGGCCATCGGTGGCAACGGCACGTTTACGGGCGCCACCATTTTTGAGAAGGAGTTTGGTATTCCAACGGTGGGCGCGCCGGGCACCATCGACAATGACCTCTACGGCACCGATTACACTATCGGATACGATACGGCCGTGAACACGGCGCTGGAGGCCATCGATAAGATTCGCGACACGGCCGACTCGCACGACCGCTGCTTTTTTGTGGAAGTAATGGGCCGCGACTCGGGCTACATCGCCATTCCGTGTGCCATTGGCGGCGGGGCCGAAATCGTGATGGTACCCGAAACGGCCATGAGCGTGGAGGCCGTTATCGAGTCGCTACAGCTGAGCTACAAGCGCAATAAAACCTCGTTTATCGTCATTGTGGCCGAGGGCGAAGAAGAAGGCAACGTGCACAAAGTGGCCAAGCGGGTGAAGGAAGCCATTCCGCAGCTCGATACGCGCGTCACGATTGTGGTGCACATTCAGCGCGGTGGCTCGCCCACAGCAGCCGACCGCCTGCTGGCTTCGCAGCTCGGCATTGCGGCCGTAGAGGGCCTACTCAATGGTATGAAAAACGTGATGGCCGGCATTGTAGACCGCAAGCTCATGTACACACCCTTCGACGATACCATCAATAAGCGCAAGGTTATCAACCAGAGCTTCATGCGGATGGTAGAAATACTGTCGGTTTAAGCAGTCGTTAGGTCGTTTATGCTTGCGAGCCTGCGAAGCAATCGCACCAGAACAAGTCATTCGGACTTCGTGCTGAGGCGATTGCTTCGCAGGCTCGCAAGCATAAACTTTTTTTATAATTCCAGCCATTCATATGCCCCGTCGCGCCGCAGCCAGGTCAGCTGGCGCTTGGCGTAGTGGCGGGTGTTGCGCTGAAGTAAGCGCACGGCCTCGGCATAGTCGTAGGCGCCGTCGAGGTAGCCAAATATTTCTTGGTAGCCCACCGTTTGCAGCGCTTGGTGGTGGCGGTAGGGTAGCAGACCTTCAACCTCGGCCACTAGCCCTAGGTCAAGCATTTGCAGTACCCGCTGGTCGATGCGCTCATACAGTTCTTCGCGCGGGCGCGTCAGGGCCACTTTTTCTACCCGAAAAGGTCGGGCAGCGGCCTTAGCGGCCACGGCTGCGGACCCTTGGTGAAAGCTGGAAAAGGGCCGGCCCGTACCACGCGTAATTTCGAGGGCGCGCAGCACACGCTGGTGGTTTTGCAGGTCGATGCGGGCGTGGGCGACGGGATCGGTGGCGGCTAGCTCGGCCACGAGGGGGGGTAGGCCCAGCTCAGCCAGCTCGTGCTGCAGCTGCTCGCGCACGGCGGGCGGCACGGCGGGCAGCTCGTCGAGGCCATCGGTGAGGGCCTGCAAATACAGCCCCGAGCCACCAGTGGCAATCACCACCTGGTGCTTTCTAAACAGCTCAGTCAAGCAGGCTTCCGCATCGGCTGCAAAGCGCCCAGCGCTGTAGTCTTCCGTAATGCTATGAGAGCCAATGAAGTGGTGCCCTACCCCCTGCATTTCGGCCAGCGTGGGCTTAGCCGTGCCAATACTCATCTCCCGAAAAAACTGGCGCGAGTCGGCCGAAATGATGTCGGTGCCTAGCTGCTGGGCCAGCGCTACGGTAAGCGCCGTTTTGCCTACGGCAGTGGGGCCAGCCACGGCCAGCAGCACAGGGCGCGGGTCGGCGGAGGTAGGGGCCAGCCGGGCTAGCAAGTGAGGAGGCAGCATACAAAGCGCAGCGAGTCGAAGCAAGCCGCCGTAATAAACAAAAACAACCACGAAGCTACGGACACCTCCCAAAACCAGGTTTAACTAGCGGTGCGTAGCCCCAGCCCTACCCCCCAAGCAGCTCTGCATAAAGCTGCACCAGCGTTTTTTCCTCGTGCTGCCAATTCCACTCGGCGCGGGCGCGGCGGCAGTTGGCAGCCAGCTGTGCGTAATAGGGGCCGGGCTGGCCGCCGGGCAATAGCCGGGTGAGAGCAGCGGCTAGGGTGGCGGGAGCCAGGTCGGGCACCAGCACGGCCACCTCGTGCTGCGCGTTGAGCGCGCGATACTCCGGAAAATCGATGCAAAGCTGCGGAATACCGGCCTGCACATAATCGAAGAACTTGTTAGCCAGCGAGTAATAATAACTGAGGCCCGTGTTTTCGAGTAGCATAATGCCCACTGTAGCCTGTGCCGTGAGTGCTCGCAATGCAGCGGGCAGCACGTAGCCCCGAAACTCGACCTGCCCCGCTGGGTACTGTGTCCCCGCCGCGAGCAGCCCTAGGTGCGCTGCCTGCGCCCGCAGCGCGGCTGAGCAGTCGCCTTCGCCGCAAACAACCAGCCGGGCGGGCACCTGCGGCATGGCCGCCAGCAGTTCGGCCAAGCCCCGGCCTACGTTAAGCGCCCCTTGGTAAAGTAACGTGG
>Ga0160428_1002010_pt1 | contig 13380 bp, 11 predicted proteins | sample SolpanmetagenomM_FD_108198 | JGI IMG/M metagenome (GOLD analysis project Ga0160428, IMG submission 108198) | Solar panel surface microbial communities from Lawrence Berkeley National Laboratory, California, USA - M | ecosystem: Engineered > Built environment > Solar panel > Unclassified ... | reverse complement strand
GGCTCATAACCTGAAGGTCACAGGTTCAAATCCTGTCCCCGCAACCAAATTCTTAGAACTCGATACGCCGCCCTCATGGGCGGCGTTGTCGTTTGTGGCAAACGCCATCAAGTCCGATACCTTGGCTGCGACCTCCGCCATCGGCCTCGCCGGGGTAAATCGTAACGTTCTCGATAAGCGGCGACTGAACCGCGGCTGCTTTGCGATCGAACAGCGCCTCTATGGTGAACTCGACTGGCATCTGGTCAATCAAAAGACGGCCGAAGCTGACGCCATTCAGGCAATCAAGGCGGTGCTGAAGGTGGCGCTCAACGAGCTACTGAGGTGCTGCGCGACATTCGCCTGACACGGAGGGTGGAAGACGCGAGAGAGGTGGCAAGCTCGTCGTTGATCGGGATGAACAAATGACCGGTTCTGGGCTGTTCCCGAAGGCCGCGGAATGGCTGGAAATGGGTCCGTCTGCCTTCCCGAAAGGCCGTTCTTTCAGAGCGCCTCAGGTTCCCGCTACTCTGTCCGTGCGGTACAGTTTCGGGAAAGAGACATTGAGAACAGGGGTTGGGAATATTGCCCGTACAGGGCATCATTCTGTTTACGCCAGTCACGGCCTTGCCGTTAGCCCAATCGATAAGTGGAATTGATCGAAAACCTTGTCATCCCCCGCTTCGGCCAACTGGAGCGATCCCGTCAGCAGAAAAACGCAGCGCGCAGGGGCAACATCGCAGCACCGATCGCCGCTGCATCCGGACCGATCACCGACGGCTCGATCCTGGGCAATGGGCGATGATGGCCGCGACGCTCGGGGTTGGTAAATCGGATGTGCTCGATGATCCGGCGGGCCAACGCAGGCGGGAGGCGACCTCCCAGGACGATCAGATCGGGGTCGAGCGCGGCAGAGATGACTGAGGCGACGAGGTTGAACGACGGTGCGCACTCGATGAGCCAGCCGTCGATCAGCGGATCTCCGGGGTCGAACCCGGCGAGCATGGCGTGAAGATCGTCATACGGCTGCCCGTGCGCCGCTAGGTACAGCCGCAGGGTCTCGAGATTGGGCTGGGGCCAGCCGTCGGGCAGAGCCGAGGCGAACTCGCCGGCATTGCCGTGGCTGCCTCGCATGGGAGCACCGCCTGCGACCACCCCGCCGCCGAACCCGGCCGCGAAGTACAGATAAGCGAAGTCGTGCGTGGTACGCCCAGCACCCAGCATTGCCTCGCCAACGACGGCAACATTGCCGTCATTATCAACCCAGACCGGTCCGCCGAGCCGTTCGGCGAGCATCGTGTCGAGCGGAATCAGTGCCCAGGAATCGAGCTGTGCGGGCGGGTTCAGCCGCGCGCCGTCGCCGATGAAATAGCCGGTGACGCCGACGCCGATGCCGATCCGCTTCGTGGGATCAAGCCCGGCGTCGGTCACCACCCGGTCGATCAGCGTGGCGATCTGTGCGCTTGACTGCGCAAAGTCGATACTGACGAGCGGAGCGGCGGCGCGCGCTCGGATTGCGCCGGAAAGGTCCATCAGCACCAGCGACACCGCATCGGTCATCACCGAAAGGCCGACCGCGAAGGCTGCGTCAGCGACAAGGCTGAGCTTGGCACTCGGCTTGCCGCGGCCGGCGATCTGAGGGCTGCCCTCGACGAGCAGGCCGCGATCGATCAACGGATCGACCAGCCGAGTGATGGACTGCGCGGTCAGGCCGGTTGCACGGGCGAGATCGGCACGCGAGGCGGTGCCTGTGCGGTGGAGCAGCGCCATTACCACGCGTTCGTTGTCGGTGGCGGTGCGACGCCCGTCCTCGCGCAGGAACGCGGATGGGAACCGGCCGGCGAAGCCTTGGCTCATGCGTGAACATCCCTTCGATCGGCCAGCCGGATCCGTTGCCGCGGCCATACGCACCAAGCGGCGAGCGCGCACGCCGCCAATGCTGCGGCGACGAATGCCGTGAAGCCACCAGGCGCAAAGGTCGCCCTGTTGCCGAGCGCGACGGTCATCGCCAGCCCGGCCCCACCGAGTGCCAGCTTGGCCGCCATCGTATAGAAGCCGTAGCTGCGTGCGCCGCGCGCGAGCAGCGGGAGCAGCGTCCAGTCCACCAGCGTGGTGCAACCGAGCAGCAGGCCGATCATAAGGATCATAGGCCATCCCTCGTGATGGAGGAGCACCGCCATTATCGGGATCGCGATGAGGTAAAGCGTCGCCAGCAGCATCAAGCCTGAGCGCACGTCGCGGACTCCGAACGGAATCAGCGCGGCAAGCGTCCTGCCGCCGGTGAGCAGCAGCACGGTCGTCCCAGCGCCCGGATGGACGATCGTCTGCGGTAGTTGCAGCATCGCCTTGGTCAGCGCGCCTAGCGCGACGATGCCGATCAGGCTTCCGACGAGGAAACCGTTCGGCAGTCCCGGCCCGGTCGGTGCCGCTGCTTCCCCCCGCAACGCGCCGGTACGCGGCACCAGCGGCAGAAACGCCGCCCCCAGGACCAATGCCGTCCCCGCAAGAATCCAGAGCGTCACCGGCAGGGAGGCGGTGTCGGGCCACGAAGACAGCGCCAGCCCGACCGCACCCGCGGCAACACCGGTGCCGATCGTCCGTCCCCGCGCGAGGCGCGTCGCTGCCCCCGCCGCTGTCGCCGCCAGCCTCGACAACATTGCATTGTGCGGGACATCATAGGCGGCATAGCAGAGACGAAACGCCAGCGTCGCCGCGACCAGCATCACATGGCCCGACGCAGCGGCGAGCATCGTCAGCGGAAACACCAGCGCCGCGCCGGCTAGGCCGATCCCGGCGATCGCCCGCGTCTGGCACGGGTGACGATCAAGCCATTCGCCGACGACCAGGTCTGCCAGCGCGTTCGCCGCAAGCCCCGCGAGGAACAGCCAGCCCGCGAGGCCGGGATCGACCCCGAACAGGCTGACCAAGGCGTAGATCGTGACCAGATCGCTCGCCGTCCACAACAGGCTCTTGCCGACATGTGCGGCGTAATAGGCGGCATGGGCGGCGCGGGGCGACAGTGTCATCGGATCCAGCGGACCTTGTATAGGCGCAAACCCCCGACCGGGATCCGGTGTGGGTCGGAACCATCGGCGGTCATGACGGTGAAGCCGTGCGCCCACCAGCTTTCCTCGGCCTGCACCCAGGCAATACGACCGGCCAGCGTGCTCACCGACTTGACGCGCAGCTTGGGATTGAGTGGGGCGAAAGCGCGAAAGCTGCCGTCATTGGGGTTGAAGAACCATGCGCCATCATCGGTGGTGACGGTATAGCCACCCTGCAGCGCGGGCGACAGGTCGTGGCCGTCATGTCGCCCGGGCAGCGCCCAGCGTGCGGTCTCGATGAGGCGGGATTCCTGCGCGGTAGTGTCGAGCCGGAACGCCTGCACCAGATCATGCGACAGGGTGAACAGCCGTGACCGCGCGCCGTCCCAGACCACGCCGTGTCCGGATGGCAGCGGCAAGCTCTGCAGGGGTGTTTCGTTCCGGTGAACATCATAAAGTTCGAGCCGGTCCCCCCTCGGGTTGATCGACAGCGCGACCGCGACGAGGCCACCGGGCAGCAGCGCGGCGGAATGCGCCATCGGTGTCTTCGCGCGGAACAGGACCTTGCCGGTCGCACGCTCGATCAGCACCGTCGCGCCGGTCGAGGCGGTGACGAGCAGGTCGCGTCCGTCATCGACCGGCTTGCAGTCGTCGATATGCGCCAGCAGTGTTGCCCGGTAGTCGGCAGGCAAATCGGTCGCGCCGCTCGCGGTCCAGCGCCACGACTCGGTTGCGCCGTCCCCCGAGATTCGCAACTCGCGAACCTGATCATCGCCACAGGCATAAAGCCGGTCCGGCGTGATCGCCGCTGCGGCCAAGGCCGCCAACTCCATCAGAAACATCAACTTCCTCCATTGGCCGGGACGACAAGGCTCCGCCATCGCGCAGCGTCATGTTTATGTCACCTATAGTGATTAAATTACGCGATGATGTCATTCGAGGGGGAATTCGTCGTGCCGTTCCGATCAAGCTTTCGCGTCCTGTTGCTGTTGTCCGCGTCCCTGCCGTGCGCCGCCTTCGCGCAGGGCGTCGCTGCGCCCGACCAGACGGTGAAACCCGATGCATCGCCAGTCGCCGGTGCCGAAAAGGAGGGCGACATCGTCGTGACGGGCGCGCGGTTGCAGGCGAAGAAGGATATCGCCGCCAAGCGCGAGAATTCCGTCATCTCGGATAGTATCAGTTCGGACGAGGTCGGAACGCTGCCGGACTTCGGTCTCGGCGAGGCGCTGACCCGCGTTCCCGGTATCTCCACCATCCAGAACAACGGTCGCGGCGAAGCGCAATTCCTATCGATCCGCGGCCTGAACGCCGACTACAACCTTGTCGAGATCGACGGGGTGCCGCTACCCGCCAACGAGATCTCGCGGCGCAACGTCTCGCTGGACGTCATCCCGTCGTCGCTCGCCGCCCGAGTCGATGTGTACAAGTCGATGAACGCGGCGATGAACGCCAATGCGATCGGCGGCATCGCCAACCTCCAGACCCGCAGCGCGTTCGACAATGGCGGCAAGCCTTATCTGGGCGGGCGCGCCGATATCGGCCGCTGGGACTTCCAGCACACGCGGGGCGGGAATACACCTTCCGGGCAGGCGGAACTGGTCGGTGCGTCCACCTTCGGCCCGGACCACAAGTTCGGAGTCGTGGTTGCGGGCAGCTATTTCCGCCGGGTCAGCGCTTCGCTTGATTCGGCGAGCACCACGCCGCTTTATGTCGATTCGAATACGGGCCAGAAGTTGATCTCCGCAACGACCGACGTCAGCACGGCCGATGTGGTGCCATCGGTCCGGCGCTGGCTGCATTACGACAATCTCCGCCAGCGCTATGGCGGCCTCGCCAAGTTCGAGTTCGACGACCATGTGATGTTCAAGGGCGCGCTGACCTTCGCCGATTTCTATCACACCAATGACGAAGACCGCCAGGCGAACAGCGTGACGCCCAACACCGCCGTCACCGCTGCGACCAACAAGTTCACGTATATCACGGGCGTGACCCCGACCGGCGGAACCGTCACGAGCGGCACCTATGCGCAGAGCGACGATTCGCGCTTCTTCCAGAAGCGCGGCATCCGATACGGCGATTTCCATGGCGAGTTGAGCCCGGGCAGTCATATCAGGGCTGATCTTGGCTTGAACTACGCGATCGCCACCTACCATCAGGATGCAACGACCGCCGTATTCCGCATTCCGGCCGGCACCAACCTGGCCTATGCCTATACGATCGTACCGGGCAATTTCCCCCAATTCGATTTCGCCAACCCGAATTACGTGTCCAACGCCGCGAACTACAGCTTCTATGATTATCAGCTAACGCCCGACGACCAGAAAGAGAAGGCGCTGACCGGGCGAACGAACCTGCGGATCAACATGGAGGGCGCGGATCGCGGGTTCGGGATCGCCATGGGTCTCTACGCTCGGTTCGTCGACCGTCGCTACGACCGGAACGTCAGCGATTATACCCCGGTCGCCGGTGCCGCGCCGCTCTCGACCTTCATCGCGCCGCAGACCTACACGCCCTATAATGGTGGCGGCCAGACCGTGATGTTCCTCGACCCGGTCGCTGTCACCGCCTTCTTCAACGCTAATTCCGCCAGGTTCGTCCCGAACGCGACCAATGCGCAGACCAGTCTGCAATCCGATTATACCCTGACCGAAGACATCAAGGCCGCTTATGTCATGGGTCGCTACGCCCTCGACGATCTGCGCCTGACCGCCGGCATCCGCTACGAGGACACCGATCTTTCGACCGGGTCGAACAACTTCACCACGATCGGCAAGACGACGACGTTGAGCTATGGGCAGCAGGGGCAGCATTATCACGACTGGCTGCCATCGGCGGAGTTCGACTGGAACCTGACGTCGAAGTTCCGCACTCGCGCTGCGTTCAGTCGCACGCTGGCCCGACCAAACTATAGCGATCTCGCAGGCCGGCAGACAATCTCGATCAATTCGGGAACGAACTTCGTCACGATCACGACGGGCAATGCCCGGCTACAGCCTCGGCGCAGCGATAATTATGACGTCAGCCTCGAATATTATGCTAATCGGGACGTGTTGTTCTCGGCAGCGGGCTTCATCAAGAATGTACGCAACGAGATACTCACGGTCGGCAATACCGCCCTCCAGCCCTATAATGGTGTCACGACCCAGGTTACGACCACCCAGCCGATCAACGCCAGCGGCACGGTGATTCGAGGCGTCGAACTGAATGCAGTCGTCACCCGCTTCTCGTTCCTGCCGCGACCGCTGGACGGGCTGGGCATCGCTGCGAACGTCACGCTGCTGAACCCTACGCCACCGTCGGTCATCATGACCAATGGCAGCACGCGGCGATTGTCGAGCCTGGTCGAGAGCGCGAACGTCGTTGGCAATGTTCGTGCCTTCTACACGATCGGACCTGTCACGGTGCAGGGGGCGTGGAACCATCTTTCGCCCCTCCTGCTAACGGTTTCGACCACCGATCCCACCCAGGATGTCCGCTACAAGGCAAGCGACATCTTCGACGCACAGGTTCGCGTCCGCTTGTCGCGCACCATCACCGTGGTGGCACAAGGCAAGAACCTGTCCGACAACCGACCCACGCGCGTCACCGGACCCGGTTTCAATCTGCTGAGCGAGGAACTGGAAAACGGCCGCGCCTATTACATCGGCTCGGTGTTCCGTTTCTGAGGCAAGGTCTTTCATCGGTGTTGCCGACGGCCAAGCATGACCGCTCGGCCGTCGGAGCCCTGCCGCCTGTTTCCTGATTTACCATTTCTTTCGAGAAAGGCCGGCGGCGTGCAGGATGGCCTCTGCCGGCCCGGGTCAGCGAGGTCGCTGAGATGAACGAGCGTCCGAAGGTGGGAAGCCGGAAGTAAGCCGCGAATGATTGGAGGTGGGTCTGCTCAGACTTCGGTCCGTCCAGGGCAGCTTCCACGTCCACGCCGAGGTAGCACACCGTGCTGCCTATTCTGGCATCGCCGAGGAGGATTTGAACAGCGCGGAGATTTCCCGTTACCTTGTAGATGATCGAAGCCTTCGTCCGTCTCCCGGCGCGATCATGCTGCTGAACGTGGGTGATGAGGGCGAGCCCGTCGTCGTGATCGACGATGCGAGCGGCGCTCCCGATGCGCTTGTGGAGCTTGCGGCGGATCGGACGACGTTTGCCCCGGCAGCAAGCGTCGCCAGCGGCTATCCGGGTTTGCTCGCGCCGGCACCCGTCGCCTATCTCGATGCAATGGTGCGCTTTGTCCTGCCGCTAATCGCGGCACACTTCGGCACCGGGCCGGTTATGCCGGCGCGTGCGCGCGGCAATTTCTCGCTTGTCACCACACCGCCCGGGGACCTGACGCCGGAGCAACGTCTGCCGCACGTCGATACCGCGGATCGGCTCCAGTTCGCGACCGTCCACTTCCTGTCGCCGAACACCACGGACGGCACCGGTTTCTTCCGGCATCACGCAACGGGGTTCGGGACGATCGACGGTATCCGCTTGCCCGCGTATCTCGCCGCGCTTGACCGGGAAGTCCTTGCGCTACCGCCTGTCGGCTATTGCGTCGGATCGGATGCGCTGTTCGAACAGGTCGGTGCGGTCGAGGCACGGTTCGATCGGCTGGTCCTGTATCGCGCCGCTCTGCTCCATTCGGGGCTGATCGCGCGCATACCTCCGGCCGCCGCCGATCCGCGGCAGGGACGATTGACCGGCAATCTGTTCCTTCAGTGCAGGTCCGGCGCATGAACGGCGATGGTCCCGTCCGGCGTATTGCGATCGTCGGCGGCGGCACGGCGGGGTGGATGGCCGCCGCCGCGTTCGCCAGGGTTCTGGGCAGGCACGGCCCGGCGATTACAGTCATCGAATCCGAAGAGATCGGAACCGTGGGGGTAGGGGAGGCGACGATCCCGCCGATCCAGGCGTTCAACGCGCTGCTGGGCATCGACGAGGACGCATTCGTCAGCGCGACCGGCGGGACGTTCAAGCTGGGCATCGAATTCGTCGACTGGCGGCACCTCGGCCATCGCTACTTTCATCCGTTCGGCGTCTATGGCGTCGATCTCGGCGCGGTGCCGTTCGAGGCGGCGTGGCGTCGCATGCGCGAGGACGGCACCGCCGGTCCGCTGTCCGACTATTCGATCTGCGCGGCCGCGGCGGCAGCCGGGCGGTTCATGCGACCCAGGCGGGCAATACGCCGCTGGCGCATATCGGTTATGCATTCCACTTCGATGCGGCACTATACGCACGCCTGCTGCGCGGCCGGGCCGAGGCGGCGGGCGTGGTGCGCCGCGAAGGGCGCATCGTCGATGTCGCGTTGCGCCCGCTCGACGGGTTCCTGGACGCCGTGGTTCTCGCCGATGGCAGCCGCATCGAAGCCGATCTTTTCATCGACTGTTCCGGCTTTCGCAGCCTGTTGATCGGCGATGCGCTGGAAACGGCGTTCGACGACTGGTCCGCCTGATTGCCCAACGATCGCGCGGTTGCGATACCCAGCGCGGTGACCGGCCCCCCGGTGCCGTTCACGCGGTCGACCGCACGCGTGGCGGGCTGGCAATGGCGTATTCCGCTCCAGCATCGCATCGGCAACGGCTACGTCTACGCCGCCGACCATATTTCGGAAGACGAGGCCACCGCCACGCTGCTCGCCGGCCTCGACGGCGAGGCGCTTGCCTCCCCGCGCAGCCTGCGGTTCAAGGCGGGGCGAAGGACGGTCGCCTGGGTGCGCAACTGCGTGGCGCTGGGCCTGTCCGGCGGTTTCCTCGAACCGCTCGAATCGACCAGCATCCACCTGATCCAGGCCGGTATCGCGCGCTTGCTGGAAATGCTGCCGACCTGCGCCTTCGAACCCGCCGACATCCGCCGTTACAATCGGCTCATGGCGACCGAGTTCGATACCGTGCGCGACTTCATCATCCTGCATTTCCACGCGACCGAGCGACGCGACACCGCCTATTGGCGCCGGCTGGCGGACATGCCGATTCCCGAAACGCTGGCGGAACGGATCGCCATCTATCGCCGGACCGGCCGCGTCTATCGCGAGGGCGACGAGCTGTTCACGAAAACCAGCTGGCTCGCCGTCATGGAGGGTCAGGGCCTGCTGGTCTCGGGGCACGATCCGCTCGCCCAATCGCTCGACGAAGACGCCGATCGCTCGCTCCAACGGATCGCAACCGTAGTAAAGGCGGCAGCCGCGCGGATGCCGGATCATCAGGCGTTCATCGCCCGCCACTGTGCGGCGCCCGCCGGAACCTGACGCGGATTCTTGGCGTGCTTCGAAGGGAATGGCCGACACCCTGATGCGCCCGTCGAACAGCAGCGTCACCTGGCCATGCGGCACGACGTCGGTCGACTCCTTCGCTACGCCATCCGCCGGTCGGCCGATGCGCTTGAGCAACTCGGGCGCCGGTGCCCTACCGCGCGGTCCCGGCGACGCCTGCTCGAGCGTCAGCACTTGACGGGGAAGGCGGCGCGGTAGCGCGCGTTGGTGGAACTGGCCAGACGGCGTGCCTCTTCGACCGCGCGCTCCTCGCTGGTGAACAGCAAATGCTCCATCACCGCGCGCAGGTGGGCGTGCATGGCGGCGCGCGATGCGGCCGGATCATGGGCCCGTAAAGCGTTGAGGATGACGCGATGTTCGGCGACGACGGGGCGGACATTGGCACGTCGCGCCTTGTCATGGAGTAGCGCGCATTCCGGCGAAGTGGCTCGGATCCACCACAGATTGTCGATCGCGCTACGGATCGCGGCGTTGCGGGTGGCGGCGGCGATTAGTAGGTGGAAATCGCGATCGGCATCTTCGGTGACATCAGGAAGCAGGTTTTCGGCATCGATTTGCTCGACCAGCCGCGCCAGTTCCGCCAGTTCGGCGTCGTCGACGTGCACCGCCGCCAGGGCTGCCGCCTCGCCTTCGAGCAGGATGCGCGCCTCGGTCAGTTCGAACGCGGTGATCGCGAAGCCGGGACGATCGTCCTGGCCGGGAAGCTTGCGCACGAATGCGCCGGCTCCGACGCGCACCTCGATATAGCCCTGCACCTCGAGCGCGATGAGCGCCTCGCGCACCGCGGGGCGCGATATGTTGTGCTCCAGCGACAGCTCGCGCTCCGCGGGCAACCGCTCGCCGACCACGTACCGTCCCGACGTCAACTGGTCGAACAGCAGCCGCGCCAGACGCTGGTACAGGCGTCCGGTGTCGGGAATCGCACCATCCGTGAACGTCTTTGCCGCCATCGTCGCCCTTCTCGCCACCGACCTATCATACCAGATCGACAGGCTGCGCAACGGATTTCGGCGACGGTCGTGTACCGCAATGATCAATCATCCGGTTTGCTGGAGGCCGAGCGTGTTTCGAAAAAACATCCCCGCGTGGCGTATGACCTCATTTTAAAACTGGTCAGACCGAAACCGCCCCCTTAGGCCTGACAAAAAGGGAGGGATGATGAGGGTCCGGATCGAATCTATCGCGCGGGCTGCGCTGGTCGCGACGCCGGCAGTGGCGCAGGCGGATCGACGGACGCTGCCGTTGGTGCGGGGCCGGGAGTTCAGTCGGCGCGGCGCGACGACCATCCACACCGACAGTCCGCAGGGCGGGCGCGCGAACCGGCGCGCGGGCAATTCGCCCGGAGACTGTGACAGCCCTGTCGCCCCGGCGATCGAGATCACGCGGTGACCGCGCCGGGCAAGGCGGGGCAGCCGCCGGTGCGCGGCTGGCGCGCGATACCGTTGCGCTGGAAGCTGATCGGGCTGGTTACGCTGGGCACGATCCTCAACTATCTGGCGCGATCGACGCTGTCGGTCGCCGCGCCGCAGCTCAAAGCCGAATTCGGCATGACGACGGAGGATTACAGCTGGGTCGTGCTGGCGTTCCAGGCGAGCTATACCGTGATGCAGACGGTGGCGGGCGGGGTGCTCGACGTGCTCGGCACGCGGCTCGGCTTCTTCCTCTTCGCGATCGGCTGGGCGCTGGCGAACATGGCGCATGCGCTGGCGACCGGCTGGCCCAGCCTCGCGGTGTTCCGCGCGCTGCTCGGCGCGAGCGAGGCCGCGGCGATCCCGGCGGGGACAAAGACGGTTTCCGAATGGTTTCCGCCACGCGAACGGTCGCTGGCGACCAGCGTCTTCCAGATGGGGACCAGCGTCGGCAACATGATCGCGCCGCCGCTCGTCGCCTTCTGCATCCTGGCGTGGAACTGGCAGGCGGCGTTCCTGGTCACCGGCGGGCTGAGCCTCGTCTGGGCGTTGCTATGGTATTGGAGCTACCGCAGCCCCGCCGATCACCCCGCGCTGACGGTGGCCGAGCGTGACGCGATCACCGCGGCGCGCGAGGAGGATGTCGATGCCAAGCCGACGACGCGCCGCGACCTGCTGCGCAGCCGCGCCTTCTGGGGCATCGCCGTGCCGCGCTTCCTCGCCGAGCCGGCGTGGCAGACGTTCAATTTCTTTATCCCGCTCTACCTCGTGTCGGTGTGGAAGCTCGACCTCAAGAGCATCGCGCTGTGGGCATGGATGCCGTTCCTCGCCGCCGATTTCGGCAGCTTCGCCGCGGGTGTCCTGCCGACCTGGCTGATGCGGCGCGGCGTGCCGCTGGTCGCGTCGCGCAAGATCACGATGACGATCGGCGCACTCTGCATGATCGGCCCCGCCTGCATGGGCCTCGCCGGGTCGGCGGGGATCGCGATCATGCTGTTCTGCGTCGGCGGTTTCGCGCACCAGATGCTGAGCGGCGCGCTGATCACGCTGTGCGCGGACATGTTCGACAGCCGCACGGTCGGCACCGCCAGCGGGATGGCCGGCACATCGGCCTGGGTCGGCGGCATGCTGTTCACGCTGTTGATCGGTCAGAGCGCGGATGCGTTCGGCTACGATCCGCTGTTCGCGGCGCTGGCGGCGCTGGATCTGGTGGCGGCGTCGGTATTGTGGAGCCTGTTGCGCGCCCGCCCGCGCGGCGAACGGACAATGCAGGAAGGTTAGTGGACGTGTTGATGACGCAGACGATGCGCTGGTTCGGGCCGAAGGATCCCGTCCGCCTGCGCGAGATCCGGCAGGCTGGCGCGACGGCGGTCGTCACGGCGCTGCACGAGGTGCCGAACGGCGCGGTATGGCCCCGCGAGGCGATCGCAGCGCGCAAGGCGGAGATCGAGGGGGCCGGCCTCGACTGGCGCGTGGTCGAGAGCCTGCCGGTGGACGAGGGACTGAAGACGCGGTCGGGCGACTGGGACCGGCTGATCGATCATTACCGACAGAGCCTGACCAATCTGGCGGCGTGCGGCATCGACGTCGTGACCTATAATTTCATGCCGCTGCTCGACTGGACGCGCACCGACCTCGGCTGGGAACTGCCCGATGGCGCCCGCGCGCTGCGGTTCGAGGCGGTGGCGGTCGCGGCCTATGACATATTCATCCTGCAACGGCCGGGCGCCGCCGCAGACTATGACGCGGCGACGCAGGCGGCAGCGGAGGCGCGCCATGCGGCGATGGACGAGGCGGCGCGCATCCGGCTGGAGCGCACGATCATCGCGGGCCTGCCGGGCAGCGAAGAGGGGTTCACCTCCGCGCAATTCCTGCGGGCGATCGACACCTATGCCGGGATCGACGCCGCGCGCCTGCGCGACCATCATGTCGCGTTCCTCGACGCGGTCTGTCCGCTGGCCGATGAACTGGGCATCCGGCTGGTCGTTCATCCCGACGACCCGCCGTTCCCGATCTTCGGCCTGCCCCGTGTCGTGAGCACCGAGGCCGATGTCGCGGACCTGTTCGCACGGGTGCCCAACGCGTCCAACGGTCTGTGCATGTGCACCGGGTCGTTCGGCGTGCGGGCCGACAACGACCTGCCGGGCATGGTCGACCGGCTGGGCAGTCGCATCGGCTTCCTCCATCTGCGCTCGGTGCAGCGCGAGGCGCATGGCGCGTTTCACGAGGCGGAGCATCTCGGCGGCGATGCCGGCATGGCGGCGGTCGTCGCGGCGGTGCATCGCCTCTCGCTGCGCGAGGGGCGCAGCATCCCGATGCGGCCCGATCACGGCCATCAGATGCTCGACGACCTGAACCGCACGACCAATCCGGGCTATTCGCTGCTCGGGCGGATGCGCGGTCTTGCGGAGTTGCGCGGGCTGGAGCGCGGTATCGCGCATGTGGCGGCAGCCAAGGCATGACCCGACCCCTTCAACTGCACCCCGACCGGCTGTTCCCCGCCGATCCGACGACGCGCGACATTGCGCGGACGCTGTATGCGGAGGTCGCGGACCTGCCGATCGTCAGCCCGCACGGCCATACCGATCCGACATGGTTCGCGGACGATGCCAATTGGACCGACGCGACGACGCTGCTGCTGTCGCCCGACCATTATCTGTATCGCATGCTCTACAGCCAGGGCGTCGACCTCGACGCGCTCGCG
>Ga0160428_1002009_pt1 | contig 13384 bp, 9 predicted proteins | sample SolpanmetagenomM_FD_108198 | JGI IMG/M metagenome (GOLD analysis project Ga0160428, IMG submission 108198) | Solar panel surface microbial communities from Lawrence Berkeley National Laboratory, California, USA - M | ecosystem: Engineered > Built environment > Solar panel > Unclassified ... | reverse complement strand
GGCTACCACTGGCTGCTGCGGCTGCTGGGCCTGCGCGGCAGCGTGGAAGACGGCTTGCTGAACCTGACCCAGGCCGCCGCCCAGCCCCACGAGTTTCAGCCCGAAAGCCAGGTTCTGCTGGCCCTCATCCGCGAGGCGTACTACAAACAGGGGGACGAAAGCCTGGCGCTGGCCACCCGCCTGGTTCGCGAGCAGCCCGACAACCTGCTCTTCCACTACCTGCTCATCAGCCTTTATAAGCGCCAGCACCACGGCGAGGAGGCGCTGGCCGCCTACCGCGCCCGCCCCACCGGCCCGGCCTACCTGCCGGTAGCCTACCTGCACCACCTGGCCGCCGACCTGCTGCTCTACCGAGGCGACTACACTGGCTCGACGACTGAAAATCAGCAGTTTTTGCGCGAATACTCCGGCGATTACTACCGCAAGGATGCCGCGTTTAAGCTCTACCTGGCCGCCTGGCTGGGCGGCGCGCCGGCCGCCACCACTGAGCGCTACCGCCAGCAAATCAACCTGGCCGGCCCGCTTACCATCGAGGAAGACATTTATGCCCAGCGCTTTTACCACGATGCGCAGCCGCTGAATGCCACGCTCACCCGCGCCCGGCTCCTCACCGATGGTGGCTACTACACGCAGGCGCTGAGCTTGTTGCGGCAGTTTCGGGTTTCGGCAGCCACGCCCGTGCGCGACCAGCTGGAGGCGCCCTACCGGCGCGCCCGCGTGTGGCAGGGCCTCGGCCGCCTGGACTCGGCCCGCCTCGACTACGGCCGCACCCTGCGCCTGTCGGCCCGGCTGGGCGAGCCGCCTTATTACTTTGCCCCGCAGGCGGCCTTGCAGCTCGGCTACCTGGCCCAGGCGGCGGGCCAGCGGGCGGCCGCCAAAAGCTACTTCGAGCAGGCCATGGCCTACCCGAAGCACGAGTACAAAAACAGCACCGACCAGAAAGCCAAACTGGCCCTGCGCGGGTTGTAGCAAAGACCGTATGCTGACCATCCCACTTGCCGACCTGCCCTCCGACTTCCGCGCCCGCGCCTTGCAATGGGCGGCGCAGTTTGCGCACTGTGCTTATTATGAGCACAATGACTTGCAGCAGTCGGCAGCGGGCACTTTTGACCGACTGCTGGCCGTGGCAGCAGTGGCTCTTGATGCGCCGGGCTCCCTAGCCGAGCTACCGGCCTACGTAGACGGCCCGCCGTACCTGCCACCACGCTGTGGCTTCGTAACGTACGACGTTAAGAATGAGATAGAAGCGCTCAGCAGCGCTAATTTTTCGGGGCTGGCTTGGCCGGCGCTGCACTTCTTTTTGCCCGAAACGTGCCTGTATTGGCAGCACGATGCCGTACGGATTCAAGGTGCCGTAACCGATGTACTGGCCGCTATCTTGGCGACTGAAGTGCCCGCTGTGCCCCCGCCCACCGTGCCCCCGTTGCGCCCCCGCATGCCCCGCGCCGACTACCTGCAAGCCGTGGCCAATGTGCGCGAGGATATCCTCAACGGCGAGGTATATGAGTTGAACCTGTGCCAAGAGTTTTACGCCGAAGGTGTATTGCTGGACCCGGTAGCCACCTTTTGGCGGCTCAACGAGGCCTCCCCTGCGCCGTACGCGGGCTTTCTGCGCTACCACGACCACTACTTGCTGTGCGCCTCGCCCGAATTATTTTTAGCGCATTACGAGTCGGTTATCGTGTCGCAACCCATCAAGGGCACCCGGCGGCGCGGCCCCACCCCGACCGAGGACGAAGCCCAGCGCCTGGCCCTGCTGCACGACGAAAAAGAGCGCGCCGAAAACCTCATGATAGTGGACCTCGTGCGCAACGACCTGGCCCGGGTGGCCCAAACGGGCTCCGTGCGGGTACCCGAACTCTTTGGTACCTACGGCTTTAAGCACGTGTGGCAGCTGATTTCGACGGTAGAGGCTGACTTGCGACCCGGCGTAGACCTGGCCGACCTGCTGCGCGCCACCTTCCCGATGGGCTCCATGACGGGCGCGCCCAAGGTGCGGGCCATGCAGCTCATCGAGCAGTACGAAGCCAGCCGGCGCGGGCTTTACAGCGGCAGCTTTGGCTACGCCTGGCCCGATGGCGAGCTTGAGCTTAACGTGGTGATTCGCAGCCTCCAATACCGCGCCAACACCGGCTACCTCAGCCTGCAAGTGGGCTCGGCCATCACTTACGACTCGGTGCCCGCGCAGGAATACACCGAATGCCTGCTCAAAGCCCAAGGAATGCTGGAAGCGCTGGCTACCACTATCATGGAAAATGAATAAGTAGCCAGGAACGCCGGGCCACGCTACTCATCAGGACAGCCACCTACCAGCCAACCCGATACCTACTCCTTGACAAGTGAAAAAACCTGTCATTCTGTCATTTCCCCGCGTCGCTTCCTATCTTTGTTACCTACCCGGTGCTAAGCCGGAGTACCCTGCCTGCTATGTCTCGACCGCTCATTACGTTAGATTTTCTCGATAAAGCCCCCGTGGCCGAGGTGGCTGCCCTGCCCGCCGAGGTGCGCGTGAGCGCCGCCACGGCTACCGGCGGCGCGCGCAAGCTCTACATTGAGAGCTACGGCTGCCAGATGAATTTCTCCGACTCCGAAATTGTGTCCAGCATCCTGGCCGGCGAGGGGTTCGACACCACCGAGGACCTAGCCACCGCCGACCTCGTGCTGCTCAACACCTGCTCTATCCGCGAAAAGGCCGAGCAGACGGTGCGGATGCGCCTCAAGCAAATCAACTCGCACAAGAAGCGCCGCCCCGGCATGCTGGTGGGCGTGCTCGGCTGCATGGCCGAGCGGCTGAAAAGCAAGTTTCTGGAAGAGGAGAAAATCGTGGACCTCGTGGTGGGCCCCGATGCCTACCGCGACTTGCCGCAGCTCATTGCCCAGGTCGATGGCGGCCAAAAGGCGGTAAACGTGCTGCTGAGCCGCGAGGAAACCTACGCCGACATCACGCCCGTGCGCCTGAACTCCAACGGCGTGTCGGCCTTTATCAGCATCATGCGCGGCTGCGATAATATGTGCTCGTTTTGCGTGGTGCCCTTCACCCGTGGGCGCGAGCGCAGCCGCGATGCGCTCAGCATTGTGCAGGAAGCCCGCGACCTCGTGGCCGCTGGCTACAAAGAGGTTACGCTGCTGGGCCAGAACGTAGACTCCTACAAATGGGCCAGCGCCGATGGCACCGAGCGCGTCAACTTCGCGCAGCTGCTGGAGCGCGTGGCCCTCATCAGCCCCGCCCTGCGCGTGCGCTTCTCGACCTCGCACCCCAAGGACATTACCGACGAGGTGCTGCACACGATGGCCCGCTACGACAACATCTGCAAGTACCTGCACCTACCCGCCCAAAGCGGCAATTCGCGGGTGCTGGAACTGATGAACCGCACCTACGACCGCGCTTGGTACGAGGACCGCGTAGCCGCCGTGCGCCGCATTTTGGGCGACGACTGCGCCATCTCGACCGATATGATTGCCGGCTTTTGCTCCGAAACAGAGGAAGAGCACCAGGATACGCTCAGCCTGCTCGACCACGTGCAGTACGACATGGCCTACATGTTCTTCTACTCGGAGCGCCCTGGCACCCTGGCCGCCCGCAAGCTCGAAGACGATGTGCCGCTGGAAGTTAAAAAGCGCCGCCTCCAGGAAATCATCGACCGCCAGCAGGCGCACAGCCGCGCCCGCTATGAGCGCGGCGTAGGCCGCGTGCACCAGGTGCTGGTCGAAAACTTTTCCAAGCGCTCGAAAGACGACCTCAGCGGCCGCAACAGCCAGAACCAGGTGGTCATTTTCCCGAAGGGAAATTTCCAGAAGGGCGACTACGTGAACGTACTCGTGCACACCAATACGGGCGGCTCGCTCATTGGCGAGGCGGTAAGCTAGTAAGCCATTGTGAATGCTAAAAAGACTCCGTGGAAAAAGGAGAAGACCAAATCCTTCTCTTTTTCCAGTCTTCTAGGCATTATAGTGATGCTAGTTATTTTTGGGCATTTTGTTTTTCTACTCGGTACAGGCGCCATCAGACAGAAGCAGCTAGAAGTTAATAGCATTATTACTCAAGCAGTAGTAACGGACAAAAAAAACTACTTAGGCAATAGCCCTGTTAGCCACCAATTTTCTTACTCCTTCGAATTCATAGTAGATGGCAAGAAATATACTGGCGATACCCGTGACCCTAATTGTCAGGTTGGTGATAGCATCAGAATAAAATACGTGCCTGCTAATCCAACATATAATGAGAAGTTGGATTCAGAGTAACTCATACAATAGCAAGACATCCAAGCTTTGACCAACCAGGAGATTCAAAGTATCAAGCAGCGCTTTGGCATCATCGGCAACGCGCCGGCGCTGAACTACGCCATTCAGGTGGCTAGCCAGGTGGCGCCCACCGACATGACCGTGCTCATTACCGGCGAAAGCGGGTCGGGCAAGGAGTCGTTTTCCAAGATTATTCACGCGCTCTCGCCTCGCAAGCACGGGCAGTTTATTGCCATCAACTGCGGCGCCATCCCGGAGGGCACGATTGACTCGGAGCTTTTCGGGCACGAAAAGGGCGCCTTTACGGGGGCCAATGAGGCGCGTAAGGGCTACTTTGAGGTAACGGACGGCGGCACCATCTTCCTGGATGAGATTGCCGAGATGCCGCTCGGCACTCAGGCCCGCCTGCTGCGCGTCCTCGAAAACGGCGAGTTTATCCGCGTGGGTAGCAGCAAGGTGCAGAAAACCGACGTGCGCGTAGTGGCCGCTACCAACGTGAACCTGCTCGACCGCGTGCAGGCCGGCAAGTTTCGCGAAGACCTGTATTACCGCCTCAATACGGTGCCCATCACGGTGCCGCCGCTGCGCGACCGGGGCGATGATATCTACCTGCTGTTCCGCAAGTTCACGGCCGACTTTTCAGAGAAGCACCGCGTGAAACCGATTTCGCTCACGCCCGATGCGGTACGGCTGCTCACGCGCTTCCGCTTCCCCGGCAACATCCGCCAGCTCAAGAACTTAGCCGAGCAAATTTCGGTACTAGAGCTAGACCGCGAGGTCGATGCCACCCGCCTGACCACTTATTTGCCCACCGCCCAAACTTCGCTGCTGCCGGCGCTGGTGCCGGGCGGCGCGGCGGGCGCGGGCGGCGAGTTCGGGTCTTATTCGGAGCGCGACATTCTATACCGGCTGCTGTTCGACATGCGCCGCGACATGACCGACCTCAAGAAAGTAGTACTGGAGCTAGCCACCGGCAACCGTCCCGCCGCGGCCGACACCCAGGAGCTACTGCGCCAGAACAGCCACTTGTTCAATAACTTAAACGAGGCAGCGCCTTATCCAGCGGCTGATAATCCGGCCGAAAACCCCAGTGGCTACTACCTGCCCGCCAGCCCGGCCGCGCCGCTGCGGGTAGATGTTACCTCGGCCAGCGCCTACGCCGACGAGGACGACCCCGACCAGACGGAGGACATCTCGCACGAAACCGAGGAGGAAACGCTCTCGCTCGATGCTATCGAGAAAGAGATGATTCTCAAGGCGTTGAAGAAGCACCACAACAAGCGCAAGTACGCCGCCCAGGACCTGGGCATCTCCGAGCGCACCCTCTACCGCAAGCTCAAGCAGTATGACTTGGAATCGGCTTAATACGACGCGCCGCCAGGCGCTGGGGCTGCTGGCGCTGCCCGTGCTGCTGCTGGCCAGCGGCTGCGGTATCTACTCGTTTAATGGCACCAACATCGACCCCACGGTGAAGACCATTTCCATCCAGACCTTCCAGAATAGCGCGCCCAACGCGCCGGCCTACCTCACGCAGCGCTTTACAGAAGACATCAAGGACTATTTCCAGCGCAACACCACGCTCAAGCTGGTGCCGCGCGATGGCGACCTGCAATTCGAGGGCACTATTGCGGCCTACGATTTTGCGCCGGCTGCCATTCAGCAGGCGGGTGGCCTGCCCAGCGCCGGGGCCAACCGCCTTACTATTCAAGTGCAATTGCGCTTTACTAATACTAAAAACAGCAAGCAGGACTTCGAGCAAACCTTCCAGAGCCAGAAGGACTTTGCCTCGACCCAGGATATTGCGGCGGTGAATAACGACCTGGCTTCGGTGCGCGAAATCACGCGCAACATCATCAGCGACATGTTCAACAAGTCGGTGGCCAACTGGTAGCCGCCATCCCGCCCGCCCACCCGACGCGCTTTTTTTTGCTGGCTGCGCCGTAATGTTGTTCGTTCAAGCCGCCCTGGCCGATTACCGGGCGGCCCCTTTTTGCCATGACCCGCGCCACGCTGCTCCAACTGCTCACCCACCCCACGGCCATTGCCGGGGCCGACGTGCGGGCGCTGGAAAAGCTGGCCGAAGCCTTTCCCTACTGCCAAACGGCGCACCTGCTGCTGGCCAAAGCTGCCCACGACCAAGGCTCCATGCTAGCCGGCCAGCACCTGCGCCGCGCTGCCACCTACGCCGCCGACCGCAGCCGCCTGCGTCAACTGCTGGAACTGATGCCTCCCGCCGCGCCGGTACCTGAGCCGCTGGCCTCGGCGCCTTTAGTACCGGTGGCCGAGCTAGCCGCATTAGCCGCTGAGCCCACAGCCCCACTACGCGAGCCCGCCGCAATGGCGCCCGAGTTTCCGGCACCTGAGCCCGAAGCCCCGCTAGTGGAACCCATCGCCACACCGTCTGCCAGGCAGCCTGTTGAGCAGGCCAGCGTAGCGGAAGCACCGGCTACATTCGTTGAAGCGGCATCAGAAACAGCAGTTGACTTTTCAGCTACCAGTTTAGCTGAAAACCTTTTAACTACTGATAGTCAAGCCGATAATTTAACAACTGCGCTACCCGAACAGCCCGAGGTTGCAGTCTCGACGCCGGCCGCCGAGCTTGTCGTGCTACCCGATGAGCTGCCGGCGCAGGCGCCCCCCATCCGCCCCCCAGCGGAGGCTGTGGCAGCGCACGCCGAGTTCGGCCTGGCCGAAGCGAGCCCCGTCGAGTTGATGGCCTATCAGCTGCCGGAGTTAGTAGAGCCCGCGCCTGAGCCAGCCGCTTCGGCCATAGCCGAAGCCAGCACGCCCCGACTACCGCCCTTCCGCGGCGTGGCCGATATCGGCTATGCGCCAAGTGAAGGGAGCCGCCTGGGCTTTTGCCTGCTGCTATCGGCTACCGAGCCCACGGCCAGCAGCTTGCCCCCCACGGGCGACTTCTTTGCCCCCGATGCGCTACTGCTGGCCCATTTAGCCGCGCTGCCCGCCCCCGCGCTGCCTAAAGTCAGCTCGCTCGACCTCATCAACAGCTTCCTGAAGCGGGCGCCCACCCCGGCCCGCCGCCGCCCCCAGCCCCTTGCCGAGGCCAACGAGCAAGCCGACCTCTCGGTACGCAGCACCCGCCCCGAGTTGGATTTGGCTTCGGAGAGCCTGGCTAAAATATTGGTGCGCCAGGGAAAAATTGACCGCGCCATCGCAGTTTATGAGCGCCTGATGGTGAAACACCCGGAAAAAATGGCGTACTTTGCAGCCCAAATTGAATCTTTGCGCACCTCGGCGTAGCTTTTACTTTTCTCATGTATCTCTTTCTAGTTGTCGTCATTCTAGTTGTGTGCTTTCTGCTGGCCCTGGTAGTGCTGGCCCAAAACCCTAAAGGCGGCGGCCTCAGCAGCCAGTTTGGGGCGGGTGGCGCAGCCAACCTGATGGGCGTCAAGCGCACGGGCGACCTGCTGGAGAAGCTCACCTGGGGCTTCGCCATCGGCCTGATTGTGCTATCGCTGGCCACGCACGTTATCAGCGGCTCTAGCGGCCCCGTGCAGAGCATCAACCAGCAAGCGGCTAAGCGCGCCGTAGTGCCTACGGCCCCGGCCGCCCCGGCTTCAGCCCCGGCCCCCAGCACGCCGGCACCGGCTACGCCAGTAGCCCCAGCCCCCCAGCCGGCTCAGTAACCCTCAGCGGTTTTCAATACAAAAGCCAGCGGCTTCCGTTTAAAGCGGAGGTCGCTGGCTTTTGCTTTTAGCCTGGGCTGCCTTGGTGCAGGCCGGGGCACCTGCCAATCCGGCTATTTGGGGGGCGCATTCTGTCAGGTTTAGGGGGTTGGCACATTTCGTGTCACCTGCCGCCGCAGGAGTTCCCACTTCTTTAATTACCCAAAACATCCATTTCCCATTTCAACCAATGGCACTGAGCATTAAACCGCTGGCCGACCGCGTGGTCATCAAAGCCGCCGCCGCCGAAGCCACCACCAAGTCTGGCATCATCATCCCCGACACTGCCAAGGAAAAGCCCCAGCGTGGCGAAGTAGTAGCAGTGGGCGAGGGTAAAACGTCGGATAACGGTACCGTTATCAAGCCCGAGGTGAAAGTAGGCGACCAGGTATTGTACGGCAAGTGGACCGGCACCGAAATTACCCTGGATGGTGAGGACTACCTCATTATGCAGGAAAAGGACATCCTGGCTGTGCTCTAAGCCTGTCCCTTTCTTAACTTCTTACTAACCTATCACTTAACCACCCAATGGCTAAGAACATTCAATTTGATACCGAAGGCCGCGACCGCCTGAAGCGCGGCGTAGACAAGCTTGCCAACGCCGTTAAAGTAACCCTCGGCCCGAAGGGTCGTAACGTTATCATTGACAAAAAGTTCGGTGCGCCTTCCATTACGAAGGACGGCGTGACCGTAGCTAAAGAAATTGAGTTGCGCGACCCCATCGAGAACATGGGCGCCCAGCTCGTCAAAGAGGTGGCTAGCAAGACGGCCGACCAGGCTGGCGACGGCACCACCACCGCTACCGTACTGGCCCAGGCCATCTACACCGCTGGCTCGAAGAACGTGGCCGCCGGCGCTAACCCGATGGACCTCAAGCGTGGCATCGACAAAGCTGTATTGGCAGTAGTGGCCAATCTGAAGCAGCAGTCGAAGCCGATTGCTAACAGCGCCGAAATCGCGCAGGTGGGCACCATTTCGGCCAACAACGACGCGGAAATCGGCAAAATGATTGCCGATGCGATGGACAAGGTTGGCAAAGAAGGTGTTATCACGGTGGAAGAAGCCCGTGGCACCGAAACCGAAGTGAAGACGGTAGAAGGCATGCAGTTTGACCGCGGCTACCTCTCGCCTTACTTCGTGACCAACCCCGAGAAGATGGAGACGGAGTTCGAGAACCCCTACATCCTCATCTACGACAAGAAAGTGAGCACCATGAAGGAGCTGCTGCCCGTGTTGGAGCAAGTACTTCAGACCGGCAAGCCGCTGCTCATCATCTCGGAAGACGTTGACGGTGAGGCCCTGGCCACGCTCGTAGTAAACAAGCTGCGCGGCTCGCTGAAAATCGCGGCCGTAAAGGCTCCCGGCTTCGGCGACCGCCGCAAGGCTATGCTGGAAGACATTGCTACCCTAACGGGCGGTACGGTGATTTCGGAAGAGCGCGGCTACAAGCTGGAGAACGCGACCCTCGATTACCTCGGCACGGCGGAGAAAATCATCATTGACAAAGACAACACGACCATCGTCAATGGCAAAGGCCAGAAAGAGGACATCACGGCCCGCGTGAACCAGATTAAGGCCCAGATGGAAACTACTACCTCGGACTACGACAAGGAGAAGCTGCAAGAGCGCCTGGCCAAGCTGAGCGGTGGCGTAGCTATTCTGTACATCGGTGCCAGCACCGAGGTAGAAATGAAGGAGAAGAAAGACCGCGTAGACGATGCCCTGCACGCTACCCGCGCCGCCGTTGAGGAAGGCGTGGTGCCCGGCGGTGGCGTAGCCCTGGTGCGCGCTATCGAAGCCCTCGATGCCGTTGACACGCACAACAGCGACGAGAAAACCGGCGTGCAAATCGTGCGCACGGCCCTCGAAGCTCCTCTGCGTACCATCGTGGCCAACGCCGGTGGCGAAGGCTCGGTAGTAGTGCAGAAGGTGCGCGAAGGCAAAGGCGACTTCGGCTACAACGCCCGCGAGGACCGCTACGAGAACATGACGGCCGCTGGCATCATCGACCCGACCAAAGTAACCCGCTTGGCGCTGGAGAACGCCGCTTCTATCGCTGGCTTGCTGCTGACGACCGAAGCCGTTATTTCGGACGAGCCGGAGCCGAAGGAAGCCGCTGGCGGCCACGGTGATGGTGGCATGGGCGGTATGGGTGGCATGGGCGGCATGATGTAAGTCTGCCTGGCTAATGTGGATTCGGCAACTACGGCTGAATCCACTAGCCCAACAAAAAGCCCCGCTGGACAATGTCCAGCGGGGCTTTTTGTTGGGCTAGTGGGCTATGGGCTAAACAGTTGCCTCAGCTTCGCGGGCATTCATAATGCGCACCAATTTGGGACTGATAACGAGCAGAATAGCGGCAGCTACGGAGGCCGATACGACGAAGACCATAAAGAAGTCGTACAGGTTATTGATTTGGTAACCGAACAACACCGGGGCGGGGGCTTTCGACTGCGGGTCGGGGTAGAGGCTGCTCATGTAGCCGGCCAGGTAGTTGGCGGCGGCATTGGCCAGAAACCATACACCCATGAGCAGCGAGGCAAACTTGACCGGGGCCAGTTTATTGACCAGCGACAAGCCAATGGGCGACTAGCACAGCTCACCGATAGAGTGGAAGAAATACAGCGCCACCAGGAAGAACATACTGACCTTGATGCCTGGCTGCAAGTTCTTTACCCCGAAGCACATTACTAGGTAGCCCAGGGCTAGCAGCGCTAGGCCGATAGCCATTTTGACGGGAGAAGGCGGCTCGTTACCGCGGCGGCCTAGGGCCGTCCAGAGCACGGCCATCAAGGGCGCACCAGCAATGACGAAGAAGGCGTTCAGGTTTTGGAAGATGCTGGGCGGCAGCGTAACGCCGAATAGCGTGCGGTCCATATTCTCCTTGGCGAAGAACGTGAGCGACGCCGGGGCCTGCTCGAAAGCCGCCCAGAAGAACACCACGAAGAATGACACGACGAAAATGACGATTACCCCTTGAATATCGGCTTTAGTCAACGACTTGTCGCTGAAAATCATGAAGGCGATACCAACCACCGCAAGCAGCAGCAGCGGGGCAATAGTGGGGAACTTAGCAGAGTCGAGGTATAGAATACCCAGGGCCAGCACCAGCAGTACGGGCAGGAGCGCGAAAATACCCTTTACCGTGGTCGAGTGCGCAGGCGTAACGCCCACCTGCTGGCCCTCCGGCGTGTGCAGGTACTTGCCCTTGCCCCAGTTGAAAATGACTGTACCCAGCGTCATGGCGATGCCGCAGGCCAGGAAAGCCCAGCGGAAATCCTCGGACCGGCCGGTATCGCCGAGCAAACTGGTGATGGTGTTGCCGATGAGCGAGCCCAGGTTGATACCCATGTAGAAGATAGTGTAGGCCGCGTCTTTGCGCTTATCGCCCGGCGTGTAGAGCGAGCCCACCATCGACGAGATATTGGGCTTAAAAAAACCGTTGCCGATAATCATGGCTCCCAGGCCCAGGTAGAGCAGCCAGTGGCTGAGGGGATGGTCCTCCACGCCGCCGTAGTTGCTGGCCGCCGCGAAGAGCGTGAACTGCCCCAGCGCCATCAGCAAGCCCCCGGTGAGGATGGAGCGTCGGTTGCCCCAGTAGCGGTCCGAGATATAGGCCCCGATGAGGGGAGTGAGGTAGATAAGACTCGTGTACCCCCCGTAGAACTTCGACGCGAAGGCTTTATCCATGCGCATGGCGTCGATGAGGAACAGCACCAGCACGGCGCGCATGCCATAGTAGCTGAAGCGCTCCCACATTTCGGTGGCAAATAACAGGTAGAGGCCGCGCGGGTGGCTGCCCGAGTCCGTTTGGAGCGGCTGCGGGCGCAGGCTGGCGGTAGCAGGTTGCATGCAGTAGAGGAAGAGGTAAAAAAAAAGGAATTAACCCCCGCGCCACGACGGGTTGGGGGTGGGTAAAGCTAAGAAATCTTTTGGGTAATACTGGCTCAGGCTGCCCGAGCTACCTGGCCCCGGCTACCGCCTCCGCTGGCAGGTGGAGCCCTTGGGTATGGGCATTTTGCTTGTCGGGCACCTGAACCTGGGCCACCTAGAGCGTTCGACAAGCCGGAAAAGCGCCGGCGTATTTTTAGCAAAGCGCGCAAAAATTATTTCCCGCAAACGATTGCGGCTAGAAATTATGCGCGCTGATGTAGCTTTGCAGCACCAAATCCTCCCCTCCCACCCAATTTTTTGCTCTTTTTCGCATGGCTGACCAAAAAGCTGTTGCTGCCCGCCTGGCTCCCTTGGGCTTCGCGCAGGCCCCGGCCCAGGCCCACCTCAACCTTACTGCTACCGAACTGGTCGCGCACGCCCTGCGCCGCCAGGAAGGCCAGCTCACCGACACTGGCGCGCTTATGGCCGATACCGGTCAGTTTACCGGCCGCTCGCCCAAAGACCGGTTCCTGGTGCAGGACGCGGGCACTGCCGACAGCGTATGGTGGGGCGACATCAACATTCCCTTTGACCCGGCCCGGTTTGAGGCCCTCCACCAAAAGATGGTGGCTTACCTGGCTGATAAGGAAGTATTCGTGCGCGACGCTTACGCCGGGGCGCACCCTGCTACCCAGCTCAAGCTGCGCGTAGTGAACGAGCTGGCCTGGCACAACCTGTTCTGCTACAATATGTTTCTGCGCCCCGAGGCCGGCGCCGACACTTCGTGGACGCCCGACTTCAGCATCATCTGCGCCCCCGGCTTCGAGGCCGACCCCGCTGTGGATGGCACCCGCCAGAAGAATTTTGCCATCATCGACTTCACCCGCAAGCTCATTCTGATTGGCGGCACGGGCTACGCCGGCGAAATGAAAAAGGGCATTTTCGGCGTGCTGAATTACCTGCTGCCCCACGAGCACGATACGCTGGCCATGCACTGCTCGGCCAACGTGGGCGAGGCCGGCGACACGGCCATTTTCTTCGGCCTCTCGGGCACCGGCAAAACGACGCTTTCGGCCGACCCCCGCCGGGGCCTCATCGGCGACGATGAGCACGGCTGGCTGCCAGGCCAGGGCGGCATCTTCAACTTTGAGGGGGGCTGCTACGCCAAGGTCATCGACCTGAGCCGCGAAAAGGAACCCGAAATCTGGGACGCCATCCGGTCGGGGGCTATTGTGGAGAATACGCGCTTCGTACCCGGCACCCACACCGTGGACTACGCCAACAAGAGCGTCACCGAAAATACCCGCACGGCCTACCCCATCAGCTTCATCCCTAACGCGGTAGAGCCATCGGTAGCCGGGGTGCCGCAGAATATCTTCTTCCTCACGGCCGACGCGTTCGGGGTGCTGCCGCCCATCAGCAAGCTCGACAAGAGCCACGCCATGTATCACTTCATGAGTGGCTACACGGCCAAGGTGGCGGGCACCGAGATGGGCATTACCGAGCCGCAAACCACGTTTTCGGCCTGCTTTGGGCAGGTATTCCTCCCGCTGCACCCAACTAAATACGCCGAGATGCTGGGC
>Ga0160428_1002008_pt1 | contig 13388 bp, 13 predicted proteins | sample SolpanmetagenomM_FD_108198 | JGI IMG/M metagenome (GOLD analysis project Ga0160428, IMG submission 108198) | Solar panel surface microbial communities from Lawrence Berkeley National Laboratory, California, USA - M | ecosystem: Engineered > Built environment > Solar panel > Unclassified ... | reverse complement strand
TTCAGATCGAGGAGGATGATGTCGTAGTCGTACAGCTTACCGAGATCGACACCCTCTTCCCCGAGGTCGGTGGTGTAGGTGTTGAAGTTCTCGGACTTGAGCATCAGCTCGATGCTCTGCGCGACCGTAGCGTCATCTTCGACCAGCAGAACGCGCATGATACCACCTCTGTTTGAGATGCCTCATATTTCGTAAATGATACTAAATCGTTAATGCTCGTTCTGGAGATTTAATTTCCGGTGATGCCTCTATGGCTAATCGATGGTCTCGTGGGCTATCGAATGATAATTAGTGCGCTATGGCAAGTAATTGCACCTGATCCGCCATGATCTTCGCGCCCCGCGACCGGTACCCCCGCTGCTGGCGCTCGCGGTTGATCAGCCACACGATGGCCTTGCCTGCCTCCCGGTCCCTGGCAGCCGAGGAAGCCCGCAGGGCCGCGGCGGTCGCCTCGCGGTCGCTGCTCGGGCCGGCCGCGATCCTGTCCGAGACGTCCGCGAGCAGATGACCGTTCTCCTTCGGCTGGGCCGCGAGGGCGTCGGCCTTGTGGGGCGCCTCCAGCTTGGCGGTCCGCGCCTCGATCAGCTTCAAGCTCGGGACCAAGCCTCCCCAGCCATGAAGCCCCCGCGGACCAGTCGGGCGCGGACCCAGGCATCCCGCCCGGGGGCGGTCGGCTTGCCAGCCTCGGCCTGCCGCAGGACCGTGATCAGGCCATCCGGTCCGTCGCCCGCCAGCCCCCTCTCGACCGCCCGGCGCGACTGGGGGCGTCCGCCTCGCCTTCAAAGATAACCTCCAGGGCCCCGCAGGGCGATTGCGCGAGCCGCGGGGGCGACCGGCGGGATCACCGGAACGGCCGCGCTCGATCTGCGTGTCCTCTCGCGGACTCGATCGGCGTCCAGCCACGCCAGCCTGCAAACAGCAGTCAAAGATCCGGCCAGATACATAGCGCTGGCTAAGATATTTCATGATCGGGCTGGATGACCGCGCCGGCGTCTCGCGCGAAAAGGGTGCGGATACCGGCCGGGCCGGCCCGGGTTGATCTCCGACACGGAGAGAGTCTGATGCCCCACACGCCCAAGGCCGCGAACACGCAGGATCTCGCCGACACGGAGTACGACGGCGAGCGCTGGGCTCGGGTCGGAGCGGAACGGCAGTCCGTTTCTTCGGCCAGCCCTACAGCCCCTTCGGATCCGACTGATGGCCCGGAAGTTGGCTTGACGCGGACCGGCACCGATGAGGGCGCCGTCGTGAAGCGGGAGACCGATGTCTGAAGGCGACGGATCAGCCGCCGCTAGGAGGCGCACCGGTCGCGCCCCACAAACCACCGCTGACAACGGCCCATGGGAGGAACACCTCGTGAAATACCTATTCGCCAGCACGCTGATCTCGGCGAGCCTGTTCGTCTTCCCGAGCATGCCGGCCGTGGCTCAGAGCATCGACATCGGGCCGGGTGGCGTCAGGGTTGATCCGCGATCGTCACGGGAGCGGGATCGTGACGAGATCCGCAGGGACGAGCGTCGTGAGGAGTTCCGCGACGAGCGGCGCGGTTCGATCCGCCGCGAAGAGCGCCTCCGTCGCGATGGCGATGACGATGACGACGACTGATCCGCTTCGAGGGCGGGGCCTCGGCTGACCGGCCAACTGGGTGCGGGCCCCGCCGTTCTTGCGTGTTCGGCCGACGTGCAGCGTGAACGATCCCGTCCGTCCGGCTGGATGAACGAGCGGACCGAACGTCGTTCAGCGCACGGGGCGCATTCTCCCTCATCCGGTCCGGCAAGCCCGGTCCGACGGATCAAGAGGTTCGGTTATGGTGCGCACCACGATGCTCGGAATGGCTGCGGTGATCGCGGCAGGGTTCATCACCGCCACAGCAGCGAACGCGACGCCCTTCGGGTACGGCCCGCTCAACGGTGGAGTGTTGGTCGAGGGCGTAGCCGGCGGCTGTGGTCCGGGTTTCCACCCGAATCCCTGGGGTCGCTGCCGCCCCAACGACCGGGGGTGGGGCTATGGTGGTCCCCGCGGTTACTACGGCGATCGGCCGGGGTACGGGTATGGCCGCGGCTACGATCGCGGCTACGGCGGCTATGACGGTCCGCGCCGGTTCTACGGCGGGTACTGACTCGCGAACTCGGGGCTTGGCCGCGCAGGGGGCTGGAACTGAAGGCCGAAGAACGGTGCGCGGCCGAGAGCCCGGCGGCTCAGGCCCGCGGGAGATGCGGCGGAGCTCAACGGGATGCGTGGCTGCCCCCTCCCGGCAAGCACGGCCGAGAGCCCGTCACCGTTCCGACACGGCAAGGTGTGCCAATCCTCGCTGCGTCGGGGCGAACCGCGAACCTGTCGGCATGCAGGCTGATCCGTCTCGGCACCCCGTCGCCTGCTCAGCGGCAGGTCGTTGGTTCGAGCCCTCCCGGCGCCGCTAGCACGGCGGCCGCTCGATTGGGGAGTGACGGACGAACAGGAGCTTCCGTGCGGCTCACAACGCTGACGAGGCGCATGGCCGGCTGCGCCGACCCGGCCCGCGCTTCGCCAGGGCCATGCCAGCGCTCACCGGCCGGTCACGGTGCGGCGGAACGCGCGCGCCGGACCGGCAGCGGTCAACCGATCGCCCAGAACAGCGGCAGGGCGCCGGCCAGGAACAGGGCGTACGAGACCAGCACGGCGGCACCCTCGCGGTGCCGGAGAATAAGAGCGTGGGGGAACGCGAACATGACGCAAGCCGGATCGACGGAAGGCGCCCCAGGAACGCTCCCGAATCGTGACCGAACGGGGGCGCCCGGCGATGGCGACGGGCGATCGCCGGCGGCTGTCGCATCCCGGTGACAGTGGCCGCCCCCGCGCCGGATGCACCCCCCAAGAGCTCCCGGGAAGCCCCCGGGAGGGACCGGCCACGCGGCCGGCCCGGATCGGCCGCCTGGCCCTCACGCGAACATGTCGGGCTGGGTCTCGGCGATCTGGTTGTAGAGCGTCTGGAAGTGCAGCCAGCCGATGTAGTCGCTGCCCACGTGCTCGCGGCTGTAGCGGGCGGTCTTCTCCGACAGGAGCTGCGGCTTGATGCCGGAGGCCTCGACCAGGAGCTGCTGCCGGCAGGCCCGCTCCAGGGCGATGAACCAGAAGGCCGCGTCGTCGATGCTGTGGCGCGAGCAGGTCAGCAGGCCGTGGTTCTGGTGCAGCACGCCGCGGTTGCGGCCGATCTGCTGGGCCACCGAGAGACCGCTCTCCTTCTCCACCGCGACGGCCCCCGCCGACGCGCCGATCACCGCGTGGCTGTTGTAGAAGGCCGCGGCGTCCTGGCTGATCATGTCGAGCGGCCGGCCGGTGGCGCACCACGCGGTGCCGTAAGTGGTGTGCGCGTGGCACATCGCCATCACGTCGGGGTGCTCGTCGTGCACGGCGGCGTGCAGCACGAAGCCCGCCCGGTTGATGGCGTGGCGCCCCTCGACGACCCGGCCCGCGTGGTCGGCCAGGATCAGGTTCGACATCCGCACCTGCGAGAAGTGCACGCACATCGGGTTGGTCCAGTACAGCTCCGGACGCTCGGGATCGCGGATCGTCAGGTGGCCGGCGAAGCCGTAATCGAAGCCCTGCATCGCGAAGGCGCGGCAGGCGGCCACGAGGTGCGTCTTGCGGTACGCGCGCGCCTCGGCGTGGTCGGCGAAGTCCGGCATCTCCGGGAAGATCAGGCCGGCCTGCTCGGGCTGGTAGATCGAGGTCCGCTTGCGGCCCGCATCGTCGGCGGGGAGGTCGAGGGCGAGAGCGGCGTCCTGGGCGTGATCGTCGAGCATGGCGTTTCCTCGTCGGGGCGGGAACGGGAGGTGGCGGGGCCGCTCGTCGACGCGGCACGTCGTGATCCTCCGGCGGGATCGGAGCGCCGGGGCTCGGCCCCCGCGGGCCGGGTCGTTCGCGGCCGCTCGACGGCACTATCCTGCCGTGCGTCTGCATTGACAAACGACGATTTTTCACGCGTTTCGTGAATGCAATTCATGAGTCGCCCGATGCGCCGGATCCCGAGCTTCCCCGCCCTGCGGGCCTTCGAGGCCGCCGCGCGTCTGGGCAGCTTCGCCCGGGCGAGCGCGGAGCTGCACCTCACGCCCTCGGCGGTGAGCCACCAGGTTCGCGCCCTGGAGCGCTGGTTCGGGCGTCCCCTGTTCCGGCGGGCGAACCGTCAGGCGACGCTCACCGTGGATGGCCAACGCCTGCTTGCGGGCCTCGCCGGCGCCTTCGACGCGATCGAGGCGGTCTGCGCGGAGCTGAGTCCACCGCCGGCAGCGCTCGCCGCCGCACTCGCCGTCCACTGCACCCCGAGCTTCGCGGCGAAGTGGCTCGGTCCCCGGCTCCCCGCCTTCGTGGAGTCGCATCCCGGCATCGCCATCCGCCTGTCGACCAGCGCCGACCCGGTGGATCTCGGCCGGCACGCGGAGATCGACATCCTGATCGCCTACGGCCGGCCGCCGCGCGGCCCCGGCCTGACGGTCGAGTCCCTCGGACCGGAGGAGATCGCGGCCCTGTGCACGCCGGAGGTCGACCGGGCCGTCGGGCCGCTCGGACCCGGCCCGGGTGAGCGTTTCACCCGGCTGGACTCGTCGTTCAGCCCGCTGCGCTGGCCCGACTGGTTCGCCCATAACGGCCTGCCTGTTCCGACCGGAGCGGCGGGCGCGGCCTTCGACCGGGGCTCGCTGGTGATCGCCGCGGCGGTCCAGGGGCTCGGCGTCGCCCTGGAAACGCTGCGGTTCGCCCGGGACGAGATCGGCGCCGGGCAGCTCGTCCGCCTCGGCGGGGGGCGGGTCGCGAGCCTGTACAGGGATCTGCACTTCATCTGCTACCGCGACCGGGACGCGGATTTGGAGAAGATCCGGGCCTTTCGCCGCTGGCTGCTCGACGTGGAGGCGGAGAGCCGGGCCGGGCAGGCGGATCCCCCGGGCTGACGCGGCGGCCATCGGGGGCCGAGCGGTCACCCTCCGGCCGGGTCTCAACGGGCTCCGGGACCGCTCTAGGTGTAGGTTCAAGCAACACGGGGACGGCGGCGGGGATCGACTCTCGATTCCGGCCGCGGATCGCCCAGGGAGAACGCCCCATGTCCCTCTTCGCCAAGCTGCAGCGGCGCGCCAGCGAGGGCCGGCCCGTACGGGTGGGTCTGATCGGGGCCGGCAAGTTCGGCTCCATGTACCTGTCGCAGGCGCCGCGCACGCCCGGCACCCACCTGATCGCCGTGGCCGACCTGTCGCCGGACCGGGCGCGCGCGTCGCTGCGCCGGGTGGGCTGGGAGGAGGCCGGATTCGCGGCGCGCGGGATGGAGGAGGCCGCCCGCGCCGGCACAACCCTGGTCACCGAGGATGCCGACGCGCTGATCGCGAGCCCCTTCGTGGACATCGTCATCGACGCCACCGGCAGCCCGGCCGCCGGCATCCGCCACGCGCTCAGGGCCTTCGCGGCGGGCAAGCACATCGTGATGGTCAATGTCGAGGCCGACGTGCTCGCCGGGCCGCTGCTGGCCCGCAAGGCGGCCGAGGCCGGGGTGATCTACTCCATGGCGTCGGGCGACCAGCCGGCCCTGATCGCCGAGCTGGTCGACTGGGCGCGCACCATCGGGCTGGAGGTGATCTGCGCCGGCAAGGGCACCAAGTACCTGCCGGCCTACCACGCCTCCACGCCCGACACGGTCTGGGGCCATTACGGCTTCAGCGCCGAGCAGGTCGCCGGCGGCGACTTCAACCCGCAGATGTTCAACTCCTTCCTGGACGGCACCAAGTCGGCCCTGGAGATGGCCGCCGTGGCCAATGCCTGCGGGTTGACGCCGCCCCGCGAGGGCCTCGCCTTCCCGCCCTGCGGCGTCGACGACCTGCCGAACGTCCTGCGTCCCATGGCGGATGGCGGCCTCCTGGCGGAGCGCGGCACCGTCGAGGTCGTCTCGTCCCTGGAGCGCGACGGGCGACCGGTGTTCCGGGACCTGCGCTGGGGCGTCTACGCGGTGTTCGCGGCGCCGAGTCCCTACGTGCGCGACTGCTTCGCCCAGTACGGCCTCAGGACCGACGAGAGCGGCCGCTACGCCGCCACCTACAAGCCCTACCACCTGATCGGCCTCGAACTCGGGATCTCCGTGGCCTCGATCGCGGTCCGCGGCGAGGCGACGGGTGCGACGGGCGACTGGCGCGGCGACGTGGCGGCCACCGCCAAGCGGGCGCTGCGGGCAGGGGAGAGACTCGACGGTGAGGGCGGCTTCACCGTCTACGGCAAGCTGATCCCGGCGGCCGACGCCCTGGCACAGGACGCCCTGCCGATCGGCCTCGCCCACAACATGGTCCTCAAGAACGACGTGCCGGCGGGTCGGGCCGTGCGCTGGAGCGACGTCCAATTCGACGCCGGGCAGGAGGCGATCCGCGTCCGGCGCGCGATGGAAAGCCTGTTCCGGCAGGAGTGGGGCGGCGCCGGGGCGGCGGGCTGATACGGTTCCGGATGAAGGCGGCGACGTTCCCGCGCGTCCCCCCCGCAGAGGGGGAGGGGGGCACGGGGCTCCGACGCGCCGGACCCGTCGACCGCACGGTGATCGCCGACTTGAGCGCGCTATCCGGCTGGCGTCGGTCCGCTCGCAAGGACGGTCGCGCCATCGCGACCGAACCGAAACCCGTCCGACAGGGCCCGCCATGACATCTGCGCTGCGCCTCACCGCCCTCCTCTCGGCCCTCCTCACGGCCCTCGCCTCCGCGGCGCCGGCGCAGGCCGGCTGGACGGGGCCGGAAGCCCAGCCGCTCTTCGACAACGAGGCGAATCCGAAGGGCTACAACTACGCCCCGAGCCTCATCACCGAGAACGGCACCACCGACATCTGGTGGTGCGGGCAGGGCAAGACCGACGTCATCTATCACCGCGCCTACAACCCGCAGACCGGCTTCTCCCCGGCCCGGATCGTGTTGCAGCCGACGCCGGGCGCCTGGAACCGCCAGTACGTCTGCGATCCGAGCGTGATCAAGGGCCGCTTCACCAACCCGGCCGACGGACAGCCCTACGCCTACGCGATGTACTATTCCGGCGCCGACAACCTGCCGGGCAACAACAACCAGACGGGGCTGGCCTTCTCCAACGACAAGGTCACCTGGGTGGACTACCCGAAGCCGGTGATCGCGCCCCTCAACCCGGTCGTCGCTCAGGGCACTTACGGCGCGGGGCAGCCCGCGACCGTCAACCTCGACGGTGGTTCGGGTCTCCTGGTCTTCACCACCGATCTGACCGGGCCGCAGGGCGTGGCGGGCTTCGGCGACCTCTATGTGCGGCGCACGGCCGACGGGGTGCATTTCGACCCGCCGGTGCGGGTGCCGAACGTGGCCGCCGACGGCACGACCATCAACCCGAACTCCGATTTCGGCTACGACCCGGCGTCCGGCGAGGTCTACGTGATCACCGGCCTCCCGGGCCGCAACTGTGGGCAAGTGGCCTGCAAGGACCCCGCCCGCAACCCCGACCGCGAGACCTACCAGATGGGCCTCTACCGGATGCCGCTGAAAAGCCTGCTCAGCGGCACGCCCGCCCGCTGGATGCCGGCCGGCACCCTGAACGCGGACGTCACGGGCTTCTACCTCAACCACAGCCCCGGCTTTCAGCGCGATGGCCGCGGCAGCCTCACGCCGTTCCTGCCCGCTGTCACGGTGTTCTTCTCGGGCGGCGACCCGTATCCCGGCACGTGGCGCATCGCGACGGCGACGCTCGACCCGGCCTCCGACCGCGCGCCGCTCAAGCGGGCGGTCGGGCCGGCCGGGCACTGGGTCACCACGGGCTACACGGCGCCGGGCTACAGGATCGAATCCACCCTCGGCGCGCTGTTCCTGCTGCCGCGGCCCGGCACCGCCAAGCTCATGAGCTGCGTGGCCGGCACCGACCATTTCCTCAGCCGGGATCCGGACTGCGAGGGGCACACGCCGCTGGGGCAGACCGGCTACGTCCACGAGGCCCCGCATCGGGGCAGCCATCCGCTCTACCGGTGCAACGCCGGCGGGCACGACCACTTCGTGTCGCTGGACAAAGGCTGCGAGGGCCAGACCGCCGAAGGTCTCCTGGGCTACGCCCTCGACTGATCCCGGTGACGACGAAGCGCGGCCGTCGCCCCATGGAGGCCCGCGGGTTCACACGTCGCGATCGGACACCGACCTTCCGGAACAAGGGCGCCTTTCCCTCCCCCGGTCGGGGCCCGGGACAGGGATGGTGCGGAAGGCACGGCACCGCTCGAGCCTGAACCGCCCCACCACCGAGGCCTTCCGCAAGAGGCGGTGAGCGGGGCCGCGCCAGCACGGTGTCGATCCGGAAGCCCCGCCCGGGGCCGCGCCATGACGACGATCGGGCCGTTCCGCCGAGAGGGGCGGCCTCACCCCGCCGCCAGAACCTCGGCCTTCGCGCGGCCCCCGAGATAGGCCGACCGGATCTCGTCGTTCGCCCAGAGCGACTCGGGATCGCCCGAGAGGACGAGGCGGCCGGTCTCCAGCACGTAGCCGCGATCGGCCACGGAGAGGCCCATCCGGGCGTTCTGCTCCACCAGCAGCACCGTGGTGCCGCGGCGGCGCACCTCGGCGATGATCGCGAACACCGCCTGGACGATCACCGGGGCGAGGCCGAGCGACGGCTCGTCCAGCAGGAGGATGCGGGGCTTGGCCATCAGGCCGCGAGCGAGCGCCACCATCTGGAGCTGGCCCCCCGACAGCGTCCAGCCCAGCGCGTCGCCGAACCGGCGGATGTCCGGGAACAGGTCGAACATCGCCTCGACCTCGTCGCGCAGCGCCCGCTTGCCGAGACCGGAGCGGTTGGACGCGCCCAGCATGATGTTCTCGCGCACCGTGAGCCCCGGGAAGACCCGGCGCCCCTCCGGCACGTGGGCGACGCCGAGCCGCACGATCGCCTCGGGCTTGAGGCCCTCCAGGGGCTTCCCCTCCAGCAGGATCGTGCCGGCGGCGGGGCGCACCAGCCCCGAGATCGCCTTCAGGGTCGTGGACTTGCCGGCACCGTTGGAGCCCAGCAGCGTCACGACCTCCCCGGCGCCGACCGAGAACGACAGGCCGCGCACGGCCTCGATCTCGCCGTAGCGGACCACGAGGTCGCGGATCTCGAGAAGGGGCGGGGTCGCGGCTGGCGTCATCGCTGGGGTCACACCGGAGCGAGGTCGGTCTTGAGGCTCGCCGCCGGTCCCGCGGCGGCGTCCTCGCCGAGATAGGCCTGGATCACCGCGGGCTCGCGCAGCACGGTCGCGGTGACGCCGTCGGCGATGCGGCGGCCGAAATTCAGCACCGTGACGTGGCTGGCCACGTCGCTCACCAGCGTCATGTCGTGGTCGATGATCAGGATGGTCAGGCCCTTGGCGGCCATCCGGCGCAGGAGCACCGTCAGGGCATTCTTCTCGCTGGAATTGAGGCCGGCGGCCGGCTCGTCGAGGAGCAGCAGCACGGGGTTGCCGGCCAAGGCCCGCGCGATCTCGATCAGGCGCTGGTGGCCGTACGAGAAGCCGGAGATCGGCTCCTCCGCCCGGCCCTCCAGCCCGACGAAGGCCAGGGCCGCCCGGGCGCGGGCCTCCAGGGCCGCCCGGTCGTGGGCCCCCAGCGGGTTGTTGGGCCGCTCGGCGCCGATGACCACGTTCTCCAGAGCGCTCATGGAGCGGAACAGGCGGATGTTCTGGAAGGTGCGCCCGATCCCGGCCGCCGCCCGCCGGTGCGGGGACAGCCGCGTGACGTCCTGCCCGGCCAGCCGCACGGTGCCGCCCGTCGGGCTGTAGAGGCCCGAGAGGACGTTGAGCGTCGTCGTCTTGCCGGAGCCGTTCGGGCCGATCAGCGCGTGGATGCCGCCCCGCGCCACCGTGAAGCTCACCGCGTCCACGGCCTTGAGGCCGCCGAAGTGCTTGGACAGGTCCGACACCTCCAGCATCGGCGCCGTGGAGGCCTCGCCCTGGCTCAGGGTCAGCTCGGCGGCCGGCGGCGGCGCCGGGCGGGTCCGGCGCAGGCGCCGGACCTGGTCGCCGAGGAAGCCCCAGATCCCGTCGGGCATGAACACCACGATGAGGATCACCGCGAGTCCGTAGATCGCGAGGTAGAGCCCGGGGATCTCCTTGAGGAAGCGCAGCCATTCCGGGATCAGGATCAGCAGGGCCGTGCCGATCACGGCGCCCACCGGCGAGCCGACGCCGCCGAGCAGCGCCATCGTCAGGAAGACGATCGACTCGGCGAAGGAGAACTGGTCGGGGCTGATATAGGTGAAGCTGCCGGCGAACAGGCCGCCCCCGAGACCCGCCAGCAGCGACCCGACCGCGAAGGCCGCCACCTTGGTGCGGTAGATGTCGATCCCCGAGACGCCCGCCGCGAGCTCGTTGTCGCGCACCGCCCGCATGGCCCGCCCGAGCCGGGTCCGCGGCATGTGCCAGACGAGCCAGCCGACGATCGCCAGCACCAGCACGCACAGGGCGAGGTAGCTCTGCCCATCCGCGAACAGGGCGGGGCGGCGGATGTTCGGCACGCCGTCGGGCCCGTGCGTCACCGGGATCCAGTTGGTGAGCACCAGCGTCAGGATCTGCTGGAACGAGATCGTCACCATGGCGAGGTAGTGGCCGCCGAGCCGCAGCGTCGAGGCGCCGAGCGCGGCGCCGAGCACCACCGCGAGGCCGAGGCCGACGATCAGGCAGATCCAGAAGTTGAGGCCGCCGTCGACGGTGCCGAGGCCGACCGCGTAGGCGCCGATTCCGAAGAAGGCGGCCTGGGCGAGGTTGATCTGCCCGCACAGGCCGAGCACGACGGTGAGCCCGATCACCGCGATGGCGTAGGTCGCCGCCTGCATCAGGATGTTGAGGGCGTAGCCGCTGAGCGGCGTCGTGGCAGCCACCGCCACCAGGGCGGCCGCCAGGACCGCGTAGGCGAGGCTCCCCAGCGGCAGGCGGCGGCGCACCGCGGGGGGCGACGCCGGCACCGCTGTGGCCGGGTCGGCGACGGGGGAGGGGGTGCCGCTCATGCCTTCTCCGCCACGCGCTCGCCGAACAGGCCCTGCGGGCGCACGACCAGGAAGACGATCAGCACCAGGAACGCGAAGGCGTCCTTGTAGGGCACCGAGATGTAGGCCGCCCCGAAGGTCTCGATGATGCCCAGCGCGAGGCCGCCGATGATCGCCCCGGTGACGTCGCCGAAGCCGCCGATGATGGTGGCGGCGAACGCCTTCAGGGCGATCGTGGCACCCATCTGGATCGACACGAACAGCACCGGTGCCACCAGGATGCCGGCGATGCCGCCCAGCACCGCGCTGTACACGAAGGTCAGCATGATCATGCCGGCCACCGGGATTCCCAGGAGGGCCGCCATCTCCTTGTCCTGCGAGGTCGCCTGCAGCTTCTTGCCGACCAGCGTGTGCTCGAAGAACCAGTACTGGAACGCCACCAGGGCCGCCGTGACCGCGATGATCAGCAGGTACTGGCTGTCGAGGAAGACCGGACCGAGCAGGAAGCCCTGCGTCTCGAAGACCGGCGGCAGCACCTGCGGCTGCGGCCCGTAGAGGGCGAGGGTGGTGTTGGCCAGGAAGATCGAGGCGCCGATGGTCGAGATGATCACCGGCAGGTAGCTGCGGTGGCGCAGGGGATAGTAGACGCCCAGGTTGAACAGGGCGCCGAGCAGCGCCATGCCGCCGATGGTGAGGAGCAGCGACAGCCAGTAGGGCCATTCGAGGTCGACGGCGAAGACCACCATCAGGAAGGCCGCCACCATGGAGAACTCGCCCTGCGCGAAGTTCACCACGTTGGTGGCGCGGAAGATCAGCACGAAGCCGAGCGCCACCAGGGCGTAGACCGAGCCGATACCGATCCCGGTGAAGAGGAGTTGCAGGATCAGGTCCATGCGGTCCGCACTCTCGTATCCCCGTCGGAGGTTGTTCCCGCGTCCGGGCGGTGAAGACCCGATCTCAGCCCTTGTAGAAGTCGATCCGCTTGTCGAAGACGATGCTGCCCTTGTCGTTGCGCACGACGTTGTAGCCGTGCAGGCCGTCGCCGTTCTTGTCGAAGTTGTAGGTGCCCTCGGCCCCCTCGTGGCCGCGCACCGCCAGGAGGGCCTCGCGGATCGCCTGCGGGTCGGTCTTGCCCGCCGCGTTGATCGCCTTGGCCAGCACCGTCACCGCGTCGAAGGTCCAGGACGATTGGTTGTCGGGGGCGATCTTCATCGCCGCCCGGTAGGCCTTTCCGTAGGCGCGGGCGGCGTCGCTCGATTCCTCGGCGTAGTCGGCCACGCCGTAGGTGCCGTAGAGGGACGGCCCGGCGAGCTTCAGGGCGGTCACGTTGGTGATCGACGGCGATCCGACCCAGGGGGCGGTGACGCCGAGCTGGCGCAGCTGCCGGGCGAAGATGCCGATGTCGTTCTCGAAGGTGAAGTACGAGCCGATCACGTCGGCGCCCGACTGGCGGATCGCCAGCACCACCGGGGTGAAGTCCTGGCTCTGGTTGGTGTAGCCCTGGTCGAGGGCGACCGTGGCGCCGCCCTTTCCGAGGCTCTCGGTCAACGCCTTGGCGCCGCTGGTGCCGAAGGCGTCGGTGGAGTGGATGATCGCCCACTTCTTCTTGCCCAGCCCGTTGACGCCGTGCTCGGCGATCACCTGGGCCGAGAAGCTGTCGTTGGGCCGGAAGCGGAACAGCCAGGGATTGCCGAGCTGCGTCAGCACGGGGTCGGTCCCGCCGAAGCAGACCGGTTTGCCCGTCTTCAGGATGTCGGGCGCCATGGCGTGGTTCTGGGTCGAGCGGATCGAGCCCAGGAAGCCGACGAGGTCGGGCTGCGAGGCGAGCTTGGAGAAGGCGAAGACCGCACCGGGATTGGTGGTCTGGTCATCCTCGGTCACGATCTCCAGGGGCTTGCCGAGCACGCCGCCGGCCTTGTTGACCGCCTCCAGGGCGATCTTGGCACCGGCCAGCGCGTAGCGGCCGGCATCCGCGCCCGGCCCCGTCACGGGGAGCACCATGCCGATGCGGACCGTCGATCCGGCGCCCTGGGCGAAGGCCGAGCGTATCACCCCCGGCGCGAAGCCGACCGCGAGGGCGGATGCGGCACCCGTCAGGAAAACGCGACGCGTCGTCGTCATTGGCGTATCCGTCCCTTCGCCGATGCTGAAGCCCGGCGTTGGCATGGATGCTCCATACCGGATGCCATGATGTCCATCCCGCCGTGGGCCCGGGCTTCACGGAAATGAGAGGAAGGCCCGGGATCGTCACTCCCGACCGGCGCGGGCGACCCCGACGGGGGCCGCACCCTGCGGCCGCCGGCGTAACACCCGGACCCCGCGATCCGCTGGACAGGCGCCGAGGCGCGCGGTTTAATCGTTCTTATCCGGAGCCGCATCCCGACAGGCGACCACCGGTCTCTGAAGCGGACTGGAAGAGGGCGCGACCGGCCCGGCCGGGT
>Ga0160428_1002007_pt1 | contig 13389 bp, 10 predicted proteins | sample SolpanmetagenomM_FD_108198 | JGI IMG/M metagenome (GOLD analysis project Ga0160428, IMG submission 108198) | Solar panel surface microbial communities from Lawrence Berkeley National Laboratory, California, USA - M | ecosystem: Engineered > Built environment > Solar panel > Unclassified ... | reverse complement strand
GGGGATTACGATTCGGGTTCGGCAGCGGGGCGCCACGCGGGTTCGGAACGCCGAACGTCTTACGTACGGTGCCGTCCTTACGCTGACGGACGGTCGCGTGTCCGAGCGGTTCGTCGGTACGATGTCGTGCGGAAGCTGACCGGCATGCCGAGGACGCCGCTTCCCGGGCGGGGAACCTACACTGGAAGATGTGGTTTGAAGGCCCGTTCGGGCGATCGTGCATCTGTTCGCGTCCCGCGGGATTGCGTCACGACGTTCCCGACGTCTCATCGTCTCGGTGCGCTGCGGCATATGCGACGCGCTCTTTCTCTGCTTGATCGAAATGGATTGTGCGTGGCGGCGGCGTGCCTCCAGCATGCGATAGACGCCGTCGAAGCCGAGGTCGTTCGCCCCGACGGAGCCGGGGACCGGCCGACCGGGACGCGGTGAAGCGTTTCGCCGAGCCGCGCTTCGAGCAGCGTCGTAGCCGAACGTCTGCCGCCACGCCCACCCGTCGTGCCCATCCACGTGGATGGACGATGATCGATGAAATCGCGGACGACTTCGAAATGAGGGTGAGGGAATCGCCGCCTTTCATCCGCCCCGCCCGGACGACGGATGCTTTTCATCCGACGGGCCGACCAAAACCCTCTCGGCGCGTGTCGCCTCCCGGTCGCTCCTTGTGCGCCCCCGCCGCCGATCTTCGGAACTGCGGTTGTCGTGCGCCGCGACGTCGAATGATCATCTGGAGCAATCACAGGGAAATGATCGTCGATATGGGTATGCTCTCCAGTCGGATCCTCAAAAGACAGGTAGGGAGGCTCCCGCTCCTGCACCGGGCGACATCCCGCCGGCGAAACTCGCTTGCTGCGATATGGCTCGCATTTGCGGCGTCGGCAGCGGTCGCTCCCGTCAACGGACAGGTGATGCAGACCGCTCCCCGGCGAGGGGCCGAACAGGCGAACCGCTGGATGCCGCTGGATGCGGTGACGCTGCCGACGAGCGATGCACGCCGTGTCGCGATGCTCGACCGGATCCGGGACGAGATCGCAAAGCGCAGATCGACGATGGCTCCGCGCGAGATCGACCGTGTGCTGACGGCGATGAACCAGATCGCCCGGGATATGTTCGTCGGGAAGCAGGCGCGCCTGTCTGCCTATTTGCCCGTATCGCTCGACATCGGATACGAGCAGACCATCAGCGACGCCTATATCGTCGCTGTGATGACGGCGGCGGCGAAATTGCCGAATGGCGCCAACGTGCTCGATATCGGAACAGGCTCGGGGTATCAGGCGGCGGTGCTTTCGAAGCTCGCCAAGAAGGTCACCTCGATCGAAATCGTGCCGCAACTCGCCCGAAAGGCGAAGAAGCGGCTCCACCACCTCGGCTATGACAATGTCAGCGTCATGACGGGCGATGGGTATCTTGGTTGGCCGCCATCAGCCCCTTTCGACGCGATCATCGTCGCGGCCGGTGGACGCTCGGTGCCAACGCCGCTGATCGATCAACTGAAGATCGGCGGACGGCTGATCATTCCGATCGGGTCGACCGCCGCCGACGAGCAGCTGTACATGCTGACGAAGGTCGCTGACGGTACAATCGTGACGTGTTCGATGGGGCGCGCGATCTTCGTACCGATGACGGGACAAGCAGGACAAGCTGCCGGTCCGAAGCCCGGATCGGACAATCGCAGCGTACCGAGCTGCTACGATGGCGATGTGACGTAGGGCCACAGGAGCTAGAGGAGGGTCGGCCGGTGAAGGGCGGGCCCGGAAGACCACACGTCGCCATATCGGAGAGGCTCGCCATCGCCGTCACCGTGGCCATCTGGATCAGCGGCAAAGGATTGTTCCGGAACGGCCCCTCGCGGTATGCCGGAATGGCTTCCATCAGGCACCAAACGAACAGACGTCTGCTCATTTTATTTAGACCACAGCAGCTGCGAAGCCGTGATCCTCCAGCACCGGACGTTACATGCGCTCGGGCCTCTTCGAACAGCGGCCCACCTAACTCAGGCAAGTCACGGCAGCTCTCAAATTCGTATCGCGCTTCGGCCAAGGTTTCACCGCCCGCCCGACGTATGATAAGGAATTTTATCGAAACTGGATTTAGGTAAGACGGAAGATGACACGTTCCCCGACTAGGGCTCCGTCAACCGTTCCCAAGAAGGAACTGACGATCGAGCAGATCGAGCGAGGGATCGCGCGGCTCCAGGAAAGGATCGACGAGCTTACGGCATTCGACGTGAACTCGGTTCCGGATGGTCCTTCGCCGGTCCTGACCGCGATGTCGGCCGCCATCCGGGATACCTTGGAAAGGTGTTTCGGTGAGAACACATCAGCGTTTAGCCGCTTCGTAAGCGCCGCGACGTTGCAGTTCAGACCGATGGCGATCGGTCCGAACTACCCTCTTCGGCATCACTATCAGGAGGGTGCGCAACAGTACATCGCGAAAGCCGTCGCTCTTCTGCAGGAGGCACAGCGTACGCTGCGCGAGGACCTTGCGGACGTAGCGCATATGCCTGTCACGCCGCTCAAGCCGGCGACGAAGTCGACGAACAAGGTGTTCGTCGTTCACGGCCATGATGCTGCTGCCAAAGAGGGGCTTGCGCGCTTCCTTGAGAAGATCGGGCTTGCGGCCGTCATCCTCCACGAGCAGCCCGATCGAGGACGGACGATCATCGAGAAGTTCGAGGAGTATGCCGGCCAGGTCGGATTCGCGGTCGTGCTGCTGACACCGGACGATCTCGGTGCCGCCAAGGCCGACCCCGTTCAGAATGCGCGTGCACGGCAGAACGTCGTGTTCGAGCTGGGCTATTTCGCTGGTAAGCTGGGGCGCGGAAGGACCTGCCTGCTGCGGAAGGGTGACGTCGAGATGCCGTCCGACCTCTATGGTGTGATCTACAGCGAGTTGGACACCGCTGAGGGATGGAAGGTCAAACTGGTCAAGGAGATGAAGGCGGCGGGGTTGGTGTTCGATGCCAACAAGGTTTGGGAATGAACCAGACCGCCCCCGCCGTCGCCCGTGCTCGCGGTGTCGCGCTCGACTTATCAGGGAGCGCGGGTCCTTCGAAAGCCGATCGTCGGCGACGGACCGGGACGAACGACCGGCGGGCCCTTGGTCGCCGGAGGGCCTGAAGGTAACGAGCGCCGGATCGCACGGTCTCGACGGTCGCGACCGGAGCGCTCGGTCGCGAGACGCCCCGGCTTGGCGAACGCCGACGACTCAGACGGACGTATCTCGGGACAGTGCGGTCGCGCTCCATCCGCCAAGGAGAATGGTGCGTCCCGCCCGTCGACCGTGGAGCCGCGTCCGATGCTACACGAGCATCAGCAGCAGGGGCAGCAACGCGCCGATGGCGAGCATCACGACCGACGTGCGCCGCGTCGTCCTGTTGTTCAGCGCGATCATTACGCCTAGCAGCGCCGACACGATCAGGCCGATGGACAGTAGGGCAACGAAGATCTGCATCGGGAGACGCGAGGGAGCCGGGGTCGCCTTCGCCGCTTTGGCACCCGTCTTCACGCGCTTCGCCGTCGCTGTGGCCGGGCGTTCCTTCTCCTTTTCTCCCGCCCGGTCTCGCGGGAGCGTCGAATCCTTGTGGACGCTCGCCATCCACGCGATCCACGCCGGCGGCGTTCCGCCGTATCCCTTCTCCTCCTGAAGCCGAAAAGTCTGGAGGGCGCCGCTCAACGCGAACAGCAGTATTGCGGGGGTGAAGAACACGCCGACGTAGTGATGGACGCGGCGGATCTGCTTCATCGTCTGCGCCTTGATCATTTTCGTTTTCCTTGAACCAAGAATATGGAATTCCGGAGCGGCCGTTCGAGACCGCCTGGAGAGCGTCCGGATCGTCGGAAGGGCCTAGCGGGTTCCATTCCACCGCTCCGCGCACTGGTCGGCCTGCGTCGTCGCACCCTTGCGGATGCCGTCGGTACGACCGGGATTTCCAAGGGAATCGAGGCTGCAAGCCACCGGGTCATGCGGTTGCCTCCCGTCCTTCGTCCGCCGGGTCAACCACGAACTTCCGATACAGGCTCGGAAGGAGCAGCAGCGTCAGGATCGTCGAGGTGACGATTCCGCCGATCACCACGGTCGCGAGCGGGCGCTGCACTTCAGCGCCCGCGCCGCTTGCGATCGCCATCGGCACGAACCCGATCGCGGCGACGAGCGCGGTGGACAGGACGGGCCGCAGGCGATCATGCGCGCCCTGCCTTACGGCTTCATCGACGGGTAGCGCGTCGCCATCGCGGCCGTCGCGGAGCGAGTTGATGTGGTCGACCAGCACCAGCCCGTTGAGCATCGCGATGCCCGACAGTGCGATGAACCCGATCGCTGCGGTGATCGAGAAGGGCATTCCGCGCAGCCATAGCGCGAGCACGCCGCCCGTCACCGCGAAGGGGATGCCCGTGTACACGATCGCCGCCTCCTTCAGGCTGCCGAGCGCGGCGCACACGAGCAGGAAGATCAGCAGCAGCGCAGCGGGCACGACGATCGAGAGGCGCTTCTGCGCTGCCTCTAGCTGGTGGAACTGTCCGCCGAATTCGATCCGGTATCCCGGTGGCAGCCGGACCTGGCCATCCACCGCGGCGCGAGCCTTCGCGACATAGCCGGCGAGGTCGCTTGTGTTCAGATTGACCATCAGCGCGGCGCGCCGCTTGCCGCTGTCGTGCAGGATCGGCTCGACCTTGCGCATCTCGTGCAGCCGCGCGACCCGCGACAGCGGGACCATGCCGTACTCTCCGACGCGCAGGGGCAGCGCCAGGATGGCTGCGGGGTTCGCGCGCAGGCCTTCGGGCATCCGAACGACGATCATGTGCCGCGCCTGACCCTCCGGTATCATGCCGACCTCGGCGCCTGCGATCGCATCGCTGATCGCCTTGTTGACCTCCTGGGTGCTCAACCCCAACCGCAGCAGCGCCGCATGGTCGAGTTCGACCACGACGCTCTTGGGTCGACCCGCGGTCTCGAACTCGACGCTCTCCGTGCCGGACTGCTTCTCCAGAATCGATTTGGCCTGCCTGGCGGCGCGTTCCAAAACGTCGTAGTCCTCGCCGAAGATCTTGACCGAGACGTCGGCGCGCACGCCCTCCAGCATTTCGTTGAAGCGCATCTCGATCGGCTGCGCGAACTCGAACGTCTGGCCGCGATACACCTGTTCGCCCACCTTTCGGATGCCTGCGACGAGTTCGTCCTTGGTCTTCGGCATGCCCGAGCCGGCCGGCCAGTCCTTCTGCGCCGCATAGAAGACGTAGAGGTCGTTCTCGTTCGGCGGCATCGGATCGGTCGCGACTTCGCTGGTCCCTATGCGCGAGAAGGTATGCGTGATCTGCGGGAAGCGGCGCCGGATCCGCCGTTCCGTCTCCTGCTCGATCGCCAGGCTGCGTTCCAGCGACATGCCGACAGGGCGATAGACCATCGCGGTGATGGCGCCCTCGTCGAGTTGCGGCGTGAACTGCGAACCCAGCGTCCCGAAGACGCCGAAGGTGACGGTCAGCATCGCCAGCGCACCGACGATCAGCAGCCAGGGATGCGCGGTCGCGCGCGCCAGCGTCGGCGCGTACCCACGCTCGGCAAAACCGATTAGACCCGTGTGCCGCCCGTCGTCATGCTCCCTGGCGGGCGCGCGCAAAAGCCAAGCGGACAGCATCGGCACGATGGTGAAGGTCCACACCAGTCCGGCGACGATCGCGAGCATCACCGCCTGCGCCATCGGCTGGAACAGCTTGCCCTCCACTCCGCCGAGGCTCAGAACCGGCACGTAGACCAGGGCGATGATCGCGATGCCGAACATCGTCGGGCGCGCCACCATCCGCGCGGCGTCGGCGATCGCCGCACGGCGTTCCTCGGGCGTCAGATCCTCATCCTTGGTCCGACGCCGCTCGGCGAGAAGCCTCAGGCTGTTCTCGACCACGACGATCGATCCATCGACGATCAGCCCGAAGTCGAGCGCGCCGAGCGACATGAGATTCCCGGATACGCCGATCGCGTTCATGCCCGTGACCGTCACGAGGAAGGAAAGCGGGATGACCAGCGTCACGATCAGCGCCGCGCGCCAGTTTCCCATGACGAGCAGCAGCACCAGCGCGACCAGCAGCGCGCCTTCGCCGAGGTTGTGCTCGACGGTCGAGATCGTCCGGTCGACCAGTTCCGCGCGGCTGTACTGCTGGTCGATCACCATCCCCTTCGGCAGGGCGGACCGGATGTCGGGGAGTGCCGCCTCGGCGCGCAAGGCGACTTCGCGGCTGTTCTGTCCGACCAGCATCATGACGGTGCCGAGCACGGTCTCGCGCCCGTTCTGCGTAGCCGCGCCCTGCCGCGGGGCGGCACCGATGACGACGTCGGCGAGATCGCGGACCTGCAGCGGAAGAACGCCGGCGGCGAACTTGACGGGGATCGCGCCGATCTCGGTCGCGTTCGTCACACGGCCGTTGGTGAGCACCGTGAAGCGTTCCGCCCCCCGCGCGATGATGCCGCCGCCGGCATTCTCGACGTTCCGGCCGACGGCCTCCGCCAGCTCGGCCGCCGTGACGCCGTGCATGGTCAGGCGGACCGGATCGGGTTCCACTACGAACTGCTGTTCGAGCCCGCCGTTGGTGTTGACGTCGGCGACGCCCGTCACCGCACGCATCATCGGGCGTACGGTGTATTCCTGCGCTTCGTACAGCTCCATCAGCTGGCGCTGGGCATCCATCCCCGCCGGCGGACGCTTCCATTCGAGCGTGTAGTAGTAGATCTCGCCGAGGCCGGTGGTGATCGGAGCCAGCTGTGGCGACGCTCCTCGCGGCAACCGGTCGCGCACCGCGTTCAGCCGTTCGGTGACGAGTTGCCGCGCGCGCATCTGGTCCGTGCCGTCCTCGTAGATCAGCGTGACCTGCGACAGACCCGTCTTGGTGAGTGCGCGAGTCTCGTTCAGTCCCGGCTGCCCCGCCATGGCGCGCTCGATCGGCAGGGTCGCCAGCCGCTCGATCTCTTCGGGGGCCAGCGACGGCACCATCGTGTTCACCTGCACCTGCACGCCGGTGATGTCGGGGATCGCATCGATCCGCAGCGTCGCGAACGACCAGATGCCGAGCGCGGCGACGACCGCCGCGACCGCAGCGACCACCAGTCGTTGGCGCGTGACGAGATCGAGGAGCCGACCGATCATCGGACGAGAGCGGTTCCGCCGTTCAGCGCCCGCAGCCGGAGCAGCGCCTCGATCGCTTCGCGCCTGGTGTCGAGGACCGCGTTGGTGGCTTCTACGTACGATTGCTGCATCTGCATGTACGTCGTCAGTGGAATGGCTCCGAGGCGGTAGTTGCCGTCGGCATCCTCGGCGGCGGCAGCGAAGCTCTGCGGCGATGCATCGGCCCATTTCGTCAGGGCCTGACGCTTGGCCTCGTACTGCGCCGCCTGATCGAAGACGTCGCGCGCGATCCGCCGCTCGGCGCTGACGAGCGTGGCGTTCGCCTGCGCCTGACGGCCCTGCTCCACCGCGACGTCGCCGGCCTGCCGGTTCCACAACGGGATCGTCGTCGACAGACGCACTCCGTAGTTCGTCTCGCGGATGTCGGATCGGGCTGAATCGTAGTAGGAGCCGACGCCGAGGATCGGTATGCGCGCCTTGCGGGCAAGGTCGACGCGCAGGCCCTGCTGCTCGAACTGCGCCCGCAGCGCCTTGAGCTCGAAGTTGTTCTCGCTGGCACGATCGGAAAGGATCTGGCCGGTCGCCAGTTCCGGGAGGCCCATGTCGGGACGTACGACGCGGATGCGGGCCGCGAACGGCGCACCGCGCAGCTGATTGAGTTCGTACAAGGCTGCGTTCGCCTCGGCATCGGCGATCGCCGCCGTCCTCTCAGCGGTGATGGCGCCTCCCCGCAGGGAGGCAGCCTCCAGTCTCGGAGCGGGACCTGCCGGGTCGCGCGAGACGATGATCCGCGCCAGCCCGCGCATCCGCTGCGCCACGGTCCGTGCGACGCTGGCCTTCTCGTCGGCGGCGAAAAGCGCATAGCCAAGCGTCCGCGCGCGCGCCGTGAGCGTCGCATCGAACTGCTGCAGCCCCATCTTCGCCAGCTCGACCTGGCGCTCCGCGATTGCACGGCGCAGCGCGATCCGTCCGCCGAACTCGATCGGCTGGACGATCGACACCGCATAGGTGGCGCCCTCGCCCAGCACGGCGCCACTCGTACGGTCGTTCGCGCGGCGCTGCCCGAACTCGACGACCGCCTCGGGATCGGCCCAGCGTCCGGCGGCGGACCGTTCGATGCCGGCCGTCTCGATCTGGCGCTCGTAGAACTGCCGCTCCGGATTGTTGGCGATCACGTCCTGTGCCAGGCGATCGAGCGACACCGCTGTGCCCTGGCCCGCAGTCTGTGCGATGCCGCCAGCCGGTATCGCCGCCGCGACCAGTCCCATGATTAGATGCCGCATCGACTTCTCCCGTACCGTCGGGTGCCGCGCTAAGCAGTCGCATCGGCGTCCGTCGATTAAATCCCGGTTCAGACTCTGAACTCCTATTCAGTTGACGGCGGGCACGGCGACCGGCGAAGCAGGTGCGTGACCCACATCCTTCTCATCGAAGACGATGCCGGCACCGCCAGGGAGATCGCGCTCGAACTGGCGGCAGGCGGCTACGTCCTGACGCATTGCGTTCTGATCGCCGACGGTCTCGTCGCCGCGCGCGACGGCGGCGTGGATCTGCTGATCGTCGATCGCCAGCTGCCCGACGGCGAAGGGCTCGATCTCATCGAGCGGCTCCGCGGCGAAGGCCGACGCATCCCGGCGCTGGTGCTGAGCGCACTGGGCAGTCTCGACGATCGCGTCCGCGGGCTGCGTGCCGGGGGCGACGACTATCTTGCGAAGCCGTTCGCGCTGGTCGAACTCGTCGCCCGCGTCCAGGCGCTGCTCCGTCGACCGAACGAGTCTCGCGATACGCGGCTGATCGTCGGCCCTCTCGATCTCGACCTGCTGGATGGCACCGCGACCCGTGCGGGGCGGGCGCTTGAACTGCTGCCCCGCGAACTGAAGCTGCTCGACTATCTCGTCCGACGGCCGGGGCGTATCGTGACCAGGTCGATGCTGCTTCAGGACGTGTGGGGATACACCTTCGAGCCCAACAGCAACGTCGTCGACGTGCACATGGGCCGTCTGCGCCGCAAGGTCGATGCGGAGGGAGAGGCGCAGCTGATCCGCAACGTGCGTGGGCAGGGCTATGTCTTCGACGTCGTCGTCTGATCCGCGCACGCGAGCGACCTGGCGGTGGGGCGGCGCGATCGCCTGCCTGCTCGTCGTGCAGTCGGTCGTCCTCGCCGGTCTGTTCTGGACGCTTGCGTCGGGAAGCCATCGACGCGAAGCGGAACGAGGCTTCGCTCAGGACTGCCGCACTTTCTCCGGCATCGCGGCCCCTGGGCGGCCGGAGGAATTGCGGGAGGAGCTGGTGCGGGACGTCCACCGCGACCGCTTCCTTGCACTGTTCATGCGCGACGGAACCCTGATCGAGGGCAACGTCGCGACGCTGCCGCCGGCACCGGCAGGCGCCACCTCGTTCGTGGCGCCCGTCCGGCCGACGCAGCTTCCGGGCAAGGACAGCGACGTCGCGCGCCTGGCCGTGTGCGCGATGCCGGATGGATCCGTCCTGCTCACCGGGGTCGACCTTGACGACTCCGAGGAGGCGTTGCGGGTCGTCGAGCGGTCGCTGCTGTTCGGCATCGTTCCTGGCCTGCTGCTCGCCATCGGTATCGGACTGTTCGCCGGCCGCCGCGCTGCCGCCCAGGTCGACGCCGTCCGGGCGTTGACCGAGCGGATCGTCGCGGGCGATCTCCGGCAACGGCTCCCGGTCGGGGCCAGTCCTGACAGCTTCGGGCTGCTGTGCGCCCACATCAACGCGATGCTCGACCGGCTCGAAGCGCTGGTGCTCGACGTCCGCGGGGTCGGCGACGACATCGCGCACCAGCTGCGCACTCCGCTGACCCGTCTGCGTGCAAGGGTCGAACGGGGCTTGCGCGACCCCAACGATCCCGGGTCGGTTGAGGCGACCGCGGACGCCGCGCTCGCCGAGATCGACAAGCTGCTGGGGATCGTCGCTGCGCTGCTCCGCGTCCGTGAACTCGAGGATCATGCCCGACGCAGCCGCTTCGCCGCGGTCGACATGGCGACTCTGGCCGAAGACGCCTGCGAACTGCACCGTCCGACCGCCGAGGATCGTGGAATCGATCTCGTCTGCGACGTTCTACCGGTTGCGGCCGTGGAGGGCGACGCGAGCCTACTGATCGAGGCGCTGTCCAACCTCATCGACAACGCGATGAAGTTCGGCCCACCCGGCGGCCGGGTCACCGTGTCGCTGCGGGAGGACGAGGGCCGGATCGTCGTCGCGGTGGCGGACGACGGTGCCGGTGTCCCGTTCGGCGAACGGGCGCTCGTCACCCAGCGCTTCTATCGCGGCCGCCACGACTGCGACGGCGCCGGGCTCGGGCTGAGTCTGGTGAAGGCGATCGCGGACCTGCACGGCTTCGACCTGCGCTTCGCGGACGAGGGCAGCACGGTATCGCTGATCGGTCCGGCCGAGGTTCAGTGAACGCGAATTTAGACAACCGGTGCGGCGGTCGGACGTTCACGCCTATCATCCCACCGGCCGCAGGCGCGTCCAGCCTGCCGGTCGGTCCCGTTGAAGGAATCGTCATGCGTCACCTGCTGCTCACTGCCGCCGCGCTGCTGGCCACTACCCCGGCTCTCGCTCAGACACGACCTCAGACCGGTCCATTCCCCCTCAACAGCGTCACGGACCGGGTCCATGCCGGGCCGCAGGGCGACGAGCTTCGCCCTTCCACCAAGGCGCTCCAGCAGACGCTGACCGAACTCCAGCAGCTCCAGCTGCAGACCAAGCAGGCGCACTGGAACGTGTCGGGTACGCTCTTCCACCCGCTTCACGAACTGCTGCAGGAGCATTACGAAGGCGTCGCCAAGTATGCCGACGAGATCGCCGAGCGGCTGCAGGGCATCGGGGTGTCGTCCGATGGTCGCGCCGAGACGATCGTCCGCACCAGCCGCATTCCCGAATTTCCGGGCGGCTTCGTCGACGACGCACGGGTCATCCGTTGGTTCGCCGAGTACTACCGGGTTACGAGCGACGAGCTCGCTCAAGGTATCAAGGCGACGGAGGAGAAGGACCCGACGACGTCCAACCTTCTTCAGGAGGTGCAGCATGCCATCGACAAGTACCAGTGGCAGATGCGTGCGATGATCCAGTCGACCCCGACCGACCCCAATACCGGAGCCGACCTCAACGGCGGTCGCCAGGTTGCGCCGGCCGGACGCCCAAGCGCGCCGGTCAACTGATCGCATGTCGTTCCCGATCCCGTCATTGACCGCGGCGCTGCTGCTCGGCGGTTGTGTCGCATCACCCGTTCCGATGCGCGAGCACGCGTCTGTACCATCCTTCGATCCGATAGTGTTCTTCGCAGGACACACTCGGGGCGTCGGCAGTCTTAAGGTGCTGATGAAGCGTCGGAAGACGGTGACGGTCGAGGGGCACGGCGCCTTGGATCGAGACGGCACGATCGTACTCGATCAGGACGTGCGGGAGGGCGATCGCCCGGCGACGCACCGCACTTGGCGTCTGCAACGGACGGCTCCGGGGCGTTACGCAGGATCGTTGACGGGCTCGACGGGGCCGGTGACGGCGGACGTCACCGACGGCGTGCTGCATCTGGACTTCATGATGAAGGGCGGGCTGCACGCGCAGCAGTGGCTCCGCCTCGAGCCGGGGGGCCAGGCGTCGCACAATCGCATGGTCGTCGCTAAGTTCGGCGTGCCCGTCGCCGTCCTGGACGAGACCATCATGCGCGTGCCCGAATGACGCCTCCGAAGACCGGTCTGCGCCCGACCGGCGCTGTGCCCACCGAAAACCCCCAGGCAACGCTGCGGAACCGAGACCGTTCGGGGCCGTCCCTTTCCGCCTTGGCGCGCCTTCACCTCACGTACCTGTGGCGGCATCGCCGCCGCCTTTCGATCGAAAGCCCGACGCGCTTCACCGAGTTCGTGCAACGCCGCATGGCCGAGGACCGCGACCCGCGGCTTCCCGGATTGATAGACAAGCTCATGGTTAAGCACTTCGTGTGCGACCTCCTCGGGCCCGAATGGGTGACGCCTACGCTCTGGTCGGGCGACGAGCTTCCGTCGGTGCCGCCGTGTTTCGGGCTTCACGTCGTCAAGTCGCGTCACGGCTGCGGGCAGATGGTGGTGGTCGATCCCGACGAAGCCGACTGGACCGCGGTGCGTCGTACAGCCCGTTCCTGGATGCGCGGACCCTACGGGCGCTGGCTCGACGAATGGGGCTATCAGGGCGTGCCCCGTGGCCTGATGATCGAGCCGTTCATCGGCACTGCGCCGACGCTGCCGATCGATTACAAGCTCTACGTCTTCCACGGCCGGGTGGAGGCCGTCCAGGTGCATTTCGATCGCGCGACGGACCATCGCTGGTCGCTGTTCGATCGTTCGTGGAACCGGCTGTCAACCGCGCCGACGTCGCACGATGATCGTCCGCCGGCGACCCTGGCACGGATGATCGACGGCGCGGAGATCCTGGGTTCGGGCTTCGACTTCGTGCGCATCGACTTCTACGACGTCGGACCCGTGCCCAGGTTCGGAGAGATGACGTTCTACCCCGGGTCGGGACTCGATCGCTTCGATCCCGTCGGACTGGATCTGATGCTGGGCGGATTCTGGCGTGCGGGACCGGAGGCAAGGAAGGCATCCTGTCGTATCGCCCGTCAGGTCCCGACCGACGGCTCGACGAACAGTACGGGCGGTCAGGAGGGATCGGGGTGTTGGGAATGATCGATTCGGTGGCCGTCTTGGATCGGAGATGCGGATAGTGGCTCAGTCAGGCATGCCTGAAGAGCGCCATCTCGTCTCGCGCATCGGCTGGTTGCGAGCCGCGGTGCTCGGAGCGAACGACGGCATCGTCTCTGTCTCGTCGCTCGTCATCGGGGTCGCCTCGTCGTCCGCGAGGCCGGCCGACGTGCTGGTCGCCGGAGCCGCGGGACTGGTTGCGGGCGCGATGTCGATGGCAGCCGGTGAATACGTATCCGTCAGTTCGCAATCGGACACGGAACGGGCCGACCTTGCTCGGGAGCGTTCCGAACTCGCCGCCGACCCGGATGCCGAGATGCGCGAGCTGGCCGGGCTGTACGAGGCGCGCGGGGTCTCACACTCGACGTCGATCGCGGTCGCCCGCGAGCTGATGGCCAGGGACGCGCTGGCTGCGCACGCTCGCGATGAACTGGGCATATCGGAGACTACGACGGCGAAACCGGTCCAGGCAGCTCTGACCTCGGCTGCGACGTTCACGACCGGCGCCGCGCTGCCGTTGGCGTTGGTGGCGATCGTACCTGCTCGTCTACTGATAAGCGTCGAGGCGATCGCGTCGCT